>JGI26246J51724_1001433_pt1 | contig 10830 bp, 10 predicted proteins | sample SaaInlLV_10m_DNA_FD_51724 | JGI IMG/M metagenome (IMG submission 51724) | reverse complement strand
CTTTCAACAAGANTGCGGACTCGACCCAGACAAGTAGAGGGAGCCAGCCCGACTTCGGCCGCCAGATCCGCATTTGATATGCGGCCGTTTTTCCCGAGAATCGTCAGAATTGCCCGGTCGATGTCATCGAGATCAAATTTGGACTGAATATCCTGCGATTTGGCCATCATAAATCACTCCGTTTATGCATAAGTAAGCAAACTTCTTTTTACAAATTGCAGTTTATTCGATTTGAATGAATCAAACCGAATTTTTTGCCAGAATTTAGAAACTTTCGCATAGGAGAAAAAATGCAGGTTGGCGTTCCAAAAGAAATTAAAAATCACGAGTACCGCGTTGCTTTGACACCGGCGGGCGTGCACGAGCTGGTCAACCGTGGTCATGACGTAATGATCCAGGCATCTGCTGGCGAGGGCTCCGGCTTCTCGGACCAGGATTATGCCCAGGCTGGAGCCAGCATTGTCCAAACGGCAGAAGAGGTTTGGGCCAAGGCCGAGCTGCTTGTGAAGGTGAAAGAGCCAATCGCCAAGGAATACCCGTTGATGCGCAAGGGCCAGGTGTTGTTCACNTACTTGCACCTAGCTGCGTCCAAGGACTGCACCGATGCCCTGATCGTCTCCGGAACCACTGCAATTGCTTATGAAACCGTGCAGCTTGCCAATCGTTCACTGCCGCTATTGCAGCCAATGAGTGAAGTTGCTGGAAGGCTTTCTGCTCAAATCGGCGCCTACCAGCTTATGAAAACCAATGGTGGCAATGGCGTGTTGATGGGTGGCGTTCCAGGAACCCCAAGAGCAAAAGTTGTAGTAATTGGTGGCGGCGTTGCAGGAACTGAAGCGGCACTTGTTGCAAATGGAATGGGCGCCGACGTTACGGTTATTGACCTGTCCTTGCCTAGACTCCGCGAGATTGATGCAAGATTCAATTCTGAAGTTCAGACCAGGGTTTCCACCTCTTATGAAATTGCGGAGCAGCTCAAAGATGCCGACTTGGTAATCGGCTCGGTACTGATCCCGGGTGAGCGTGCTCCGAAGCTGGTCACCGACAAAATGGTTGCCGAGATGAAGCCGGGAACAGTCCTGGTTGATATCGCAATCGATCAGGGCGGATGCTTTGAGCACTCACGTCCAACCACCCATGACGAACCTACTTTCACCGTTCACAATGCGCTTTATTACTGCGTGGCGAACATGCCCGGTGCGGTGCCAGCAACTTCCACCAGGGCGTTGACCAATGCAACCTTGCCCTACGTCTTGCAGTTGGCCGGCAAGGGCTGGCAGCAGGCACTGAGGGATGATTCGGCATTGGCGTTGGGTCTGAATGTTCACGATGGCCTGATTACTCACCCGGCCGTGTCACAGGCTTTTCCGGAGCTAGAAAGTAAGTCGACCCAGTCAGTGTTGGGCTAACGCTTTTTCTTTTTCCAAAGCGTGGTTATCAGCACGCCGACAACAGTTATTGCCACTAGCGCGATAAGTGCGAGGGTTCTCTGGTTGGCAATTGCCTCACAGGAGGACCAGCCGTCGACCTGAACCCCAGGGGTGCAGGTCTCGGGGTCGAAGAACCCAATTAGCCAAGCCAAGATGCCGATGCCGGCAATTGTTGCCAGCATCGCCAGTGAGTTATTTCTCAATCAGAAACCCTTGGGTTAGCTCTGGGGCTCGGCTTTTGCTATTTCTGCTCTGACGTCGTCCATGTTCAATTCCTGGACTTTGCCAATCAGTTCGTTCAGGGCAGGCGCGGGAAGCGCTCCGGCCTGGTTGAACAGCAAGATGCCGTCTCTAAAAATCATCAGGGTTGGGATGGAGGTGATTCCAGCCATTCCAGCCAGCTCCTGCTCGGCCTCGGTGTCTACCTTGGCAAAGCGAATCTCGGGGTTTTGGTTGGAGGCCTCTTCAAAGATTGGGCCGAACATTTTGCACGGTCCGCACCACTCGGCCCAGAAGTCAACAAATGTGATGCCCTCTTTGTTAATTGTTGCTTCGAAGTCCGAAAGAACTAGATCCACTGTTGCCAAACTAATCAACCACCTTTGCCATTTTTTGACGTCTTGAGGTTTGAGCCAAGACTATCCCTGCGACAACCACCATACCCCCGAGGGCTTGGGTCAGGCTAATCAGCTCTCCCAGCCACAGCAGCGCAAAAATCGCGGCAAGGATGGTTTCAAGAGTTGCGATTACCCCCACAAGGGTTGCGCTCAGGTGCCTAAGTGCCAGAAATGTGAAGGCCATAGGCAGGAAGCTCCCGGCCACACCAAGAACTACGAGCATCAGCCATAGTGGCGCTGAGTTGCCCGCTAGGTTTCCGGAAAGATCAGTCGTCTCCAGAAGGCTCGCGTAGTCAAATGAGCCTAGGTTTGAAAACGGCAAGAACACCAAAGTGGCAATGCCCATGCCGTAGGCCATGGTCACGTTGGTCGGTAGATGTCTCTGGATTCGCTCTCCGGTAATGAAGTGCGTCGAAAGTGAAGCTGCCGCAGCCACGGCAAACAGCACTCCAATTGGGTTCAGCGTTGAGTCCCATATCTGAGCAACAACTGCAAGTCCACCCAGAACCAACACCGCACCAAACCAAATTTGCTTCTTTACCGGCTCTTTGAAGAAAGCCAGAGCAACCAGTGGCACCCAGAGCACCGCCGTGTACTCGATTAGCAAAGCGATTCCAACCGGGAGTAAGACAACGGCTTGCGAGTATGCATACTGCAGCATGCCCACTCCAACCACTCCAAGTAGCAGCAGTCTCGGGATCAAGCGCTTCTGAACTCTAAGTTGTGCTCGATTTGAAATCAGCGCCCAGGCCAGCGCAATCAGACCAGCGGCAAGTGACCTTATGAAGACCACCTGCTCGGCAGTGATGCCAGATTGAATAATGACTTTGGTGGTGGAGCCATTTAGGCCAAACAGGAGTGCCGCGGTGAGCGCAAAAAGCACTCCGAGAGCTGGATGTTTCTGGGTCAATTCGGCACCAGCCAAACCTTTCTTTGTTGCAATTGGGGAATCAATTGGTCAACCGCATTAGTTTAGGAACATTATGGAAACTTTTGTACTAGCCGGTGGCTGTTTTTGGTGTCTAGATTCTGCTTACGTTCAGTTTCAGGGTGTGGCTGATGTCACCTGCGGTTACACCGGAGGCTCCAAGTCGAATCCGAGCTATGAGGACATTTGCAATGGCAACACCGGTCACGCCGAAGTTGTCAGCATCAGTTTTGATGAGTCGGTGATTAGTTCGGAGCAAATTCTCGACATTTTCTTCACGGTTCATGACCCCACGCAACTAAACCGACAGGGTGCAGATGTTGGTGACCAGTACCGGTCAGCCATGTTCTATGCCTCGGAAGACCAAAAGCACTTGTTTGAACAATCGATTGAGCGCGCAAAAGAGGTTTGGGGTGAGGGGATTGTCACCGAGGTAACCCAGCTGCCGGAGTTCTTTACCGCTGAGGAATATCACCAAGACTTTTTTGCCAAAAACCCGAACCAGGGTTATTGCGTTGCAGTGGTTGCTCCAAAGGTGAGCAAAGTGCGAGCAAAGTTCAATCACCTTTTGAAGTAAAAACTTATCCACAGATTTAGAATTCAGCCCCACTACCAAGTCTGAAATTGTGAGACTTTCCGCACCCAAAGGAAAGGCACAAAAGATGGTAGACAGCTACACGGCGGTTGGTTTGGTAGCAACCACCCCCAGGCACATAGTGACCTCTGACGGATTGCCGGTCACAACATTTCGACTCGCGGCAGGAACCAGAAAGTTTGACCGAGAGTCAAGCCAATGGATGGATGCTGAAACCAATTGGTTCACGGTGGTCACCTTTAGACAGTTAGCGGAAAACGNCAACAACTCACTGGAAAAAGGGCAGCGAATCGTGGTCAGCGGCCGACTGAAGATCAGAGACTGGGACAACGGTGAGCGCACCGGAACCACAGTTGAAATTGAGGCTGACAGCCTTGGCCACGATCTAATGTTCGGAACTTCAACATTTGAAAAGCTCTCCAGGCCTGCAAATTCGGAAAAGGACTCGGACGCTAAGCTCCAGCCCGCCTAGGGTCCGATCTGGTCTGGCGCCCCCAAGCCACCAGACCTAAACCCCTCTTCGGAGTTTGCAACTTTTTGGAAAGCCAAGGGCTTTTAACTCTGGGATAAACTATCCCGAGCAAACTTCGAAGAGGGGCTTTCCCTTTTCCAAATTGGATTGGCACTTCCTTGGCTGAATTTATTTATCAGATGATCAAAGCGCGCAAGGCGCATGGCGACAAGGTGATTCTTGACGACGTAACGCTTGCCTTCTATCCCGGCGCCAAAATTGGCGTTGTTGGTCCAAACGGTTCCGGTAAATCATCGGTTCTGAAGATCATGGCTGGGATGGACACTCCTTCAAATGGCGAGGCAAGACTCACCGATGGGTTCAGCGTAGGCATCCTGATGCAGGAGCCGCCTTTGAACGAGGAGAAGACGGTGCTAGGCAACGTCCAGGAAGCCGTCTCTGAGGTTATGGGCCAAATCGAGCGGTTCAACGAAATCAGCGCCGAATTGGCCAATCCAGACGCCGACTATGACACCCTGTTGGCCGAGATGGGAACACTTCAGGAGCAAATCGATGCTTCCGATGGCTGGGATCTGGAGAACCAATTAGAGCAGGCCATGGATGCACTCCGCTGCCCGCCAAGTGACACCCCTGTCACGAACCTTTCCGGAGGAGAGCGGCGCAGAGTTGCGCTTTGCAAGCTGCTGCTCGAGAAGCCTGACTTGCTACTTCTGGATGAGCCGACAAACCACTTGGATGCGGAGAGCGTGCTCTGGCTTGAGCAGCACTTGGCCAAGTACACCGGCGCTGTGCTGGCTGTTACTCACGACCGATACTTTCTAGACAACGTGGCCGAGTGGATCCTGGAATTGGACCGCGGCCGCGCTTATCCCTATGAGGGAAACTACTCGACCTATCTTGAGAAGAAGCAAGAGCGACTTCAGGTNCAGGGCAAAAAGGACGCGAAGCTCTCAAAGCGCTTGGCAGATGAACTGGAATGGGTTCGCTCAAGTCCAAAGGCAAAGCAAACCAAGTCAAAGGCCAGGCTCGCGCGCTATGAGGAAATGGCAACCGAGGCGGAGAAGACCAGAAAACTGGACTTTGAAGAAATCCAAATTCCTCCTGGGCCACGCTTGGGAGACATCGTGCTGGAGGCAAAGAATATTGCCAAGGGCTTTGAAGGCAGACCGCTATTTAGTGATCTGAGCTTCAGCCTTCCCAGAAACGGAATCGTTGGAATCATCGGTCCTAACGGTGTTGGAAAGTCGACGCTGTTCAAGTGCATCACTGGACTCCAGGAGCTAGACAGCGGAGACCTTAAAATTGGTGAAACGGTGTCAATCAGCTACGTGGACCAGTCTCGAGAGGGAATTGATCCAAATAAGTCTCTCTGGGAAGTGGTCTCTGGCGGGCTTGACTACATTCAGGTGGGCCAAGTTGAAATGCCATCGCGTGCCTACGTAGCCGCCTTTGGTTTCAAGGGTGCCGACCAGCAAAAGAAGTCTGGAGTGCTATCCGGCGGTGAGCGCAACCGCCTGAACCTGGCCCTTACTTTGAAGCAGGGTGGAAACCTATTGCTCCTAGACGAACCAACTAACGACTTGGATGTTGAAACCCTCGCCTCATTGGAAAACGCACTCCTTGAGTTTCCTGGTTGCGCCGTGGTCATCACTCACGATCGCTGGTTCCTAGACCGGGTTGCAACTCACATTCTGGCCCACGAGGGCACGGATGAGAAGCCTGATCAGTGGTACTGGTTTGAGGGTAACTTCGAAGCCTATGAAGAGAACAAGGTCCAGCGTTTGGGCCCAGAGGCTGCCAAGCCTCACCGTTCCACCTATCGAAGGCTTACTCGCGACTAAATCGCAGGTATTCGCATCATTCCTTCTTGAGCAACCGAGGCAACCAGCACTCCGTTGCGGTTGAAAATCTGTCCGGTAGCTAGGCCGCGGCCGCTTTGAGCAGCGGGGGACCGCTGCACGTAAAGCATCCAGTCACTAAAGTCTGGCTCGGCATGGAACCACATCGCGTGATCTAGGCTCGCTGACTTCAAGCCGGGATGCGCCCAGCTCAGTCCGTGAGCGCGCATGATGGACTCCAAAATTGTGTAGTCGCTCGCGTATGCAAGAGCTGCTTGAGCTAGTGGACCATCAATCTTTAGTTCTGAAACTGGCTTAAACCAAACTGCCTGCTCGTTGCTTTTGGTGGTCGCCGGTTTTAGATAAACCGACTCAGCTTCGTGGCGCAGGTCAAAGGGTCTGGCATTGGCCCAATATCTAGCAACCGGGTGATCGAAGCTACCGAGTAAATCTTTTGCTGAGGGAAGCGTTTCCGGTTCCGAAACACCCGTTGGCATTTTGTCTGCATGCTCGACGCCATCGGTCGGGATCTGGAAGGAGGCGATCATTGAGAAGATCACCTTTGACTCCTGACTTGCCTGAACTCGGCGAGCTGAAAAGCTTCTGCCGTCCCGAAGAATGTCAACTTCAAAGTTAATCGGGACATCTAGAGCACCCGGGCGAAGAAAATAACTGTGGAGGCTGTGAACTCTGCGATCTTGGTCAACAGTGGCGGAGGCTGCCACCAGGGACTGCGCCAGAACCTGACCACCGAATACTCTGCCACCTGGCATCCACTGAGTCGTCCCCTGAAAGCTATTTTCGCCGGAGTCCTTCAGGTTCAATACCTGGAGTAATTCCGCTACTGGGTCTTCGGGAATTCTGGAATCTGGCATCTAAACCTTCTTTCATTGGCTAGTTTAGGAGTCGACCATGGACAAGAATCTGATATTTCAAGACTCCGGTGATTTAGCTGACCTAGCTAAGTACCTGGAGCGTGCCTACCGACTGGATAAGGCTGGCGCATCCAAGCTTCGCGCCTTCGGCAAAGTCCTAGCAATCTATGTGAGTCCGATCTACTCCGGATCCATGCTGGGCGATGGACTAACCGTGATTGGTCTTCGAACAATTAATCTGGCAAGGGAAGCTGAGCTTGACCTGCTGTTTACCATCGAGGATCTGCTTGCAAAAGTTAATCAAGCCATCGCCGCTGAAGTTTTAGAGGTGAGTCTTCCAGCCAACACCACCAGGGTTTCCTGGGCCGGCATTTCACCACCTCGCCAGGGTTGGCAGCTAACCGGAGAAATCGATCAGCAGACAATCTCCCAGTGGGCGAAGGACGGCATTGCAGAAGTTGCACAGTCTTTGCCGGAAAGCATTGGAAGTGCGATTGCGGCCAGGGTCAGATTGCAGATTTGGGGCAAAGCGGTCGGTATCGAACACAACCTTCCAGCCGGAGCAGCTTTTGCCATGGCTGGTCTTGGTTTCATGCAGAAGGGTGTTCCTGTGAAGGTTTATCGAGCCCACGGTTGGATTCGATTGACCACCGATTTTGGGCACGTGATATCCAAAGAAAGCTTTAAGTTTTCCTAGTCTTCAAAAGTATTCAGCATGGCGTGAGCTGCGCGCTCTAGGTATTCCCACAGCTCATCCGTATCCATAGGCGAGAGCTCAAGTGAATCAACCGCAGCTCGCATGTGTTTTAGCCAAGCTAGCTTGGCCGCCGGCCCAATGCTGTAGGGGGAGTGCCTCATCCTGAGTCTTGGATGCCCGCGTTGCTCCTGGTAGGTGCTCGGCCCTCCCCAGTACTGCTCAAGAAATAACTGCAGCCTTTGCCGAGCTGGTTCCAAGTCCTGTTCCGGGTACATCGGTTTTAGGAGTGGATCTGACGCTACCCCTACGTAGAAGGCCTCAGTGAGCTTGAAGAAGGTGTTTTGCCCGCCGACCCGGTGGTAAAAAGACTCCAACTACTTAGCCATGTTGATTTTGGTTGCACTTAGCAGGCTAATGCCTTGCTTATCAAAGGCTTGCTTGCAGCGCTTTCTAAGTTCTCTTGAAACAGCCCATTGCCGGTTTGGAAGAGTGCGGATAGAAACACGCATCACGAATTGCTCTCCTGAAACATGCTGCATGCCCCACACGTCTGCATCCTCGATCATGTCCCTAGACCATTGCTTAGTCTTACGCATCGCCAGTGCGGTATCTTCAATAATTCCCTGCACTTTATCAACGTCGTTTTCATAGTCGAACGGAAAGTCGAGCAGAGCCGCAGCCCACTCTTGAGAAGCGTTTCCTACCTTTGTGATTTCACCATTTCTGACAAACCATAGGGTGCCGTGGATGTCACGCACTTCTGTGACGCGAAGTCCAACTCGCTCAACCTCACCCGAAACATCGCCAATCTCAACCCAGTCGCCGACCCCATACTGGTCTTCGAAAACTATGAAGATTCCAGAGAGAATATCCTGAACCAGTGACTGAGCACCAAAACCAATTGCCGCACCCAAAACAGTTGAAACGGCAATAAGTGCGCCAACGTTTATGCCAAATTCGCTAAGGATCATGACCAGAGCAGTGATTGCAATTGCCCAGGTTGCAAAATTATCCAGAACCGAGGCGATTGTCTTGGTCCTTTGGGTAAGTCGCTGCTCTGCCAAAATCGCATCCATGCGCTCGTCTTGCTTGACTCGCTTGACCCCAGACACAATCGTTTTCACGATCCGCTTTGATGCCAGCCCAAGCAAAATGCGAAGAATGATTGCCGCTACCAAGATCACGCTAATTGATATCAGCACCGACCACTCGGATAAGAATTCTGTGAAGTTCATCTATTCACCCTACCTGTCGATTTGTTGAACCTTTAGTCCCCGCTCCAGTCCAGCCAGGTTCTCAACGAGAATTCTCCTGAAAGCTGGGCGCGATGCGGCAAACTCTGAGTCAATCAGGGTCTGTGTGGCCTTGGCAAGCTCTTGGTTTGCAAGCTGCACCGGATAGAGGTTAGTGAGCAGGTAAGAGGCAATTTGGTAGCTTCGCTGCTCCCAGATCTGCGGAGCAACTTCCATGTATTTTGCAACATAAGGCTCAAGTAGGGCAGTGTCCAAAGTTCTGCCAAAGGCCAGCGATGCCGAGTTGATTAGTGTGTTGGAGTACTCCTGCTTTTCAGTCAGCTCCGTCCAGGCAGCGCGCTTGGCGTCGGCGGTTGAAATCGCAGCCAGGCAGGCGGCGGCTGACTTCTTGCCGTTGGCGGTATTGTCACGGGCCAGTTCAGCATCGATCGCTGTTGCGTCAAGGCGGTTGCCGGTGGCAAGACCAATCAGCAACTCCCAGCGGATGTCCGCATCAATTTCCAGGCCGCTAAGTTTTCGAGATCCAGAAACAACTTCCTCAAGCCAATTCAGTTGCTCTTTTGTCCTAGCGAACTGAGGAACGAATCGCGCAAACTGCAGTTGGTTGTCGCTTCCGGCCATTGCGTTTTCGGCCAGGTCAATCAGTGAACTCGCGATGTGCTCGGTCACCTTTTCACGGCTTTGTGCAGCCACGTAGAGAGTCGAAGTGGTGACCAGCTGGCGGAGCAGGGTCGTCACCGTTGTGGATTCGGTCTCGTGTCCAATGTGATCTAGAACCAACTGCACGAAGTCCTGTGGGCTGGACTCGGCATCTCGGGTGGTGTCCCAAGCCGCCGACCAGACCATGGTTCGAGCCAGTGAGTCAGTTATGCCGGACAGATTCTCCAGGGCGACTTGCCAGGAATTTGCATCAAGTCGGATTTTTGCATACGCCAGGTCCTGATCGTTGATCAAAACAAAGGCCGGTCGCTTTTCACCAACTAATTTTGAAATCTCGGTCCGCTCTCCAGCAACGTCAACCTCCATGGAGTGCGTCCTGACAAGCTTTCCATTCTCGAGTTCGAACAGCCCAATTCCAAGGCGATGCGGTCTTAGGTATGGATAGTCCGGCTCTGCCGACTGAGTAATTGCAAAGGAGCTGAAATTTCCCTGGTCATCAACCGTGATTTCCGGCCTCAAGGTGTTTACGCCAGCTGTCTCGAGCCAAAGCGATGACCACTTCTTGAGGTCCCTGCCACTTTCCTTCTCAAGCTCGACCAGCAAGTCCGTAAGTTCGGTGTTACCCCACTGGTGTGCCTTGAAGTAGTTAGCGACTCCCCGCATGAACGCCTCTTGCCCGACCCATGCCACAAGTTGCTTCAAAACCGAGGCACCCTTGGCGTAGGTGATGCCATCAAAGTTCACCTGGACATCCTCAAGGTCGTTGATTGCCGCGACAATCGGGTGCGTTGAGGGAAGCTGGTCCTGGCGGTAAGCCCAGCTCTTTTCAAGCGATGCAAAGGTGGTCCAGGCTTCGGTCCATTCGGTCGCCTCAGCTGTAGCTAGCGTGGAGGCATACTCGGCGAAGCTTTCATTTAGCCACAGGTCATTCCACCATTTCATGGTGACAAGGTCTCCGAACCACATGTGAGCAAGCTCGTGCAGAATCGTCACAACCCGACGTTCCTTTATGGCATCGGTGACTGCAGAGCGGAAAACGTAGCTTTCGGTGAACGTAACCGCTCCCGCATTTTCCATAGCACCCGCGTTGAAGTCCGGCACCCAGAGCTGGTCATACTTCTCGAATGGGTAGGCGTAATCAAACAGACCCTCAAAGTAGGTAAAACCTGCCTTGGTCTTTTCAAAGATGTAATCAGCGTCCATGTACTTGGCAAGTGACTCCCTGCAAAATACGCCAAGTGGCACCACCTGGTTGTTTGATGAGGTCAACTCATCCCGCCACACCGCATAGGGGCCGGCAATCAATGCGGTTATGTAGCTCGAAATCCTTGGCGTTGGCGCAAAGTCCCAGCGCGACTTGCCGTTTCCTAGATCCTGTGGCTCCGGGGAGGTGGAATTGGAAATCACTTGCCAGCCGGATTTTGCAGTTATCTTGAATTCGAAGCTTGCTTTTAGGTCAGGTTGC
>JGI26246J51724_1001430_pt1 | contig 10838 bp, 8 predicted proteins | sample SaaInlLV_10m_DNA_FD_51724 | JGI IMG/M metagenome (IMG submission 51724) | reverse complement strand
TATTCAATATTATTTAGATTTTATTCTTAAAGTGTCTTTCGCTTTTGGTGTCGCCTTCGAGGTCCCAGTTGTGACCATTCTTCTTATTATCTTCGGCATTACCACGGCTGAAAAACTTAAAAAGAATCGCTCTTATATCATTATTGGTTCGTTTGTTCTTGGAATGATATTAACGCCTCCAGACGTCATATCACAATTCCTTATTGCTATTCCTATCTGGCTTCTATTTGAAGCTGGCTTAGTCTTTTCTGGTTTTTTTAAGATTCGTAATAACCAAAAACCTGTATCTCAGACCCCTTCTGACAAACCAAAAGACTGGGGGAGTAAATCTCACAATGAAATGATGGACCAAATAGAAGATGAAATGAACGAAAGTGTTGTTGGGAAACAGGATAAAAAATAAATAGAAACCTTTTTAGCTACTCAGCTGCAAATTCATCCAATATGCTATAGAGCCCTTTCTTTCTTTTCTTTGGCGCAAAACTAGCATCAATACTATTTTTGACAAGCCTTAATGCCTGGCCTTTTGAAAGGCCAAGATTGTCATAAAGCGAAATAAAATTTTCAGTCATATAGCCACCAAAATAGGAAGGGTCATCTGAATTAACAGTTACGCATACCCCTTGCTCTAACATCTCTANAATAGTGTGGCTTGACATCTCCTCAAAGACCTTTAATTTGACATTCGATAGCGGGCAAACAGTCAGTGGTATTTGATTATTGATTAATCGCAGCATTAGCTCTGGATCATCAATAGCTCTTATTCCATGATCAATTCTTTCTATTTTAAGAATATCCAGTGAACTCCATATGTAGCTTGCTGGGCCCTCTTCACCTGCATGAGCTACTAACTTATAGCCCATATCTTTTGCAGCATTAAAAACATTTGAAAATTTTTCAGGTGGGTTACCCTTTTCAGAGCTATCTAGGCCGACACCATATATGTAGTCAGTATATTCTGATGAAGTTTTTAAAGTTTCAATTGCGCTCGTCTCATCCAAATGCCTCAAGAAGCACATAATGAGCTTAGATGTAATTCCAAGTCGCTCTTCAGCGTCCGCAAGAGCGTCTGAAATGCCGTTAATTACAACTTTAAATGGAACACCTCTATCTGTGTGTGTTTGAGGGTCAAAGAAAGGCTCAACATGTAAAACATTTTGTTCTTTACACTTTAATAAATATGCCCAAGTCAAGTCATAAAAGTCCTGCTCATGAAGAAGCACTTGCGCACCTTGATAGTAGATATCAAGAAAATCTTGAAGATTAGAAAATTGATAAGCCTCTTTGACTTCCTTCACGCTACTAAAAGCCAAAGGAATAGAATTTCTTTTAGCTAACTCAAACATTAACTCTGGCTCAAGTGTTCCCTCTAAATGAAGGTGTAACTCAAGCTTAGGAAGCTCATTAAACCAATTGTGAGAAATTTCAGTCATATTTTCTTTAAAAAAAATCGCGTCCCAAGATAACTTAGGACGCGATTTAAGTTAAAACTTAAATGGATATTTCTTAGTTCGGGTACTTACTGTCAATACCTTCTACATAGAAATCCATAGTTAGTAGATCTGGGTAGTTTGGAGGAGTTTCACCTTCAGCTAACCATGGAGAACCATCTTGCTTATTAATTGGTCCTGTAAATGGATGAATAGCACCCATAGACAAGTCAATAATTGCTTTCATAGCTTCATTTTTAACATCAATAGGCATATTTTGGTTCATTGGAGCAAATTTAACCATACCTTGCTTCACGCCATCAAATACGTCAACTGACTCCCAAGTCCCATCTTTTACTGCTTGAACTCTATCAAGGTAGTAAGGACCCCAGTCATCAATGATTCCAGTTAACTGAGCGTTCATACCCCATTCACGCATATCAGATGCTTGACCAAATGCATGAATACCTTTCTCCTCAGCAACCGTCATTGGAGCAGTAGAGTCAGTATGCTGCATTAAGATATCAGCGCCTTGTGCGATTAGAGCATTTGCTGCGTCCGCCTCTTTGCCTGGATCGTACCAAGTGTATACCCAAACGATTTTCATTGTTACATCAGGGTTAACAGATTTAGCCGCTAAATATGCTGAATTAATACCTCTAATTACTTCAGGAATTGGGAAAGAAGCAATGTAACCAATTACATTATTCTTTGTCATTCTTCCAGCAATCTTGCCAATAACATGTCTACCCTCATAAAATCTTGCTGAGTAAACTGAAACGTTATCTTCACGCATATATCCTGTTGCATGCTCAAACTTTACATTTGGATAGCGTTTAGCAACTTTAATAGTTGGATTCATGTAACCAAATGACGTTGTAAAAATAATATCATTTTTACGTGCAAGGCTAGTAATAACACGCTCAGAGTCAGAGTTCTCTTCAACACTCTCCACTGTTGTTATGATTACATCATCACCCATCTTTTCTTTTACATATTTTGCACCTTGGTCATGTGCAAAAGTCCATCCATGATCTCCTGTTGGGCCAATATATACAAAAGCGGCTTTAACAGGATCAGCAGAGACACTCCCAGTGAATGCGAGAACCACGCTTAAAATCGAGAGCTTTAAGACACTCGAAAATCTTCGATTAGACATACTTTTTCTCCTTTTAGTTATTTAACAAATTTTCTTACTTCTTCTTACTTTTTTACAAAAAAAATTCAGCAAACTAAGTTGTTGAATGAAATATTCTACCCAAACAATTAGGAACTGTGCGATTTGTTTTATTTTTTAACCTCATTCTTAAACTAACCAGAATAACAATGGTAGCCAGGTAAGGAAGCATCGATAAATATTGGGCACTAATCCTAATATCAAAACCCTGTGCATGAAGTTGAAGAACTGTAATTCCACCAAATAATACTGCACCTAAGATTACTCTAAACGGCTGCCATGAAGCAAAAACAACCAATCCTATTGCAATCCAACCTCTTCCAGCAGTCATCCCTTCGCCCCAAATAGGTACCTGAACAAGGGACAAGAAAGCTCCACCAAGTCCAGCCATTGCACCACCAAATAAAATCGCCATAAAACGATAAAGAACAACATTATGGCCAATAGCATGAGCAGCATCATGGTTATCACCTATCGCACGCAAAATTAAACCTTGTTTAGTTTTAAATAAAAACCACCAAACTATATAAACCATAAAAAATGCAAGGTAAATAAGCGGATTAAGCGAAAAAAGCGATGGCCCTAAATACGGTATTTCAGACAGTATTGGAATATAAATTGGACCAATAAGGTCGATTGTTACCTCGGTGTACTCTCTTCCAGCAAATGCAGCAAAACCTAATCCAAAAAGAGTTAGTGCTAGTCCAGTCGCTACCTGGTTGGTGAGTAAAAATTGAGTTAAAAAAGCGAAAATTGAGGCAATAACCATACCAGCCACAAGTGCTGCAAGAACAGCTAAATAAGCATTATTAGTATGAGATATAACAACGAAACCAAGAAGAGCTCCGACAATCATCATACCTTCAACACCCAAGTTTAAAACACCTGAACGCTCAACCAATAGTGCTCCAATAGCAGCAAAAATAAGGGGCGCTGAAGCAATCATTATTCCAATAAATATTTCAATTAACAAGTTTTCAATCATAGTCTTTAGTTATTTTTTTTAAAAAGGACAACTTTATATTTAATTAATATGTCGCATGCTAGAAAATAAAAAAGAAGCATACCTTGAAAAATTTGAGTTATTGAGCTCGGTAAATTGTAATCTATTTGAACATTTTCACCTCCCACATAACTGAGCGCTATAAGTAGGGCCGAAAATAATATTCCAACGGGATGAAGCCGCGCTAGAAAGGCTACAATAATTGCAGTGAAGCCATAAAATTGAGGCAGACCTGGAGTGAGCTGCCCTGCTGGACCTGATGCTTCAAATAAGCCAGCGAGTCCCGCCAAACCTCCAGAGATCAATAAGGANTACCAAACAGTCTTATTATCATCAAAACCTGCAAATTTAGCTGCTCGAGGTGCACTTCCAGAGATTTTAATTTGCATTCCAAACATATGCTTCTTTATTCCAAACCATGCTAAGAATGAGAGAAGAATGGCTACAATCAAGCCAATATGTAAGCGGGTGCTTTCCCAGATGATAGGCAGCATTGCGCTATCATGAAACATTCGACTTTCTGGAAAATTAAAGCCTGATGGATTTCTTAAAGGTCCTTGGAGCATAGCTTGTAAAAACAATACAGCGACATAAGTCAACATCAAGGTTACAAGAATTTCATTAACCTGATATTTGATACGAAGGAAGGCAGCGATACTTGCATAAAGCATTCCACCAAGTATGCCAGCTATAGCCATCAATGGTAAAAGCCAAAAGCCTTCAACATTATAGAAATACAGTCCAACGGCGCCACCCGCAATACAGCTATAGCCATCAATGGTAAAAGCCAAAAGCCTTCAACATTATAGAAATACAGTCCAACGGCGCCACCCGCAATACCGCCCATTACAAATTGACCTTCTGCTCCAATATTCCAAATTCCTGCTCTAAAGCCGATCGACAAACCAAGTCCAATAATCATCAATGGAGTTGCTTTGACTAGGAGCTCAGAGAAATAGTATGAATCCAGAAGAGGCTCAGCAAATAATGTGAAAAATACGCTAGAAACTGGAATATCTTCTAAGATAAAAAGGAAGATGACTAATGCAGAGAGTGCAGTAAGTGTAAGCGCAATGATTGGTGATAATATGATCATCGCTTTTGAGTTTTCTGCTCTTGGAATTAGTTTGATCATGATTTCTGACCTCCTACCATCAGCTGCGAAATTTTCTCTAGGCCATCTTTTTTCATATCGACTGCATCTGAAAGACTACCCTCTGAAAGGACATGAATTTGTTCACATAGACTTAAAATTTCATCCAAATCTTGGGAGATAATTAAAACTGCAGACCCTTGATCTGCCAGCGATATCAAAGATTGATGAATGTTGTTGGCTGACCCTGCGTCTACGCCCCATGTTGGCTGAGCAACAATTATTAGCTTTGGTTTTCTAATGAGCTCCCTTCCCACCATAAATTTCTGTAAATTTCCACCAGACAGAGACTTGGCAAGCATTCTACTTGAGGGAGTTTGAACATCAAAGTCACTTATAACTTGTTCTGAAAAGCTACTAACGGCCTTCCAATCAATAACACCATTCGATGTCATCCCTTCAGACTCTGGTCGACTCAATAACATATTCTCATCAAGAGTCATATCTGGAACGGCGCCATGACCTAGTCGCTCCTCAGGAACAAAAAACATCGAAAGTTGTCTTCTTTCGTGCGAGTTTAGTGAGCCAATGTCTTCGCCATCAAAGGTCAAAACATTGTCTTCAGATGACTTTTCACCTATGAGAAGTTCCATTAATTCGTCTTGCCCATTTCCCGCAACTCCTGCAATTCCAACGATACTTCCTTGTTTCATTGTTAAAGAGATATCATGCAAATGAACGCCATACATGTCGTCACTTTTACGACTTAAATTTTTAATTGAGAAGATATCTGAACCAATATTAATATTACTTCTAGCCAATTCTGTTAGTTTTTTTCCAATCATCATTTCAGCGAGCTCTTTTTGAGTGTGCTCTTGTGGAATGCAGCTTTGAACTAACTTTCCACCTCTTAAGATTGTAGCTTCACTACAGATCTCGCGAACCTCTTCAAGTTTATGAGAAATATACAAAATAGCACAGCCATCATCAGCAAGTTTATTAAGTGTCACAAAGAGGTCAGAAACTTCCTGTGGGGTTAAAACAGAAGTGGGTTCATCCATGATCAGAAGCTTCGGATTTTGAATTAGACATCGAATAATTTCAACTCTCTGGCGCTCACCTACAGAGAGGTCTCCAACAACTTGTTGGGGATTAACATCGAGGCCATATTGCTTTGAGTATTTTAAGATCTCATCTTTAAAGTTTTCATTAAGACCCACTTTATCAAGGCCCAAGATAATGTTTTCTTCAACCGTCAGGGACTCAAATAAAGAGAAATGCTGGAACACCATTGCAATGCCATTCTCTCTGGCCTCAAAAGGACTCTTTGGACTGTACTTCTCACCAGCCCATTTCATCTGACCTGCATCTGGCATCAAGGAGCCATAGATAATCTTTACTAGGGTGGATTTACCTGCGCCATTCTCCCCAAGCAGTGCGTGAATGGATGAACTCTTAATACTTAAAGAGACATCGTCATTCGCCTTAAGGTCTCCATAAGATTTAGTGATATTTGAAATTTCTAATTGATACTTCATGATAATTCAGATTGTTTTTTATTTTCAATAAAATTAATCAAATCCATTGCTATTGTTATGGCAATAGAGGTGGGTGATTTTAAAAGTTTCTGTTTTTCACCAATCGGACAAGTAAATTTATCAATTACATCCTTTGAATAATTTTTTTGAGCAAAACGATCTCTAAATTTTCTCCCCTTAATCGATGAACCAATCATACCCAAATAACTAAAGTTATTTTGAATAATCATCTTCTCACAAATTTCAAAATCAATTTGATGGCTATAAGTAATAACCAAGGTATAAATCTCATTTGGTAAATCCGCCATACTAGTCAGAAAGTCATCACAAATAATATTAATTTGAGAGGTATCACCAACATATTGATCAAACTGCTCCTGTCTATCATCGATCCAATACAACTTAATTGGAAGGTTGATTATTATGGGCATCAACGCTCTAGAGATATGGCCCGCCCCAAAGACGACCACTGGCAAAACCTCGCTCGAGTTGACTTTCTCAAGTAAAACTTGAGCCTTAGTCTCTGAGTCATCCTCAAATTCAACGATAGTTGGGCTTTGAGCGCTCTGCATCAAATTTGAAGCGCTTTCCTCTATAAAGTTTGATAATTTTTTATTACTAAGAGAGGAGTAAAAATTGTTGTTTGTGTAAATACACTTTTGAGTACTTGAGTGATTTTTTTTATCAATATCAATGATTGTTGCCAAAATAAAATCTTCGCCCTTTTTATAGAGAGCTGATACTTGTTCAATCCACGAATTATTATGACTTAAGTCTTCATCATCGTCTATAAAGCTTTCAAATAACACCTTAACATAGCCGCCACAACATTGCCCCAATGTTGCGCCTAGTGGATACTTGACGAGTTGCCGAGTATTCATTTTTTGACCTAACATCTCTTTAGCAAATGCAAGCGATTTAAACTCTAGATTGCCACCACCAATACTCCCAAATGAATTCTCATTCTTCGTGAAAACAATCTTGTCTCCATTCGTACATGGCGTTGAACCTTTTGTAGCAATAATGGTCAATAAAACAAACCCATTATTCAATGAAATTTCTGTTTTTACAGGGTCAAGCCAACTATCCATATCTTTCTGCTTATGACCGCTTATTCAGACTAAAAAATACTTCCTCAAAATTTGCAGGTGCATTTAGCCCTGTTTTATTTGTTTCATCTGCATTATAAATAGCATTTTTTAACGCAAGCCAGGTTGAGATAGCAAGCATAAGTGGGGGCTCACCAACTGCTTTTGATTTATGAATTGTATTTTCATGATTTGAAATATTTGGTTTAATTTTGACCTCAAAGTGTTCAGGAGTATCTCCTATTGCAGGTATTTTATAAGTTGAGGCGCCCATCGTTAGCAATGCTCCGGAATCATTCCATTTCAGTTCCTCAGAGCAAAGCCAACCCATGCCTTGAATAAACCCTCCAACTATTTGTCCCATATCAATTGCAGGATTAAGCGAGGCACCAACATCATGCAAAATATCTACTGCTAAAAGTTTGTATTCACCAGTCAAACAGTCGACTATAACCTCACTAACGCATGCACCATATGAATAATAATAAAAAGGACGACCTTTTTGTTTAATAGCATCGAAATAAATCTTTGGGGTTTTATAGAAGCCATTACTAAATAGCTCAACTCTATTTAAATATGCTGTTAATACAAATTCGTCAAATGCTATCCTTTTCTTACCAACAGTAACAAAAGAGTCTTTAAACTCAATGTCATCATTACCTTCACCATAGAAATCTTGGGCAAAGACAGTTAAATTTTTCTTAATACGAAGGCAAGCCTCTCTAGCGGCCATTCCATTTAAATCTGAACCTGAAGAAGCAGCTGTTGGAGATGTATTGGGTACCTTTGCAGTCGAGGTTGCTGAAACCTTTACACGTTCTAAATTAACTCCAAACTCATTAGCAACAACCTGAGCAACCTTAATAAATAGACCTTGACCCATTTCAGTTCCGCCATGATTTATATATATACTGCCATCTTTATAGATATTTACCAATGCCCCTGCTTGATTCAATAACTGAGTAGTAAAAGAAATACCAAATTTAACAGGAGAGAAAGCCAATCCCTTTTTGAGATATGTATTATTCTTATTAAAATTCTTAATACTCTCTCTTCTAGCCAAATACTGACTATCCTCTATGAGCTCAGTTGTAAGCTCATTAACAATATTATCTTCAACAACTTGATCATATGGCGTGACATTATTTGTTTCCTTTTGATAATAGTTTAATTGTCTAATCTCAAGTGGATCGACACCAATATTCATAGCTATTTCTTCAATAATATTTTCTATAGCAAGCATGCCTTGAGGTCCACCAAATCCTCTAAATGCGGTATTTGAAGCAGTATTTGTTTTGCATAGGAAGCCCCTAAAAGTAGCATTTGGTAAGAAATATGCATTATCAGCATGGAATAGGGCTCTAGAGACTATTGCTTTTGAGAGATCGAGTGAGTATCCACATCTTGCAGCAAGATCAACTTCAATTCCTAAAATCCTACCATCATCATCATAGCCAACTTTATAGTTCGCTTTGAAATCATGTCTCTTTCCAGTCATCAAAATATCATCTTTCCTTGAAAGCCTAGCCTTTATTGGGAGCTTAGTCTGGTTTGCAAAAATTGCACAAACGCATGCTAGCTGAGATGAATCNGTCTCTTTACCACCAAAGCCGCCTCCCATTCTTCGAGTAACTACTTCAATTGCATTCTGCGGAACATCCAGAACATGTGCTACTAAATGCTGAACTTCAGTTGGATTTTGAGTAGAAGAGTGAACTACCATTTCATTATCCTCTGTTGGAATTGCAAAGGCGACCTGCCCCTCAAGGTAATAATGCTCTTGGCCTCCAATAGAAATANTGCCATCTAGCTTATTTTTTGATGAGTCAATAGCCTTATTTGAGTCTCCTGTAGAGACAATTATTGGCTCATCAAGAAAGCTTTTTTTAGCCATTGCCTGATCAATAGTTACAACTGCCTCAAGCTCTTTTACATCTGTGGTAATTAGCAGTGCCGCTGCTCTTGCATTTTCATGACTATCAGCCAAGACAGCAGCGATTGCTTGACCATAAAATAAAACCTCTTCATCAGCTAAAATAGGCTCATCATGTTTAATTGCCCCTATGTAAAGATTTTCTATGTCTTTTGCTAAGAGAATACTATGAACACCCTCAGCCTCCTTAGCGCTTGAAATATCAATCTTATTTATTTTTCCATGAGCGACCTCACTTAATGCAAAGGCGACATGAAGAGTACCTTTTGGAGCTGGCATATCATCAATATAAGCNGCACTTCCTTGGACATGCATATGAGCACTATCATGAGCAATAGATTCGCCAATTATTGAGCTTTTAAGCTGAGAAGAATTTTTGGTGCTTTTATTAATTTGTCCTTACTCCCTAAATTAATTTAAATGAGTATATTCAGCAAGATTTTCGATTGACTCACCTAAATACATCAAAATAGTTTTTTTAACTAAGTTTGCAGAAACTTGCAATCGATATTCTGAAGACGCCCTTACATCAGTAAAAGGAGAAAATTCTTCATTTAAAACCTTATAAGATAATGAAGCTATATCGTCATTTTGCCAATGCTTTAATAAAAAATCTTCAAGTTTTTTTGATCTTTGAGGGATACCTGACATACCGCCAAAGGCTATCTTAAATGATTCTGGTTTATTGTTCTTAGATGCAATATTGATTGCCATACATACAGCTGAAATATCATCCTCATATCTTTTCGACATTTTATGAGTTATGAGTTGCTGATTACCATTTGGCTTAGGAATGATAATACTTTCAATAAATTCACCTTGTTGAATAACTGTTTTTTTATATGTAATAAAAAAATCTTCTAGATTTATTATTCGGCTATCAGCACCCTTTCTAAGCTTTAATTTTGCATCTAAAGCAATCAAAACTGGAGGCATATCTCCAATAGGTGAAGCATTAGCTATATTACCTCCAATAGTGGCCCAATTCTTAATTGGTAATGAAGCAAAACGTTGCAAAAAAGCCGCTAAGTCAGGCCAATTACTTATGAGACAAGAAGCGGCATCTTCATAACTAACTGCAGCTCCAATTTCTATCTCATTAGCACCATCTTTAATCTCTTTCAATTCAATAACCTTGTTAACGCTGACAATATGAGAGAACTCTTTCATTGACTGGGTAATTTCAAGGCTAAGGTCAGTTCCAGCAGCAATAATATTAGTTGATGTATTATTAATAAGAATATTAGAGAGCTCATCTATTGTTGAAGGAGCATCATATTTAATTGTTTTATTGCTCTTTTTAAAGCTTAGACTTATATGCTCAGGATTATTTAATTTCCCTAAGATATCAGTAATTTGCTTCTTATTTTTTTTATAGTAGTCTAGAGGCTCATCATTTTTGTTATCAAACATTGAAAATGCTGCTGCAATTATTGGCTTGTAGCCTGTACATCTGCACAAATTGCCTGATAGTGCTTCGTTTATTTGATGAAGATTTACAGAATTTTTATTTTGATATAAAGCAAATAAGGACATGACAAATCCAGGTGTACAAAAGCCGCACTGTGAACCATTT
>JGI26246J51724_1001427_pt1 | contig 10848 bp, 9 predicted proteins | sample SaaInlLV_10m_DNA_FD_51724 | JGI IMG/M metagenome (IMG submission 51724) | reverse complement strand
TCGCTCCAGTCGCTGGCCATGGCGTCGCGCACGGGACGCAGAATGTAATAGGCCGACATCAGCACCACAACAAACAAGAATGAACTCACCACTGCGTTGAGCTCTCGCTCTTTAACCAGGGAGGCAGACCTCAGAAAGGTCAGTATCGGGTTATCACTCGCGTTCATTACTGTTCCCTTGGTCGACCCCTATAAAAGCACTGATAGGACACGACTGTGCTGGCGCCGTTAGTGTTGTCGTCAGCGCGTTCACTATTCTTATACGTTGTAATGCCCTGATAAACCGCCTGATTCGTAAAGCGTTATTGCCATAAAGACAATAGTNGTGTTGTGAGCCTTAATGACGCGGGGGTCCCGGGAAAAACCGATTAGTTCGCTGCTGATAGGCGGCATAGTCAGGGCGCTTTTGCGCTGAGAAGTGCTCCGACGGAACGGCGCCAGTGGTGTATACCAGCGTGACATACATCATGCGAGAAGCGAACAGTAATGCCACCCCCAACAACGCCCAAACCAGCACGCCTTCAGTGGTGCGTAATGCCAACCAAGAAGGTACTGCAGCGACGATAAGGCCATTCCATACCATCCACTCGGCAAAATAGTTCGGGTGTCGGCAGTAACGCCACAATCCAATATTACACACTTGGCGCTGCTTACCCTGCTTCTTCATATCCTTTAAAAAAGCCAACTTCTGCATGTCTGCCACCGTTTCCATGACAAACGAGAGCCCCCAAATCAACAGACCCGCCAGCTCAAACACAGACAACACAGGGCTTTGGTTGGACGCAATGACGAACACCGGCAACGCCAAAAACGACGCGTTGGCCAAACCCTGCGAGAGGGCGTCAACCTGCAACGCCAATTGAGTATTGGTTTTCCCTTCTTGTTCCCAACGGATACGTTGGTACTGATAACGAGGAAACTCCTTTTCCAACAGCCCCATTCGCCACATGTTTAAGGCGCCAAAACCCATCCGCAAACCCACCAATACGACTACTGCGCTCACCGTCAAAGAACGAAGCCAGTAACCGTCACTGAGCCAGAAGCTGATCACCCCAAGAAGTACGAGCCCCCAAGGCCAACCAATATCCACGTAACTCATGCGCTCAGTTCGCCATATGGGAAGGCAGACGACCCAACCAAAGAACAACAACTGACTCAAGCCATTGATAAGACCGAGGGTTGAGTAGGACGTACTCATGAGAATCAGCGCCCATCCGAGCAGAAATGGGTATAGCGGTGAAAAATACTTCATGAGACTTTGCTTCCTGTCGTCGAATTGCTGTCGATACTGTTTTCGCCAACGCAACCCCAAGAGCGGGTCAAAACGCGAAAGCACATTGTTTTTATATTCATCTGAAGGCACGCCAACTCAGCGGATGAAAAGCCGGTTTAGTCCCGTATTCTGCCACTCAATGACGTTGGCTAAAGTTCTTTGAACTTAACTAACGCGCGCAAGCCTAGATTTCAAGCTTTTAGCCAAAGGATCTGTCTCGCCGGCAGCCGGAAGGAAACGGAAATACGTCAGGCCTCAGTCAACCCAAATCGCGATCCCACGGACGAATTCAACTTCATTAGACGTTACGATCGTTCCTCCGCCTGAGGTTGAGGCAGTGCCCATTTCAGCGGAGGTAGCGCGACGAGTAATAACGAGTGCATTTGCACCTACTTTCGCGGCTCGTTTCTTCAGCTCGCCCACGGNGTGATCAAGGTCGCGTCGCCGAGAAAAACCAGAGTCTGATGATGCTTTTACCACCGCTATCCTCTGTGCGCCCAAAGGAACCGTGCTCAAAACTCTGACGGTCTTGTAGTCAGCAATAGTGGATCGTCGCTCTCCCGTCGTGTGCATTGGATCCGATGCACACCCTTGAAGAAGAGCAGTCAGAAAAATGATGATCGCATAACGGTACATAATGCGGTTCTAACCCAACAAAGGCAGAGGCCGTGACTCTGCGGTTCATGGGAGTCGAAAATGCGTTAAAACGCTGTGCTTTTACCCGGTTTTTGTGTCTCTAAAAAGCGCCTTCTACAGTCAATGTGTAGGAGTAACCATAACGTCGACTGCGCGTCTCAGAGAACAGAACCTGGTCAGACAATCGGTCAGCGTAGATGGTGCGCCGGTATCGATTTTTTGACTCTATTAAGTTCCAAATATTGGCCCTTATTGTGAGTCCTTTCACGTCTTTATTTTCCACATAAAAATTAACGATTCCCGGGCTTTTATTGTAAAAACTGACCTCGTCAATTCTCACGCCGCGTGTCGTTTCGTCGTAGTCTATTGAGGCGCCCAAGGCCCAAGATGTGCCCTCAAAATCCTGTCGAAATCCGAGGTTGTAGGACTTGTAAAATTCGTCGCTTATTTTTCTCTTTTTTCCCAGTATGGGATCAATGACATTGGAGTTCATGTACCCCAATGAGAGATCCACACGCCCCCCGCTCCAAAGCCGTTCGTCACTCAATAACGTGGCATCAAAAAAACCTCCGTAGAGATTAGCACTGTCTATATTCCCTGGGGCTTGACCACCACCCTCAATCGGAATGCCGTCCACAATGTCTTCAGCGTCCTCGTAAAACAGGCTGAGCGTCAGGTTGCCGCGCGTTCCAAGCGATTGTTGAGCCTCAAGCTTTAGGTTCCAAGCTTGCGGGGGCACTAGGTCAACATTGGAAACGTTCTCGCGTCCCAAATTAACGTCAACCGAGGCTATGAAGTCAAAAAAGCTCAGCTGATCCACCAGGCGCTCAAGCTTTGCAGACAGAAAAAGTGTATCGCTAGGCTTGTAGTTCAGCGCGAAAAATCCCTTAGGACGAACGAAATCCCGCGTGACATCTGAGCTGCCGGTCTGCCTAATCTCTGAATACTCAGCACCTAGGGTTGCCTGAAGGGTCAGCCGCTGACCGAGCCGTTTACTGACATTGAGTGTTGACTCTGCCCGGGTCTCTTCCACCCTGGCGTTAGCACCCGTGAGATTCACTGGGCTTAGTTCGCCCTGTACGTTCAGCTCATCGAGCTGAGAGGTAATGTCGAGGTAGTTCTCGGTCCCTTCAAGTGACCAACGCCACTGACTATCCAATGCAGTGAAAGCAAATTCAGCCCTTAAGATCGACTCCGCCTCATCGGCTTGGCGCGAGAAAACAGAGCCCGCGACAGTCCCCGAGGCAAAAGATGTTGTGGTGCGATCGACCGTGGGACTGGACTCGAATCGATGCAGCCCCATCAGCTTGAGTCGCCCAGCGCCAACAGCAAACTCGTAATCCGTTCCAATCTCGAAGTTATATTCGTCTTCGGACTGTTTCAGCGCACGTGTATTGGCATCGGGCGTTTCTGCTCGGCGCACGGACTCCTCCGTTACGTTGGAATAATAGCCATTCACTTCACCCACAAGGTTAAAGGCACTGCCGGAGGCTGTTTCTTTCGAGTAAGAGCCTGAAAGATTGGGCCTGTCGAATAACCGACGACTTGACTCAAAACGGTTGTCAGTAATCTCGCCCGTTGAGTCCCTCACCACTTCAAACCCCGACTCGGCAAAGGCACGCTGCTCGTTAGCTGCGCTCAAGGTCCACTCTGAGTCACTGCCCCCACCGGTGATCGCGACACTGAATTCACGCAGGCGTTTCTCGGTGTTGGGGCCACTCGGACGAACCCTCGGGGAGTAACGGTACAAACCCGTTATCTTTTTATCAGCGTCAGTAATGACGTTGACGACTTGCCCCGACATACCGCCGATATCAAGACTGGCGCCGTCCAAAATTTCAATCCGTATGACGCTTTCCACCGAGAGTCGCTCTAGCGCTTGCGTCGGACCGTTAGACTTTCCCGATATGCGACGCCCGTTAATAAGAACGTTAGTATCCGCCTGACCAAAACCACGGTCACCTCCGCCCTCGTTAACGCTAAATCCAGGAATTTGTCTGACCAAGTCAAACGCCGACCGAGGGGCAAACTGTGCAAAATCGCTCGGCAGATAGGTCTGCCGAACACCTTCTGACTGGCTGGAAGATGCCTCGAGTGTCAAAGCCTCTGCCGCAAGAAACAATAAGCTGAGTGCAAAGCACAGGGACTTGACGTCAGTGGACGGTATTAAAGGCATGCGGGACTATGTTTACTCACAACAGACTCGTTTTACTCGCAACAGGCTCGGGCGCGCGAATTATGCACACGACCTAGAGCTTTGGAGGCCACCCGGACTGTCTAATGATTGGCAAAAAGACGATGTACAGGAAATCTCACTCGCTACTGAATACAGCATTCAGCCGAATTGGATCACTGTGACGCCCCGACTGGCTTTAGACTCCTTTGCCTAGGTGTCAAACCCACATCGCAAGCACGTCCTAGCTGCGTTGCTCGCGGCGACGGGTCAGAGACTAAAGCTTCACGATAAGCTTACCTCGATTACCCCCAGTGAAGAACAAGTTGAGTCCGTCAATTGCCGATTCCAAACCGTCGAGGACGTGGCTACGGTATTTAACCTTGCCGGACATGACGTAAGGTGCAAGCTGCTCAAGTAAACTCGGAATTTCGTCGTAATGATCAGGGACCGTAAACCCTCGGATTGTGAGCCTCTTTTTAACCATTGGAATCCAGTTGGGTCCCGCCGAGGGCTCAGACGCGATGTAGTCAGAGATCATGCCGCAAACGACAATGCGTCCGTGCGCATTCATGCGATCAAAGACTGCGTGCTGAATGGCGCCACCGGTGTTTTCAAAGTAGATATCAACACCCTTAGGCGTCAGCTCAGCAAGCTTTGCAGCTACATCGTCAGTCTTGTAATTTACAGCGCCGTCAAAGCCCAAGTCATCGACAAGCCAGCGGCATTTTTCATCATCACCGGCAACACCAATAACGTGCAATCCGTCTGCCTTCGCCAACTGTCCCACCAGCGAACCGACGGATCCTGCGGCGCCACTGACCACTAGCGTCTCTCCGGCTTTTGGGTCGCCAAAACCGTACAAGCCTTTCATGGCAGTTATCCCCGGCAGCGCAAAAATGGACAGCACCGTCTCTTCATCCACGCCATCGGGGACACCACTCAAACCCGTGCCGTCACTTAAGTAAAACTCCGTCCACCCCATCATTCCACGAACGCGGTCGCCCACCGTAAAGTCAGGATGTCGGCTTTCAACGACCCGACCGATGCCTGAGGAGCGCATGACCTCCCCCAAACCTACGGGCGGTACATAGCTTTCCTCATCAGGGCTCATCCAACCAATCATGGCGGGATCCAGCGACATGTGCGTCTGCTTAACAAGAACCTCGCCTTGACCCGCGACGGGAACGTTCTCAGTCACGACGTCGAAAAGATCAGGCGTAATGGGACCAGGCTTAGGTCTGGCTACAAGATTAATCTTTGTGTACTGGCTCATATCTGTCCTCTCACATTTGAGTCACTGCGGCGAAACGAAGTATTACGTACAAAAATAGGTCGATATATACGCATTAAATGGATTAACCTTTGTCGATTCGACAAAATTGGGATTTCAAACGACAACTATGAACCAGCTTCTCGCGCTTAAATATTTTTGTAAGGTGGTGGAATCCGGAAGTTTTACGGGCGCTGCCAACGCCTTTTCCGTACCACCCTCATCAATATCCCGGCGAATATCTGACCTCGAGACCAGCCTGGGAACGAACCTGCTCAAGCGCAGTACGCGAGTTGTCAAACCCACTGAAATCGGCCAAATCTACTTTGAGCAAGTCAGCGAGATACTGCTTCAGCTCGATCAGAGTACTGAGTCAGTCAAGAGTTACCAGACAACCCCAATGGGGCAGCTGAGAATAAGCAGCATGGTTAGTTTTGGCGAGCAGCTCTTGTGCCCACTTCTGGACGAATTCACCGCCCGCTATCCTGAAATTGTCCTCGACGTCAGCCTCTCAGATGAGTTGTCATCGCTGGCGAATGATGACGTTGATGTTGCCATTAGAGGGGGATACGCACCCGATGAGCATGTTCATGCGATCCGACTGATGCCGAATGAGTTTATCCCGGTCGCGTCACCCGCCTACTTAGCAATCGCAGGAACACCCAGTAACGGATTTGAACTGCGCGAGCACCCCGGCCTCTTTTTTAGAACCCCGAGAGGGCCTTCGCCTTGGTTATTAAAAACAGACGACCAATGGCACGACGTCTCAGGCAAGCCCATAGTCGTGTCAAATAATGCGAAATGGCTGATGGGGCTTGGTCTGGCCGGCAAAGGTATCATGATGGCACCGAGGTGGTCCGCTCACCGTTATCTTCAAACCGGTCAGTTGGTTGAGCTACTCGAGGCGAGCGAGTTGAGTGTCAGTCAAAATCAGGAGCTGGCTATTTATTTGCTGTACCAAAAGCCACGTTACTTGGTGCCTAAGGTGAAAGCGTTTGTGGACTTTTTGACCGAGCGACTAATGACCCCAGACGGCAATGGTCTTTGAAGACCGGGGCTCCTCTGCAACGAAAGTGATTGGATGATCTCTCCTTATGCTGGGCCGGAAAAAAGTGTCACACCCCATGTTGGGGCGATGTCGGTAACGTCTATGATCCGTGTGAGCAACAACACGAATGCTGCGAGAAAAGAGCATGACAAATCGTGGCCAGACACACCGACCCCAAGCACGCCACCAGGGGTGACGACGGGGCTTTTTTTCTGACTCTTGGGCCACTCAGTCCGTGCATCCATAGTCCACACTCACCATTTTCTAACCCCTCGTTTTTATCGTATGGTTAGCCGACGTCGGACGTCTGCAATAACTCAGTTTTTGCGCGCACAAGGAGTGATGGTGTTCTGTACGAACCGATCGTCGCTTCACATAGGAGACAGACACAATGAGCGATCCAGCCATGATCATCACCACCCAAGACGACCGGGTGCTCACCATCACCCTCAACCGGCCGGATGATCTGAATCCACTGTCGTGGCAAGTCCTTAATGAGATTGCTGATGTATTGGACAACGCCCTTCACGACGAGAGTGTGGGTGTCATTGTCATAGGCGCCGCAGGCAAGGCTTTTTCAACAGGCTATGACCTTCGCGAGGCGCACTGGATAACCTCACAATATCCAGCCAACTTTGACGATCACGTCGATATACGAAAAGACAGGGACGACGTCCACGTGATCGTCGATTACTGGATGAAGTTATGGCGCTACCCCAAACCGATAATCGCCAAGGTGCAGGGCGATTGTCTGTCGGGAGCGGGGGAGTTGCTTGGGGTATGTGACATTGCCATTGTCAGCGAGCACGCACGGTTCGGACATCCCGCGGGCCGCGATCTTGGCATTCCCCCATCAATTATGTTTTGGCCAATGCTCATTGGTTATCGAAAAACCAAGGAGTTGCTTTACACCGCGCGGCTAATCAGTGCCCGGGAAGCCCAAAATATTGGCTTAGTCACTGAGGTGGTGGCTCACGATAAACTCGATGAGACGGTGGCCATTATGGCTGCACACATCGCCCGCGCGCCCAGCGATAATCTGTCGATACTCAAAGAAGTATCAAACACCTGGTTCGAAAATATGGGCATGGAGCCGTCGATTCGACGTGGCGCCGATCTCGATGCGGTCTACCATCAATTCGACAGTTTCAAAGACTTTTTTCGAACGCTGCGAAAGCACGGGGTCAAAGCCGCCTTTAAGAAGCGTCGAGACCTTTACGGATAGAAAAGATTGGCAAGTTTAGCCATCAAGGTGGTCACTGGACTTAAAATACTCGCAGCATCACTGAGACACTTACTTGCGCGATGCGCGAAACGTGGAGAGCACGATGGACCTTCCTGTTGGAACAAGCTACGAAGAGATATGCGACAAGTTCACCTGGGATATACCCGAATACTTCAATATCGCCGACGCGGTTTGCGATCGCTGGGCCGATGACCCAAACCTCATTGCCTTGAGCCACGAGGCCATCGACGGCTCAATCACCAACTACTCCTTCGCGCAAATCAAACAATACGCGAACCAACTGGCTAATTTAATGGCCAGCTTGGACGTCAGTCGGGGCGATCGGGTCGTTGTCATGCTGACTCAGTCTCCCGAGTGTGCAATATCGCACCTCGCCTGCTTTAAATCGGGCATCGTTTCATGCCTGGCATCAGTGCTGTTTGGACCCGACGGTATTCAGCACCGGTTACAAGGTACTGCCGCTAAAATATGCATTACCAATGCGGCTAATCTAGCCAAAGTGCGCGCCGTGCAGTCGTCGTGCCCTGAATTGCGCCACATTATTGTCATTGACGACGACGTCTCTGAGGGCACGCTGCCGTTTTGGCGGTCGCTGGCCGAACAGGCTGAAACTTTCCAAAACGTCAAAACGCGTAGCGAAGATACCGCCTGGATCAGCTTCACCTCAGGCACGACAGGTCAACCCAAAGGCGTCCTTATGCCTCACCGATTGCTGCTCGGGAATAAGCCCCTGTTTGAGTATTACTACGACTATGGACCTCGGCAAGACGATCGGCTTTGGTCTCCAGCCGACTGGGCCTGGATTGCCGGACTCATCAATATTTTACTCATCGGCTGGTATTCCGGTGCGAGGGTCGTATCGACCGATATGCAAGGGTTTAACGCACAGGAAGCCTTTCGAATTCTCGGTGAACACAAGATTACCGTATCGCTGTTAACACCCACTGTGCTCAAACTCATGAGGCAGATCGATAACGAGGAATCAAAAGCGCTCGACCTGCGCGTTGTGCTCAGCGGTGGCGAGGCGGTAGGTAAAGAGCTGGCGCTGTGGGCCGATGAGCGATTTGGTCTCACCATCAGTGAAGGTTTTGGACAAACAGAGTGCAACGGAATGATTGGCACTAACCCAAGACTCATGAATGTTCGCCACGGCTCTTTGGGCAAGGCAATGCCGGGATCGGTGTGTGCCATTGTTGACGATGATGGGCAAGAGGTGGCACCGGGCGTGCCGGGCAACATTGCGATCAAGAGACCTCACCCCGCTATGTTCTCAGGCTACCTCGATAATCCCGCAGCCACTGACGCAAAGTTTGTTAACGACTGGATGATGACGGGTGATCTTGGTGAGCAAGATGAAGACGGGTACCTCTGGTTCCATGGCAGAACTGACGATGTCATTACGAGCTCGGGCTACCGTATCGGACCCACCGAAATCGAAGACTGTCTCCTTAAAAGCCCTGCTGTGCAGCTTGCTGCAGTCATTGGTGTGCCCGACGAAACACGCACTGAGATCATCAAAGCCTTTATTGTCGTCGCTGAAGGTATTGAGGCAGATGAGGCGTTAGCAGATGCACTCAAAGCGCTGGTGCGCGATCATTTAGCAAAACACGAAGTGCCACGCTTAATTGAATTTGTTGGCAGTCTACCGATGACCACCACTGGGAAAATAATGCGACGATCGCTGCGCGATCAAGAACTCGCCAAAGCACAACCCTCATGACTAGAAATCACTCTTTTTACTGCCTCGGAGGCCCTCATGTTCATTGAACCGTTCAAAGTCGAGCTATGGATGAACGAATGGGAGACTCAGTGCACCTACAATTTAGCTGAGACCTGCGTGGCCAGCATTACAGTTGAGGAGCTTCTTTCACTCTCAGGTCGCAGTGGCAAGGACCTTTCCGATCTACTGCCCATGAAACTCGGGTATGGCGACATCGTCGGCTCACCGCGGCTCCGCTCGGCCATCGCGAATCTGTACGCAGATCAACACATCGATGACATTACCATTACCCACGGGACGATCGCCGCCAATATGTTGGTGCACAAAGCACTCGTCTCCAAGGGAGATCGTGTCGTGTCGATCGTTCCCACCTATCAACAGCACTACTCGATTCCGGCCAGCATTGAAGCCTCCGTGGCGACCTTGAATCTGCGCAAAGAGGATGATTTTCTCCCGGATCTTGATCGTCTTCGGGAGCTTGTGACGCCTGATACGAAGTTGATTGCCTTGACCAACCCCAACAACCCCACAGGCGCATTGATAGAGCGCCCCATGTTGGAAGACATCGCATCGATCGCCGACTCTGTCGGTGCCTATCTGCTCTGCGATGAAGTCTACAGAGGGACCGCTCAACAGGGTGACGGCATGGTTCCCTCTATCGTCGACTTGTATCAGAAGGGCATCAGCACGGCGGGGATGTCGAAAGTTTTTTCACTTGCGGGTTTGCGTGTCGGCTGGGTAGTCGCCCCCAAAGAACTCACCGAGAACATTCTGATACACCGAGATTACGACACTATATCGGTGGGCATGATCAACGATCACTTCGCCGCCTTGGCGCTGGAAAATGCAGATCAATTACTGGCGCGAAGTCAGCGCATTACGCGAGAAAATCTGGCCGTACTGGACACTTGGATTCAAAATGAACCTCGGGTGAGTTGGGTGAAGCCACGCGCAGGAACCACCGCCATGCTGAAGCTGGATATTCCGGTAAGCTCGCGAGAGTTCTGTATCGACCTTGTGCAAAAAACAGGGGTCATGCTGACCCCCGGCGACGCATTTGATATGGAAGGGTATGCACGAATTGGCTTTGCTAATGAACTCGAGACAATCAAGGTCGGTCTGCAAGCGCTTTCCGCTTACTTACAAACAACATTTTAGGACGTCGACGGCTCGACCACTGAGGCACGTCCTGTGGGCTTGCCGCTGACGGTGCTGACAGGACGGGTCTAACACGCCTTTTGGCGTCTCAAAAAGACCTATCTGTGAGCGAGGAACTCAGAGACCTCGCGGTGTAACTGACCGTGGAGTCGGAATGTGCGGCGGTACACCAAAATACTACCGACCAAGAACAGTGCCGGAAGACCGATCATCAACGCCCGAAGCCCCATCACTGTTACATCACTCTGGACCGCGTTGGGTACGTAGCCAATAAGTGAGAGACCCACACCAATGAAAAAGCCAGCGAAGGCGCCTGCAAATT
>JGI26246J51724_1001422_pt1 | contig 10874 bp, 8 predicted proteins | sample SaaInlLV_10m_DNA_FD_51724 | JGI IMG/M metagenome (IMG submission 51724) | reverse complement strand
TTGTTTGGTGAATGGCAAATTGCTGTTCTAGCAGACTACTTTGAAACGATATTTGAACGCGTAAGAACGATTACGTTGTAGCCGCAAATGAATATCATGCTTCCAGAAATCGTCAACCTACTGCAAAACTTCATGTGGCCATTTGTCCGCGTGTCTGTAGTAATGATTGCTGCGCCATTATTTGGCCTAGAAGCGATTAACCTTCGTATACGCATAGCCATCGGCTTTGTACTCACATGGATGATCTTCCCTCTTGTAGAAGTACCAGCAATTGATCCGCTGAGCATTTTTGCTGTGCAACTCATGATCAACGAGATCCTCGTTGGCATATTGATGGGACTCACTCTACAGATTGTGGTGGCCGCTATTGTAACCAGCGGCCAAGTGGTCTCCTCTAGTATGGGTTTGGGTATGGCGAATATGGTAGACCCCAACTTAGGTAACGTGCCCACACTGTCGCAGTTTTTTTTAGTGATCAGCATGTTGCTGTTTTTGGGGCTAGGAGGTCACCTAGTCATTATCAGTATCCTCGTACAAAGCTTCACGTCGTTGCCAATTGGTGAAGGCTTGGCAAACACCAATGCCGTTCAGGGTTTTTTGGTTTGGTCGTCCACAATTTTCATTGGCGCGCTGACTTTGGTGCTACCCATTGTTTTAGGCCTGCTGATGGTTAACGTTTGTCTTGGTGTAATCTCAAGAGCCTCGCCCAGTTTGAACGTGTTTGCTGTGGGTTTCCCCGCTTTGATACCTCTTGGTTTTGGCATGGTGATTATCACCATGGGATTTATTACTTCTAGAATGGAAAGCCTGTGGTTTGCTGGCTTTCAGGTTCTTAACGAAAACTTGTTGGGATTGTAATGGCTGAAGAATCCTCACAAGACGATAAAACAGAAGAACCGACCGCGCGAAAACTAGAAAAAGCGCGTGAAGACGGACAAGTTTTACGCTCCCAAGATATGACAATTGCAGCCGTGACCATTTCTGTAATTGCCTCAATGTATGTCGGCGGCTTTTGGTTAGGGCCAAAGTTTGTCGCAATATTTTCAGAGGCCCTAACGATTCCTGCAAATTTTGCTTTTGAAGAAGAGTTGGCGATCGGACGGTTTGGTCGTTTAACCGCAGACAGTTTTTACGTCATGTTTCCGGTGTTTGGTGTGGCCGTTGCTATGGCAATTGCCTCAGCTACCGCGTTAGGCGGTTTTGTGGTTTCCGGCAAGGCCATCATGCCCAAGGCGAGCAAGTTAAATCCCCTGAAAGGCATGGCGAGAATTTTTGGTACCAAAGCCCTGGTAGAGCTGGGTAAGGCGCTGTTGAAGTTTTCAATGGTGGCAGGTATCGGCGGCACCTACCTCTACTACAACTTTGATCAAGTATTGATGATTGGCCAGAGCCCGATCATGAGCGCCATCGTAGAAAGCGTAGAGTTTGTCTTATTTGGTGGACTCATAGCCTCGTTAGCCTTACTTGTGATTGCGGCAGTAGATGTGCCGTATCAAACCTATGAGTTTTTCAAGAAGCTCAAGATGACCAAGCAAGAAATAAAAGATGAGATGAAAGAGGTTGAAGGTCAGCCTGAAGTAAAACAAAAGATTCGGCAAAAGCAGCAGGAAATGGCCCAAGGCAGAATGCTGGACGATGTGCCAAAGGCGGACGTGATTGTCACTAACCCGCAACACTTCTCCGTGGCATTGGTCTACGAAATTGACCAAGAAGAGGCGCCTAAGGTGTTGGCCAAAGGCACCAACATGATGGCTAAGCGCATCAGGGAAGTTGCCACAGAAAATAATGTTGAAATATTTGAAGCGCCGCTGTTAGCCCGTGCACTGTATTTCACCACTGAAATAGGTATGCCCATACCTCCTGGCTTGTTCCACGCGGTGGCTCAGGTCATTGCGTATGTGTACAGCCTCAACTCTGTTACTCCAGGTGGCGCAGCAATGCACAAGCCTAGACCGAAAGTGCCAGACGAGTTGGTATTTGACGAACATGGACGTCGTAACGTTGATTAAGAAAGATAGGACAAACAAGATGATTCCTTTAAAAGAAGAACCCACATTGGCCGAAGCACTGTGCTTTAGCCCAGAAGACAGCGACGCGGTAGATACTTGTCGACGCGCTCTGACCCATGCTGGATCGGTTGTTATCACAGCAGCAGGTAATGAGAGTCTGTTGGCCCATTACACTCGAGTATTGCTCAGTCAAATGCCTGGGCAAAATGCATCAGGCCAAAGCAAGTGCTCTGTCCGCAGAATGCCTAGAGATAAAGATGCGCTGCTCGCGGCGTTGAACAGATTACTCGCCGAGTTAGATTTTGAAAGTGTTGGTGGAAAGCAAAAAGTGCCAACATCTGAGGTCTGGTTGTATGAGTTGCCGGGGCCGAGTGATTCTGAACTGATTGTCACCACGGCAAAAATGATTCGTCAGTTTAAAGCTGCGGGTGTTTCAATTATTGTAAATTCTCGTCAAGCACGCCCAGGATCTGAGCTTCTAAGTAAGTTGTCGCAACGGGTTAGGGGCACTTTGGTGGAATTTGCCCTGCCAGATAAAGAATCTTGCATTGCCCTTGCAGAAAAAGTGGCGGGTACCAGTGACGCTCTGCAGGTTAACGGTCTGATTAAAGACCTAGGCTATACCATTCAAAAGACTCAGCCGGCTACCTTGGCTAAGTTCCCGCAAGATCTCAATGATGGATTGTCTACCCAAGAGATGTTGACCCAGCGTAGGCCGGTAAAATCAACAACACAGGTCCCGGGTAATATTGCGCCGACAGCCGCTTTGCCCACACCTCAACGCCTAAGCCCAGCTGTGAAAAAATCTCTACTAGTCAGTGGCGTATTTGTGTCAGTCGCCCTGTTTGGTCTTTATGCAATTAACGGCAATAACTGGGCCGACATGCAAAGCTCAGCCAGCACCCTGTACACGGATTTCACCCAGAGTGCTGAAGTGGTTTCTAGCTCTATTGGTGAAACCGCCACAAACCCTTCGGTAGATGCAGTAGCGGCAGTTGCAGCAAGCCCAAGCGCTGAACAAACCGGTACACAAGCATCAGTTGTGACTAAGTCACCTGAACAAATGGCCTCTCTAGAAGCGTCACTTGCGCAAACACTTGAAGCCGCTGATTCAGAGGAGAGTTTGGCGGAACTTTTTGTTGTTACACCACCCCGACCTAATGCAAATGCTGTGTATATTCAGCACGCCTCGTTTCGTTTGTCTCAGGGCGCATACATTTGGAAGAACAATGCGAAGCGGCTGTTGGACGCCCAGATTTTTAGTAAAGGTAAGGTAGATACGCGCTATGTAGTTGTTAGCGGCCCATTTGCCGACCGGCTTGAAGCTCAGCAATATCTAGATAATGTAGGGGTCACGGACAAAGCCTATTTCATATTAGGTAATGTACTTGGCGAGTCCCTTGCTGGGCCAAATAATGTTTTAGCGAGTATGGAGTAGACCATGGCTGACGAAGAAAATAAGAATGAAGAGCCAAAATTGCCGGAAGGTGAAGAATCTTTTGACTCGGCGGCAGCGGTAGATGCGATTGTTGAAGGAACACGCAGTCGGGCCGATGAAATAGAAGAGGCCTTGGACGGTGCCTTAGTTGTCGAAACGGATAATGACAGTGTGCAGGCAACAGCCGAAGGGTCTGCTGAGGCCGCNTCAGTGGCGCCGGAAAAGGCTGCTGAGATCGTCTTAGATTTAGGTGACATAGAGGCGCCAAAAACAACCCAGACGGTTCATTCAGCCCCAAAGAAAGATGATGTTGAAGAACCTAAGCTACAAATTCACGTGGGTAAGGACGATGTGCGTATTTCCACCGGACATCCGCTGATAGACGATATTGCCGCGCAATTGGAAAAATCTCGTAAGTTCACAGTGTACGCAGTGTCCTCGTTATTTATAGCGCTGCTTGCTAGTGCTTTGTTCTTCATCCTTATGTCTGCTCAGATGTCAAAAAAGGTCGCGGAAGTTAACTCAATGATGGGCGCTGTTGCTAAGCGCACACTGCAAGTAACAAAAGGCATTGAAACNTTCAGTACGTTAGAGGAACGGATTGGCCAAACTCTGNTGAATCAGACTTCATTGGCAGAAACCTTGGCCGCCAATGATTTAGCTGTTGCAGAATTAGAGCTCAGAATCACAGCTCTGAATGAAAGTATGCAGGTGGATATTGGACAAGCGGTAGGTGAAAGTAGCAATTATCTGGTGCAAACTAGAAGTGTACTGCAGGCAGAAAATCAGAAGGCTTTCAACACCTTAGGCGATTTACAAAGTATTTTGACCGAGCAGCGTGGAATGATTGCGCCGATCAGTAATTTGAGCCGCGAAATGAATCAGATAAAAGGTGATTTGGCCGAGGTGCGTCAGACTATAGACGATCTGTACATCATTGAGCGCGCACGTATGGCGAGAGAGTTGTTGGACCAACGAGACAGTTCGCTGACGCTGCCTAGCGAAGAAAACTAGACTAAAACGAGGCTAGCGCAAAATGGAGTGAGGAAACTTTTGGTATACTTTCGGTCAATGTTTTGCTGATCCACTTTTGAGGGATAACTAAATCATGTCACAGTCCTTTGTCGTTCCAGCGCTTATAACCGCTACGGCGTTGCTCATTACTCTGATCTTCGTTTTCATGATCTATTTGTGGCAGCGCATCAGTGCGTTAGAAAAACACAAGAGCGTNGAACTACCTGTAGAANCNAAGNCCGGTGGCGCAGCATTGCTTGGTTTTAAGGGTAAAGAAATTTGGGACGCGCTAGAAAATCCTGGCAAAGCACCGGTAAATATTGATGAGTTAAGGCAGCGTTATTCCTTCACCTTGTCGCGTCACATCGAGCAAATCATTGACCAAGGTCAAATGGATAAGCAAGCCGGGAGGGAAGCTGTGCCGGAAAGCAACGCAGCGATTGGTGGTTTGCGAGGCGAGATTCAATCTTGGTTGCCGCCGTCTTATGTCGCGCGTTTTTATCGCATTGGCAGAGATTCGGCAGTACTTTCCGACGATGAAATAGCTGAGCTGCGGTCAGAAGTGAGGGCTTTAGTGAAAGAAATTTTAGAGCGCTTGGGCATGGCGGCTGAAGCCAGTGGTATTGGCAGCCTGATTACCTCCCACACGTTAGAATTCCACGCCAACGCTGCAGATGCGGATACGGAGACCGAAGAGGGCCAGGAAGAACAAGCCACCTAGCGGGCTGCTGTTTTTCCCTCACCCCTAGTTCTCCCCTGATTGTTAAGCGGCCTTGGTCATCCCACCTGCCGCGCCTGTCACGCATTGTCAAAATCTCGCCGCCCTAACCCCTTCGAATAGGCAATTTTTGCCATTTAACGCTCAGCGAGGATCCTTCTAGTAAGGTATTATCTTTCGCCTACTTTGCATGATTCGCGTTTTTCGAGGAATAAATTGGACATCACCCATATCATTGACGGGCTTAACGAGCCTCAGCGCGAAGCGGTATCTGCGCCTCTATCCAATGCTTTAGTTATTGCCGGTGCCGGCAGTGGTAAGACCCGAGTACTGGTGCATCGCATTGCATGGCTAGTCGATATAGAAAATGTCTCACCTCACGGCATTTTGGCTGTGACCTTTACCAATAAGGCCGCTGCAGAACTGCGCGCACGAACGGAATCACTGCTAAACGTATCCGCTAAGTCCATGTGGGTAGGAACCTTTCATAGTTTGGCGCATCGATTACTGCGCATGCATTGGTTAGAGGCCAAATTACCGCAAAATTTTCAAATCTTAGACAGCGATGATCAATTACGCCTGATAAAAAGAATCATGAAGGCCCAGAGCATTGATGACAAAAAGTGGCCGCCTCGACAAGTTGCTTGGTTTATTAATGGGCAAAAGGATGAAGGTCGAAGGGCAAAAGAGGTGCCTACGGGTGATGATTTATTTCAAATTACCCACCAGCGCATTTATCAGGCCTATGAAGATGCTTGTAACCAAGGTGGCTTGGTAGATTTTGCTGAACTGCTGCTGCGCAGCCACGAGTTATGGTTGAACAACCCCGAGCTGCTGGCCCATTACCAAACGCGTTTTCAGCATGTGTTAGTGGACGAGTTTCAAGACACCAACACCATTCAATACGCGTGGTTAAGAGTGTTGGTTGGCGCCCACTCGAAAATTATGGCGGTGGGTGACGACGACCAATCCATCTATGGTTGGCGCGGNGCAAAAATTGAAAATATTCAGCGTTTTAGCCAAGACTTCAGCGACGTAATGACCGTGCGGTTGGAGCAAAACTATCGCTCCACCCAAACCATTCTAGAAGCGGCGAACAGCCTTATTCAGCGCAATACCAACAGGTTGGGTAAGGAGCTGTGGTCCGAGGGCGAAAAAGGCGAGTTGATCAAACTTTATGCTGGATTCAACGACCTTGATGAAGCGCGTTTTATTGCTGAGCGCATTGCGCAATGGATAGAGGGTGGCGGCAGTCCGAATGAGGCCGCAATTTTGTATCGCTCAAATGCCCAATCTCGGGTCTTGGAAGAAGCCCTGTTGCGCGCCAATATTCCCTATCAGATATACGGCGGACAGCGCTTTTTCGATCGCATTGAAATTAAGAATGCGCTGGCTTACATGCGGCTTATAGAAGATCGCAATTCTGATCCAGCCTTTGAGCGTGTCGTTAATACGCCCCCCAGAGGTATTGGCGATAAGACCATTGAAGGCGTGCGCCAACTGGCTCGTACAAGAGGCGTGTCGTTGTGGACGGCGGCCCAAGCGGGTATTGAGGAAGGGCTGTTTACATCAAGGGTGCATGGCGCAATTGGTGCCTTTCTTGGTTTGATCAATGACCTAGCAGAAGCGGTAGCCCCATTAGATTTAGATGAGTTAGCCCAGCAAGTTGTAGAGGTGAGCGGACTTATGGTGTTTCACAGCCAAGAGCGCGGTGAGCGAGGTTTAGCGCGTAAGGAAAACTTGGAAGAATTGGTGACGGCCTGTCGCCAGTTTAGTGGTGATTTGGTCTTTCCTTTTGAAGACGGCGATCGTGCTGAAGTCAGTGTTTTACAGGAATTTTTAGACCAGATGACATTGGACGCAGGTGACCGCCAAGCGGCCCAAGGCCCCAGTGTACAAATGATGACCCTGCACTCGGCGAAGGGTTTAGAGTTTCCATTGGTGTTCTTAGGCGGCATGGAAGAAGGCCTGTTTCCGCACCGCATGTCTGCGGATGAGCCTGGGCGTATGGAAGAAGAGCGGCGCTTAGCTTACGTGGGCATCACGCGCGCCATGCAAGAGTTGTATCTAACCTATGCCGAGAGTCGGCGCTTGCACGGCCAAGACAATTATAATCGCCCTAGCCGATTTCTATTAGAAATGCCGAAAGAGCTGCTATCTGAGGTGCGTATGAAAGCCAGCGTGAATCACTCCTATGGTTCAGCTGCGCCCCAGCGTTCTATGTACAGTGACGAAGTTGTAGAAGGCATGCGTATGGGGCAGCGGGTAATGCATGGCAAATATGGCGAAGGAGTGGTGCTGCAGTTCGAGGGTGGTGGTGAGCGAGCCAAAGTTCAGGTTAATTTTTCAGAAGGCGCCAAGTGGTTAATGGTGGGTTACGCCAATCTACAAATATTGGATTGATATNGTGTGTAACCAATCGAATGCGAAAAAATTAAGGGGAGAAACATGAAGAGTATNAGCATAANTGTTATCGCTATGATTTTAGCNGGTTGTAGTGGGGGCAGCGGACAAACTCAGACAACTGCTGCGAGCACTGCTGACGCGAAAGTTTATCGCTGGAAAATGATAACCACTTGGCCCAAGAATTTGCCCGGTCTTGGCGCTGCGCCAGAAAGGTTAGCGCAAAAACTCAGAGTAATGAGTAATGGCAGACTAGATATCAAAGTCTATGGCGCTGGCGAACTAGTGGGCGCACTGGAAGTATTTGATGCCGTATCACAAGGTACCGCACAAATGGGCCATGGCGCAGCCTACTACTGGCGCGGCAAAATTCCCGCGGCTGCCTTTTTCGCCACGGTGCCATTTGGTATGAACGCCCAAGAAATGAACGGCTGGTTACATTACGGCGGTGGCTTGGAACTTTGGCAAGAATTATACGCGCCCTTTAATTTGGTGCCTTTTGCTGCCGGTAACTCTGGGGTGCAAATGGCCGGTTGGTTCAATAAAGAAATCAACTCGGTGGATGATCTTAAAGGCTTGAAGATGCGCATTCCTGGCTTAGGCGGAGAAGTTTTGTCCCGAGCTGGCGGCACGCCAGTGGTGTTGCCCGGCGGAGAAATTTTTACCGCGCTACAAACCGGGGTGATTGATGCCACCGAGTGGGTCGGCCCTTACAACGATTTAGCTTTCTCACTGCATACAGCCGCTAAGTACTATTACTATCCTGGATGGCATGAACCCGGTCCAACCTTGGAAGCCATGGTTAACAAGGAGGCTTGGGATTCGTTACCAGCAGATCTACAGATGATGATTGAGGTGGCGACCAGAGCGATCAATGACGATATGTTGAGTGAGTTTACCGCGCGCAATAATGCGGCGCTTGTGACCTTAGTTGAAGAGCACGGCGTACAGTTGCGTAGACTCCCCGATGATGTATTGGTCAAACTAAAAGACATTTCCAAAGAGGTGGTTGCAGAAGCTGGGCTTGAGAACGAACTGGCAGGGCGCATCCATAAATCCTATACAAACTTCCAGCAGGATGTTGCCAAGTATCATTCCTATAGTGAACAAGCCTATTTAAACGCTCGCTAATTGAAGGACAGCATTATGGAACTGAAAAATACCGAGTATGAAGTAGATGCCGATGGCATTGCGACAATCTGGTTAAACCGTCCCCATCGAATGAATGCGTGGACCGGCAGGTTGCATACTGAATATCGCTATTTGTTAGAGCAAGCAAACCTAGATGAAAAAGTCCGTGTGATTGTGGTTACCGGTCGCGGCAAAGGATTTTGTGTGGGCGGTGACAGCGACGCGCTCAGTGGCCATTCAGAGCGCGGTGGCTACGACTCTGGCACTAAGGCAGATATTGCTCGGCCTGGCTTTGGTACTAGCCCGGAATTTGACGCGGCGTTCGCCTATCATTTTGGTTTAGACAAACCTGTTATCGCCGCGATGAATGGCCCAGCGGCTGGTGTTGGTTTGGCCTTGGCTTGCTTCGCTGATTTGCGCTTTGCAGTACCGGGAGTAAAATTTACCACTGCTCACGGCAAGCTCAACTTGCCAGCGGAGTATGGTCTTTCTTGGATGTTGCCCAAGATCATGGGCCTAGGTCGCGCCAACGATTTGCTCTTAACCAGCAGAGTATTTACTTCAGATGAAGCCCAGCATTTGGGTTTTGTGAACCAATTGTTCAGTGCTGATGAATTGCTGCCCAAATGTTATGAATACGCTAGAAATCTTGTGCGCAGTGTTTCGCCTAATTCTTTGCGTCAGACCAGGTGGCAAATATATAGAGATTTACACCGAGATGTGGCGTCGTCGGTGATCGATTCCGAGCACCTGATTGACGAGATGTCTAAGGAAGAGGATTTTCGCGAAGGTGTTGCAGCACTTGTAGAAAAGCGCAGTCCCAATTGGCCTTCGGTAAAATAGTCAGAAAAACTGGCGCTACTTCAGCAGGCCTGGCAGCCAAGTTGCCATCTCTGGCCACAGCAGAAGCGCGCAAAGTAGCAGTATCTGTAAGCCAATAAAGGGCACAACACCGCGGTATATCTCGGCGGTCGCTACTGATGCTGGGGTCACGCCCCGCAAGTAAAATAGCGCAAAACCAAAGGGTGGCGTTAGGAAAGACGTCTGCAAATTGACAGCGATCAAAATGCCTAACCAGATAGGGTCTACGCCCATAGCCATGAGCACGGGTCCAACAATAGGCACCACAACAAAAGTGATCTCGATGAAGTCGAGAATAAAGCCCAGCAAGAATATCACCAGCATCACAATACCCAGTGCACCCCACATGCCTCCCGGCATTTGCTGGAACATTGAGTGCACCAGTTCCTCGCCGCCGAAGCCGCGAAACACCAATGAAAAAATAGACGCACCCACCAAGATAAAAAACACCATGCCGGTAGTGGAGAGCGTTGCGGAGCAAACTTCTGACAGCTTGTGCAAATCAATGCGCGAGTAAAGTAGCCCTAATATCAGAGCGCCGGAAGCACCCACGCCGGCAGCTTCAGTAGGCGTAGCGTAGCCGCCAATAATTGAACCTAGCACGGCAAAGATCAGTAGAAGTGGTGGTGCCAGTGCTTTGAATATTGGCGTTAGGGCAACGGGTTCCGTGCGTTCTGCTTTGGGCATGGAGTCGGGGTAAACAACCACCCGGAAAATAATGTAACCCAAATACAACAGCACCAAACAAATACCAGGAATGATAGCGCCGGCAAATAAGTCGCCAACAGAAATAGATTTGGGCGCAAATATGCCCATATTCAACTGAGCTTGTTGGTAGCCGTTGGACAGCACATCGCCGAGTAATACCAACGCAATTGAGGGCGGGATAATCTGGCCCAATGTGCCTGTGGCGCAAATTGTGCCCGTAGCAACACTGGCCGGATAGTTGCGCTCCAACATAATAGGCAGTGACATTAACCCCATGGTAACCACTGTCGCACCGACAATACCGGTGCTGGCGGCCATTAACATGCCGACCAAAATTACGGTAATGGCAAGGCCGCCTCTATAGCGCCCAAGCAATGCGGACAGATTTGAGAGTAAATCTTCGGCAATTTTGGTTTTTTCCAACAGCACACCCATAAAAACAAATAGGGGTACGGCGATTAATGTTTGGTTGGTAATGATGCCGAAAAGGCGGCCTGATACGAATCCGAGGTCGTTTACATCGAAGGTGCCGGTGAGAATGCCAAGCGCTGCGAAGATCAAGGATACGCCAGCCAGGGTCAATGCCACGGGG
>JGI26246J51724_1001414_pt1 | contig 10908 bp, 7 predicted proteins | sample SaaInlLV_10m_DNA_FD_51724 | JGI IMG/M metagenome (IMG submission 51724) | reverse complement strand
GTTGCATAATTAATGTTAAGACTTTTTCTTTGTTTTGCTGCATAACTAGGAGTTAAAAGAAATTCAAGGGTATTATCCATAAAATCTGGGTCTCCCATTTTTAAAGCTCTTTCATAATACGCTCGCCTTAAAGACTCAATAATTAAATGTTTTTGGGTGGTCGGACTAAGTTTATCCAATTCATAACCTGCTAATATATTTAGGGCATTAGATAAAACCAAACCGCCTGAGGATGGGAGTCCAGGAGCGATAATTGAAATTCCTTTGTAGGAAGACCGAACTGGTTCTCGCTCAAGAACTTTATATCTATTTAAATCTCCTTCACTCCAAATTCCGCCATTATTTTGAACAGATTCAACCATTCTTTTAGCAAAGCCTCCTGTGTAAAAACTTCTGTGGCCATCCTTCATTAATTTTTTTATCGTCCTTGCTAGATCGGTTTGCTTTAGGATCCATCCTTTTTTTGGGACTTCACCGTTGTGCAAAAAAATTGCTTCCGTTTCTTTATATTTTTTCAGCCATTTCTTTTTATATTTTGCACCCTTTAAATATCTTTCATTTACAGGAAATCCATTGATCGCTGCCTCATAGGCAGGATCTAAAAGGGTACTTAATTTTTTTGAACCGTACTTATCATTGACGTAGCTTAATACCGCAGGGACACCAGGAATTCCTGCAGACAATGGTCCAAGCGTAGACATATTTTTAATAACGTTCGCATTTTCATCTAGATACATATTTTTATGAGATTGAAGCGGAGCAGTTTCTCTGGCATCTAACATTGTATATTTCTTACTTTTAGCATCATATATTAACCAGAATGCGCCTCCTCCAAGACCTGATGCAAATGGCTCTACTACAGAAAGCATTGCACTGATTGTTGTAGCAGCATCATAAGCGTTACCACCTTCAGCTAAAATTTTTTCTCCTGCTTTGGTTGCCAGAGCATTCGAAGTTACTACCGCACCCTTGGGTTGAGTTAGTTCATTGGGGAAAATACTTCCAGAATAAAATAATATAAATAATAGATAAAGCCAATGATTAGAAATTATGAATATCTTCATTTATAAAAAGTCTTGTTTTTGATTTGTAATTCATTANTATATTTTTTTGAAACATATTTAATTATTTTACTTTAACCCTTAAATCAATATTTACATAAACATGACAAATAATAAATTATATAAACTTTTTTCTATTTTATTCTTTTTAACAATATTACTTGGTTGTGGTAATTCAGATACTAGCCAGGTTATTGATAAAGCACTAGAGGCTGAACATAGAACGCCTTCTTATGTTGAGCGTGATAAATATCGCCATCCAAAAGAAACATTNCTCTTTTTTGGCCTNAATCCGGAACAGTCTGTTGTTGANATTACTCCGGGATATGGTTGGTATACAGAGATTTTAGCTCCCCTGATGCGTAATAAAGGGCAGTACTCTTATGCCTCCCTAGAACTGCATGAAAAAATAAATCCTTACTTTGTTAAATTAGAACGAGCATTCAAAGAAAAGATGGAAAAAAATCCTGATATCTATGACCAACTCCGTTGGGTTCATTTTGATCCAAAACAACCTGAATTTTCTCCGAATAGCCCCGTTGACATGGTTCTTACATTTAGAAACGTTCATAATTGGGCGAAAGCAGGATCAGCTGAAGCGATGTTTGCTGGATTTGCAAAAGCCCTTAAGTCTGGAGGAGTTCTTGGAGTAGTAGAGCACAGAGCAAAGGCAGGAACGCCCTTAGATAAACAGATTGAAAGTGGTTATATGACAGAAGAATATGTTATTCAGATAGCAACAGATGCCGGATTCAAGCTTGATGCTAAATCCGAAATCAATGCAAATCCTAAAGATACTGCTGATCACCCAAAAGGTGTATGGAATTTGCTACCTAGCTTAAGGGGGGTTGAAGATGATGATAAGGCAGATATTATATCGATTGGTGAGTCGGATCGAATGACTTTACGATTTATTAAGGAATAATAAACGATCAATCTAAGGCCTATTTGATCAAAGAATTGGTGGAGGTAAGCGGGATCGAACCGCTGACCCCTTGCATGCCATGCAAGTGCTCTCCCAGCTGAGCTATACCCCCGTAAAATTATCCTCGATAATTTTTTTCAGAATCAAATTGACCTAAATCAATTTTAGGCTTTGGATTCCAACCTGGCTTAGAATGTTCAGCAACCACATTAGTAAAAATACCACCTCTAACAAAGAATTTGGCAGTTAATCTCATAAATCTAGGGTCTGTTGCCCGAACAAGGTCATCTAAAATACTGTTAGTAACTGCTTCATGAAAGCATCCCTCATCTCTGAATGACCAGATATAGAGTTTTAGACTTTTTAGTTCCACACAAGTCTTATCGGGGATATAATCAAGGTACAAAGTGGCGAAGTCAGGTTGGCCTGTTTTGGGACACAAACAGGTAAACTCTGGAATTTGCATATGGATATGAATATCTCTTTTAGCGTTGGGATTTTCGAATGTCTCTAGTGTTTTGGTGGGTTGGGCTGTTGGCTTTCCACCGAGTGAATTTTGATTCATAACTTAAGCTTAAATTTATTTGAAAGATGACATTATACTGCCTTGAACAAATTCTTTTTCAACAAAATCCAAAGATTGATAACAATTGAAACTTAAAGAGATTAAATTAGCTGGCTTTAAAACATTTGTTGACCCAACAACAATAAAAGTTGACGCACAATTAGCAGGCATTGTGGGACCAAATGGTTGTGGTAAATCAAACGTAACCGAATCTATTAAATGGGTTTTAGGATCTTCCTCAGCTAAAGAGTTGCGAGGAGGAACGATGGAAGATGTCATCTTTTACGGAAGTGATACTCGCCAGCCCGTTTCTAGAGCAAGTGTTGAACTTTTCTTTGATAACTCAGAAGGAATGGCACCACAAGCATGGGCTAGTTACGCTGAAATATCTGTCAAGAGGATCATTGAAAAAGAAAAGGGATCAAGTTATTACATTAATAATACTCAAGTGAGAAGAAAAGATGTAGCTGACTTATTTCTTGGTACTGGCTTAGGCGCTAAGGGTTATGCAATCATTGGGCAAAATACAGTCTCACAAATTATTGAAGCAAAGCCAGAAGAGCTAAAAAACTTTCTTGAGGAAGCTGCTGGTGTCAGTCAATATAAAGAAAGAAGGAAAGAAACAGAATATCGACTGCGTGATACAAAAGAGAACCTATCACGAGTTGAGGACCTGTTAAGGGAAATCAATCAACAAATCACCAAGCTTGAATCACAAGCAGAAACTGCTAGCAAATATAATAANCACCAAGAAAATTTAAAATTCCAAGAAGCGCAGGTTTGGGCATTAAAGAAGAGGGATGCGAATGAGTCTTGGGACCAAATAAAAACTCTTATTACTAACCAACAGACTGAATTAGATCAATTCACAACAGCATTAAGAGATATCGAAGTAAACGTTGAGAATGCCAGGCAAGAGCACGCCAATACATCTAACGAAATTAATTCTGCACAGGCTAAATTTTATGAGGTAAATGCCCTTGTATCTGATGCAGAAAATACTTAAATAATATTAAAAATAATCTAGAGAGATGAAGGTTACATTGATTGAGAGTGAGGAAAAATTAAAATCTCATACCACCTCAATCGATGAAATTGAAAAAGCGATGGAAGAAAATCAAAATTTAATACAAATCGAAAATGAAAAACTTTCTCAGCACCAACAAAATGCAGTAGCTGATAAAGCCAGTCTCGTGAAGGTAGAAGCTGAATATAGGGCAGCTATTGAGAAGTTAGAAGTTCAGCAAAGCGAAAATCAAAAAATATACGAGTTAATTAATTTAGAATCAACTCGAATTGATTATATTAATAAAGGCATTGAGGATTTAGAGGTAAGAAAAAAACAACTTCATGACGAATCTATGGTAATAAAAGAGAAGGGTGGAGGTCATGACAGAACCGCTCCAGATCACATAGGAGATATAGATAATCAAATAACGCTCGCGGATAATGAGTTAGCAGAGAAAAAAGAATTACTTAATATGTTGGAAAAAGAAACAGACAGTCTCAACTTGAGAAAAGATGAGCATCTTAAAAATTTTCAGCAGACTGAAATACAAATCTCGACCTTGTCGAGCTTTGTAGAGAACGAAATGAATGATGAGCATACAAGTGAATTTCTTAATGAAGCAGGTATTGATAAAGATAGGAATATATTTAAAAGAGTTGATATCGAAAAAGATTGGCAAAAAGCTGTTGGCTTTCTTCTTTCAGATTATGCNAGCGCCTATGAAAGTAAAAGACTATCACCTAAATCACTGAAAGAAATACCAACAAGCATAGCTGTTGTATATGAGGGAAATTCAAACANGACAATTACNCATAACGCAAAACTTACGCCGCTGCTTTCAAAAATATCATCTAAAATATCCAATATCAATAATGTACTAACTGAATGGCTTTGTCATGCCTATATTACAAATGAACAAGATTTAGAAGCAAATCTTAAAAATCTAAACCTTGGTGAAATATTGGTTGATCAATCTGGCAATATTCATGGTAAAAACTTTCAAGTATTTCGATCTGAAAATAAAACAAAATCTAACAAACTCACAAATCTTAAGCTGCTTGAAGACCTAAAAAAAGATTTACCTGGATACAAGAATGAGCTTGATAAAATTATTAATAAAACAGATGAACATATAGAAAATTTAGCGACAACAAAAAAAGAAGTTGAGCTTTTATCTGAGAAAAAATTTAATCTTATTGAAGAGAAAAATTCAATTAATTTAGAAGTAAATAAACAGCAACAAATTGAAATTCATAGACAAGAAAGAATCGTAAATATAGGTACTGAGCTTGAAGAGGCTGATAAAAAAATAAGTAGTTTTATGGAGGAGCTTAGTCAAAAACAAAAGAGTCTCGACGAACATAGTAAAGATAAATTAAATTTACAAAACAAATTAGAGGAATTATTGAATAACAAAAAAACCTCTGAGGTAAGATTTGAATCAGAAAGAGAAAAGGTATTTGCACGGGATAAAATAGAGCAAGAGCTTTCATTCAATCTAAAAATTCATCAGAACAAACATGAAGATTTTGTTGAAAAATTAACTCACAATACAAACGAAAAGCTTCGCTTAGAAAAGTTAATTAATGACTCCCATATCCAATTGAATGAAAAAAACTCTGAAAATCAAGAATTAATTCTTAAAGAAAGCCTTCAAGAAAAAGAACAGGCAGAAAAAAATCTTATTAAAGCAAGAGAGGATCTTTTGACGAAAGAAACTAATCTGAAAAATTTAGAAAGCAAAAGACTGGAAAAGCAACACTCACTGAATCCACTTACTGAAAAAGTCCAAGAATCTAAAATTTTAGAAAGAGAATCGCAGATCCTATTCCAGCAATGCTGCCATGAAATTGAAAAAACCTCTTTCGATGAAAGTGCTTTGCTTGATGCAATCGATGATGACACAAATGTCGAATCGATAATAGAGAAGTGTGATGCACTCCGCCTTAAAATGGAACGTCTTGGTCCAGTTAACCAAGCTGCTATCGATGAATTAAATTCCATCCAAGAAAGAAAAAATTATCTACAAAAACAATCTGATGATTTAACTGAAGCGATGACGACACTTGAGAATGCAATTAAAAAAATCGATAGTGAAACAAAGGAAAAATTAGATACAACATACAAAGAAGTTAACAAAAATTTCAGTGAGTTTTTTAAAAGATTGTTTATGGGAGGAAGGGCAGAGCTTCAATTGATGGGGGATGAAATTTTAGATACAGGTCTCCAAGTATCAGCTCAACCCCCGGGTAAAAAAAATACAACGATTAATCTTTTGTCAGGTGGGGAAAAAGCATTAACAGCAATATCGCTTATATTTGCTTTATTTAAATTAAACCCCTCTCCGTTTTGCGTTATGGATGAAGTAGATGCACCATTGGACGATACCAATACAGGTAATTTTTGTTCTTTAGTAAAGGAAATGGCAGAAAAGACACAGTTTTTAATCGTTACACACAACCGAATTACCATGGAGATTGCAGAACAATTAGTCGGCGTTACCCAGCAAGAACTTGGAGTTTCAAGGATTGTCGAAGTAGATATGAGGGATATTGACGATATGGAGCTAGCTTACTAAATATGAATGATGTTCAACTTGCGCTATTAATTACGGGCGTAGCCATTATTTTTGTGCTAATTATTTATAATTGGAGTGAAATAAAAAGATTATCAAAGAAACAAGCCAGCCTAACAAAACCTAACAACTCTATTAGCGAGGACAACGATCCACTTTTTCATAACTTTAATGACATTGAAGTGACTCCTGAAGTTGTTGAGCCTCTTGAACCCTTAGAAAAAGAGATCAATGAGAATTTAACTGGTTCGGAAAAGATAATTAATTCAAATTTGCCTGATGGCATTGACAGAGACATTGAAACCGTAATTTCAATTACATGTAAAAAAATTCAAGAGTCGAGCAATGGATTACTTTTAGATAAAATTAAATCGATGCCAGGTGTCAGAGTTTATATTAGAAAAGATAATGATTTGTGGGCAACAGAATCAGCAATTTATGACTCTATTCATTACAACCAGGTTCTCTTAGTTTTGCTGCTCACAAGCAGGAAATATACTTTAGATACCAAAGCCATCCAGGATTTTAAGCAGCTTGCGAATGATATTTCATCAAATGTTAATGGGCCAATATTTTGGTTATCTAATCAGGATATTGAAAAAGAATCTTTTCATTTAAGTAAATTTAAAAAAGAAGTTGATCACTCATTGATTCTTCAGGTTTATCCGAAGTCTGACCCAACATTTCACACAGGACCTTTGATAGACTTTTTTAAACAACCTATCTTTAAAGTTAATAATAAATCGTTTCACGAATTAATTCACCAAGATTCAGGCCAAAAGATCTGCGTATTGACTTCACTAACTGGGAAGCCACTAAATATCAGTCATGAAACATTCCTTCAAGGAATTATTTTCAAAATGGATATCCCAAATACTATGAAAATCACAACAGCATTCAATGAACTGATTCTTATAATTAAACAATTCAACACTAAGCTTAATGGAGTGCTTGTTGATGTTAGCAGAAAGCCTTTAAACGATGATCAAATAAGCCAAATTTATGTGCATTTAAAAAAACTAGAGAAAATAATGCAAGAAAAGAAAATTCCATCGGGCTCGAAAATTGCTCAAAAAATGTTCAATTAAGTCATGAAAAAAAATAGTGAATTTGAAAAAACTGTTTTAGCTTTAAAAAAGGAGATTCAAGAACATAATTTTAATTATTATGTAAAAGATGACCCAACCGTCACTGATAGCGCCTATGACGATCTCATGAGAAAATTAGAGGGACTAGAGAAGCAATATCCTGAATTAATCACCGAAGACTCACCAACGCAGAGAGTCGGGATGCTTTCAAATACCGCATTTAGCCAAGTGAGCCATAAAAAGCCAATGCTTTCACTCAGCAATGTGTTCCACGAGGACGAATTAGTAGCTTTTGATAAAAGAATTAAGACTGATTTAGGGGTGGATAGTATTAACTATGCAGTAGAGCCAAAATTTGATGGACTTGCGATTGCATTAATTTATGAGGGAGGTTTTTTCTCTCTCGGCGCGACACGAGGTGATGGCTTCACGGGCGAAGATGTAACTCACAACCTCAAAACCATTAAGTCCATTCCTCTTAAAATTGACAATAAGAGTCTGCCATCAAGAATCGAAATAAGAGGCGAGGTTGTTATGTTTAAAGAGGATTTTCTCTCCCTCAACAAAAAACAAGAAGAGTTAGGTCAAAAGGTATTCGCTAACCCAAGAAATGCGGCGGCAGGTAGTTTGAGACAATTAGATTCAAGCATTACAGCAACTCGACCACTAAGGTTTTATGCATATAGTATAGATTTTGAAGGTATAGAAAACACACACACATCACATTCTGATTCAATAAAATTGTTGAATGAACTCAAAATACCTACTACAGATTTTGTAGAAAATGTGACTGGTGTTGTTGGATTATTAGATTATTACCATGAAATTATCGACAAAAGACAAAGTTTACCCTTTGATATTGATGGTGTTGTTTATAAAGTAGATTCTCTAAATTATCAAGATGAGCTTGGTTTTGTATCAAGGGCACCTAGATGGGCTGTTGCGCATAAGTTTCCTGCTGAAGAGGCTGAATCACAGGTTTTAGGTATTGATGTTCAGGTGGGTAGGACGGGTGCAATTACCCCTGTGGCAAGACTCAAACCAACCTTCGTATCTGGTGTAACGGTGACAAACGCTTCCCTACATAACGAAGCAGAACTTCTTAGGAAAGACGTTCATATCAATGATTTTGTTTTAATAAGAAGAGCAGGGGATGTAGTGCCCGAAGTTGTAAGTGTTATAAAGTCTAAACGACCAAAAAATATTGAGGCNTTTTTAATGCCAAACCAATGTCCTGAATGTGGCTCAAAACTAAAAAAAGAGGAAGGAGAGGCGATCCTTAGATGTTGTGANGGTATTCAATGCCCTGCACAAAGAAAACAGTCCATCATGCATTTCGCTTCAAGAAAAGCAATGGATATTGATGGGTTAGGTGAAAAGATTATTGATCAACTACTAGAAAATAAAATGATTAACAATTTTACAGACCTATACACTCTCGATTTAGGTTCTCTTGAAGGTTTAGAAAGGTTTGGTAAAAAATCTTCTAAAAACCTTATTGAATCAATTCATAAATCAAAAGAAACAACACTAGGGCGTTTGATATACGCGCTAGGGATTCGAGGGGTGGGTGAGGCAACAGCAAAAGATCTAGCCAAAGAATTCGGAACTATATCAAATATAAAAGCACAAACGATGGAGGATTTAGAGGGAGTTGATGATATAGGCCCCACTGTTTCGAGTTTTATTCATTGTTACTTTAATGATTTAAAAAATCTTGATTTAATTGACAGGCTCATAAATAATGGCGTGTCCTTCAAAGAAGAACTTAAAAAAGAAGTTAAATTTGTCACTGAAATTAGTGATAAGGTTTTTGTACTAACAGGCACATTACCAACACTTAAGAGGGAAGATGCGAAACAAATAATCGAGCAATATGGTGGCAAAGTAACCTCAACTGTCTCAAAAAAGACAGATTATTTATTAGCTGGAAACGATGCGGGTAGTAAGCTTGAAAAAGCGCAAGGACTTGGAGTAGTAATTTTATCGGAAAATGATCTTATTAAATGGATTGAGGAGTAATAATGATTAAACAATTAACATTAATTTTATCTTTTACATTATTGTATTCAAACAATATTTTTGCTTATAACGTGAATAATGAATGTGAGAAACAATTAAATAAAGGTAAGTTTGAGGAGGCTTTAAAAGCAGCGAGTTCAGTTAAAGACAAATACGACTCTAACTTTTGTAAGGGTAAAGCTAATTTTCGTCTTAGAAATAATGATCAAGCAATTATGGATTTTGAAATAGCCGAAAAGGAAGCTTCTATTCAAGCTGATCAAATGCAAGCAATTCTTTTCAAGGGCATTACACAGAGGGATTCTGGAGACTTTAAAGGTTCTAATAAAACATTTATCTATGGATTTCAGACAGCAGAGTTGGGTAACAGCAAATACCTTCAATATGAGCATCGTTTTTTGTATCAATTAGGTATTAACATGCTTAGAACTAAAGAATTTTTAGATGCTCAAGATTACTATACAAGAGCTTTAGTATTAGCCTCAAATGATAATGAGCGAGCTGTTTGTTATGAAGGATTAGCTCAAACATACTTCTATAGAAATAAAGCCTCAAAAGCAGTTGAATATGGCTTGAGAGCAACGTTAATGTTTCAAAAGACTGGTATGCTAGGTGAATATGCCGATAGCAGCATTGAGCTTTCAAGATACTACTACCTTGATAAGAATCAAACAAAAGCAACCGACACACTGAAGAAACTTGAAAAGTTTTGTATTGATAATGGCGGAGAATATTATCTAGCTAAAACACTAATTGCTCAAGTTGAGCTATATACAAAAATTGGAGATGAGAAAGCTGCTGCAGAAAGCAAAAAAAATGCGGAAATAGTGATGGAAAGATTGGGTATCGAAGACTTTGACTAGATTATTTTTTTTCAGATATATTGATTTTGTTGCTATCTAGAAGGCTATCTCTCAAATTCTAAAGCACCATCATCAATTTTACTAAACTTAAAAATAAGATATTCTACAAAATAATTCTGATANAACTTATAGGTCCTGTTTGGAAACTTATCCATAGCCCTTAATACGTAATTAGCTTGTATTGATGGTGTAGTTCTTTCTCCCAAATATTTGGCTGTACAAGAGCTTAATTCTTTATTCTTCATATAATTAATTGTTTTACAAATACGTTGACTAACTATTTCACATCTCGCAGTCCAACTAAAATTTATGTATCCTGCGTGTGCAAAAAGGTTTGGTAACCCACTAAACATCATCCCTCTGTACCAACTAGTATCGTGAATATTAATTTTTTTATCATTAACAAAAATATCAATGCCACCTAATAATTGTGCGTTACCGCCTGTGGCCATTACAGTTAAATCACTATGGATAACTTTTCCATCCTGTAACTTAACTCCGGTTTTTTCCCAGTTATTTACTCCTTGACGCTCTATTGTTACCTTGCTTAATTCAACAGCTCTAAAATAATCCTGATCTAAACTAGAAGCAGGGCGCTGATCCCAAAAATCATATGATGGCGTAGTTTTTTCGTTATAGTAAGGGTCTGCTGCGATAATTTTTTTTCTAAGTGACTTTTTAAAAAATCTACTAGAAATATAATCTTTTAAGACTTGAAATGTTTTGTACCCACGTGATGATTTTTCTTGGCTATCAATATCAATAATCCATGCAGGGCTACGCTGAACTAGTGTTACTTT
>JGI26246J51724_1001409_pt1 | contig 10923 bp, 7 predicted proteins | sample SaaInlLV_10m_DNA_FD_51724 | JGI IMG/M metagenome (IMG submission 51724) | reverse complement strand
TCTTGCGCCGCTTATACACTACAGAGGGACGCTCTCGCGGCTATATCAATGGCCAACCCTGCACCATGCAACAGCTGCAGGCCCTGGGCGAGATGCTCACAGATATTCATAGCCAACACGAGCACCAATCCCTGCTGCGACGCGAGACTCACCGTCGCCTGCTAGACGAATATTGCAACGGCGTAGAACTAGCAAACGAGGTTGGAGATCATTTCAGAGCCTGGCATGCAGCGAATAAGAAGCTGGCATCGTTACTTGAGCGATCTGACGAGTTAATTGCCCGTAAAGATTTACTCAGCTTTCAAGTTAATGAGCTCAAGCAGGTTGATATTGAACCTGAGTCCCTAGCGAAGCTCGAGATCGAGCAGCAAACCCTCGCCAATGCAGAGCAGATCCTCCAAGACAGCCACAGCCTGCTGGGCATTTGCGATCAGAACGAAGGATTTAACCTTCGCGATGGTCTCAATCAGGCACTCAGTATTTTGGCCGGCCTCAAGCACAAGCCGGAGGCACTGAGCAGTGCCGAAGAATTATTTCAGAGCGGCCTGATTCAGATTGAAGAAGCGACCCGAGAGATTGAAAACCATATCGACCGTTTTGAAGCCGACCCCCAGCGCCTGTCGATAATTGAAGAGCAGCTCGGCCTGATCTTCCAGTTAGCCCGTAAACACCGCGTTAACGCCGATCAACTCAGCGACACACTCGTGGCGCTAGATACAGAGTTACAAGGCCTTAAAGACGGTGGAGAGAGCATTGAGTCATTACAGCAACAGCTTGCTGAATTAGCTGCGATCTATGAAACCAAGGCAACCAAACTCAGCGCCAAGCGTAAGAAAGGCGCCAAAGCTATGTCAGCTGAGATCAACCAGCAACTGCAACAGCTTTCCATGGAAGGGGCAGAGCTGCTGGTGCAACTATCACCGATGAGCGATGGGGGATACCGCAGTGGCGGCCTTGAGGATGTGGAATTTTTGTTGGCCACCAATCCGGGGCAGCCTCACAAAGCCCTGGCAAAAATTGCCTCTGGCGGAGAACTATCGCGAGTCAGTCTGGCAATTCAGGTTGTGGCCGCAGCCCACTCAGATATCCCAACGCTGGTGTTTGATGAGGTGGATGTGGGTATAGGCGGCAGCACCGCAGATATTGTCGGTCAGCTACTGAAAAAACTGGGCGAGCGGGGTCAGGTGATCAGTGTCACTCACCAGCCTCAGGTGGCGGCTCATGCCCATCACCATTATCGGGCCAGCAAGATTGTAGACAATGTCAGTGCTGCGTCGTTGATGACGCCTCTGGATCAGCAGCAGCGTATTGAAGAACTGGCGAGAATGTTAGGTGGCGCCAAAGTCACTGAGCAGACCATCTCCCATGCATCAGAATTACTTAGTTTGGCGTCGCGTTAAATCAGAGGAAGAGATCCCTCGTCGCTTTGCTCTGCTGGGATAACAGTATCCTAGCTTGTCACCCTGAGCGCAGCCGAAGGGTCTCCTTGCAGACGGCATGAGATCCTTCGGCTGCGCTCAGGATGACAGGGTAAGGCGCATAGGATGACAGAGTAAAGGATGACAGAGTAAGGCGCTCAGGATGACGATAAAGTGTAACGCTCACAGAATCGAGCTCCCGCCTGTACTGCGACAATTCAAATAGACCCTGGCCCTTCCCTTGCCAACAGTAATCCCGAGACCCCTCGTCGCTTCGCTCTGTCGGGATGACAGCAGTGGGCTAGGAATCACCGACAGGGAATTTAAAACAAAAAAAATCCCCGACTGCCAAAGCAACCGGGGATCTTTTAAACGCTTTTGAAGATTAGGCTTCTGGAGCTGCTTCTTCAGTAGCTGCTGGAGCAGCAGGCGCTTCAGGTGTAGTACCCTCATCCGACTGAGCTTCTTTGATCGACAGCTTAACGCGACCGCGGTTGTCAATTTCCAGAACCTTAACGCGAACAGTCTGACCTTCGCTCAGGTAATCAGTCACCTTGGCAACACGCTCTTGAGCGATCTGAGAGATATGCACCAGACCATCAGTACCAGGCATAAAGTTAACGAATGCGCCGAACTCAACAATACGTACAACCTTACCTTCGTAGATAGTACCTGGCTCTGGATCAGCAACGATGGCAGCAATTGCGTCCATAGCAGCGTTCAGACCAGCAGTATCTTCAGAGTAAACCTTAACCGCACCACTGTCATCGATATCGATAGTTGAGTTGTGCTCTTCGCAAAGACCACGGATAGTTGCGCCGCCCTTACCAATTACGTCACGGATCTTGTCTGAATCGATCTGCATAACACCCATACGCGGAGCAGTGTCAGCAACTTCGTCACGACCAGTAGAAATCACCTTGTTCATCTCGCCAAGGATATGCAAACGTGCCTGCATAGCTTGCTCAAGGGCAATTTCCATAATCTCTTCAGTGATACCTTCAATTTTGATATCCATCTGCAATGCAGTGATACCAGCAGCTGTACCAGCTACTTTAAAGTCCATATCGCCAAGGTGATCTTCGTCGCCAAGAATATCGGTCAGTACTGCGTAGCCTGAATCTTCTTTAACCAGACCCATAGCGATACCAGCAACTGGCGCCTTCAAAGGAACACCAGCATCCATCAACGCCAGGCTTGAACCACAAACCGACGCCATAGAACTTGAACCGTTNGATTCAGTGATTTCTGATACAACACGCATGGCATACGGGAACTCTTCCGGAGAAGGCAGAACCGCGTTGATACCACGACGGGCTAGACGACCGTGACCCACTTCGCGACGGCTAGTGAAACCAATACGACCGGCTTCGCCTACTGAATAGGGAGGGAAGTTGTAGTGCAACATAAACGGATCATCACGACGGCCTTCAAGGGCATCGATCATCTGTGCATCACGAGTAGATCCCAAAGTGGCAGCAACAATTGCCTGAGTCTCGCCACGAGTAAACAGTGAAGAACCGTGAACCTTGGGTAAGATGCCAACTTCAACGTCGATACCGCGAACAGTAGTAGTGTCACGACCATCAATACGCGGCTCGCCACGGATGATGCGACCGCGAACAATGCTTTTCTCAAGCTTCTTGAACGAGTCTTTAATGTCTTCAGCAGTTGGGCCGTCTTCAGCAATCAGCTGAGCATTGGCAATATCGCGCAGAGCATTAATCTTGACCACACGGGCTTGCTTATCAACTGTCTGGTAGGCTGCATCTAGATCAGCACCAACCAAATCGTTAAGCGCAGTTTTCAGGTCAGCGTTTTCAACTTCTGCAACCCAATCCCAACGTGGCTTGCCAACTTCTGCGGCAAGTTCAGCGATAACAGTAATAACCGACTGCATTTCCTGATGAGCGAAAAGTACACCGCCCAACATAATGTCTTCTGACAGCTCGCTGGCTTCAGATTCAACCATCAGTACGGCATCTTTAGTACCAGCAACAACCATGTCCAGTGCAGAGTCAGCCAGCTCACTGTAAGTTGGGTTAAGCAGGTAGCCTTGCTCGTCGGTGTAACCAACGCGCGCGCCACCAACAGGACCGTTAAACGGAATCCCAGAGATAGACAGAGCGGCAGAGGTGCCGATCATGGCAGCGATATCCGGATCGATATTTTTCTCAGCGGACATAACAGTACAGACAACCTGTACTTCATTTTTAAAGCCGTTGGGGAAAAGTGGACGGATCGGACGGTCAATCAAACGTGAGGTCAGTGTTTCTTTCTCATTTGGACGGCCTTCACGCTTGAAGAAACCACCGGGGATTTTACCCGCAGCATAGGCTTTCTCAATGTAGTGAACACCCAGTGGGAAGAAGTCCATTCCGGGCTTAGCTTCACGTGCGCCAACAACTGTACAGAGTACAGAAGTGTCGTCGATTGAACATAATACTGCGCCGGTTGCCTGACGCGCGATGCGGCCGGTTTCCAGAGTGACGGTGTGATTACCGTATTGAAACGATTTAGTAATAGGAGTCATATTTTACCTTGGTATATTTACCATTTAGCGTCTTNGCACTGAGCCTTTTTACGCTGCTCGGGTTACTGATAAATACCCTTTAATNCATCTTAATACTTCGGGGATATGCATCAGTAACTCGATCAACGAATCTGTGGTCAGAGCTCCAACGGTTTAGTTAGCTGCTCATCAAGACGCCCACCTGAAACTGAATAGCCCAGATAGACAAATGCGGCCCCTTTTGAGGGCCGCACCGAGAACAGTTATCGACGTAAACCAAGCTTCTTGATCAGCTGGCTGTAACGTTCGATATTTTTGCCCTTTAGATAATCGAGCAATTTACGACGTTGATTAACCATGCGAATCAGGCCGCGACGTGAATGGTGATCTTTTTTGTGATCGCCAAAGTGGCCCTGCAACTTGTTAATATTTACGGTTAGCAATGCGACCTGAACTTCAGGGGAACCTGTGTCATTTTCACAAGTTGCATGCTCGGATACGATTGCTGCTTTTTCTTCTGCACTCAGTGCCATGTTACTTTCTCCAATATGCGAATTAAAAAAATTCAGGATGCCCGCGCATATTTACAGACAACCTAACGTAGGTTNTTANGCCGCTATNTCTCAACGACCAATCTTTTCGGGGCTATTCGACCGTCTTCGGTGACCGTAGCCACACCCAAAAACGCTCCGCCCTCGCGAAAGACGCGCACTATATCGCCTTCTTGCCCATTGCGAAAGGCCTCCCCCGACATTACTTCTTGCCCCAACTGGAAGTAAGCGGCGACAGTCTCGCTCAATTCCACTGCCATTCGGTCCGCAACGGCTATATCCATAGGCTTTAATAGGTGATCTAACTGCTCTGGCTCGCCGCTCTCGCGCATCTCTTCGAGGGCAGAAAGCGTCAGGGTTTCGCTCTCGTGAAACGGCCCGGCTAAGGTACGGTGCAATGCGCTGACATGGGCACCACATCCGAGCATCTGGCCCAGGTCATCGGCTAGGGACCTTATGTAAGTACCTTTACTGCAGCGCACCTCGACATCCAGTTCGGCAATCACACCAGGCCTGAAGTCTAAAATTTTGTAGTCATAGATAGTAATACTTCGGGGAGCACGCTCTACCTCTATACCCTGCCTGGCCAGTTTATACAGCGGTTGACCGTTGTGCTTGAGCGCCGAGTACATTGAGGGAACTTGCTGTATATCACCTCNAAAAGTCTCAACGGCTTGCTCAATTTGCGCCAAAGTAATATTNGAGGCATCAATGCGCGATACTTCGCCGCCATCAACATCGCCGCTCTCAGTGCGCAATCCCAGACTAAAGGTACTGCGATAGCCTTTTTCGGCATCGAGTAAAAACTGGCTAAATTTTGTCGCTTCGCCGAGGCAGATTGGCAGTACACCAGTGGCTAATGGATCGAGACTGCCGGTATGACCTGCTTTGTTAGCATCGAACAGACGCCGGACACGCTGAAGAGCATGATTGGACGACAATCCAAAGGGTTTATCGAGCAGGAATACGCCATTCACCGAACGGCCGCGGGTGCGCTTGCGAGCCAAACTTAGGCTTCCTCGCTATCCGACTCAAGGTCTTTTGGATCAGTGTCTTGTTGACCCGCATCATCTGCAGGCATCTCTTTTGAGATCGCCAGATCAATCAGTGCAGAGAGGTGCTGGCCGCGACGACCGGTCTCATCAAAGATAAAATTTAACTTAGGGACAATACGCAACTGAATGCTAGCACCAAGTAACTTACGCAGATAACCGGATGCCCCGTTAAGGGCAGCCATGGCTTCGTCGATCTGTTCCTGCTCGCGATCACCGACAAAGTTAACAAACACTTTGCCATAGGCAAGATCGCGACTGATCTGCACTTCAGTTACATTGACCATGCCAACACGAGGATCGCGAACTTCGCTGCGTATCAGTGTGGCCAACTCCTGTTGAACAGAGTCTGATACGCGTTCTGCGCGAGTAAATTCTCTTGGCATGTCAGTCCGTACTTATAGTGAGCGCTGTACCTGAGTGACGTCAAAGACCTCAATCAGATCGCCAGGCTTCACATCGTTATAGTTTTTCACACCGATACCACATTCCATACCGTTGCGAACTTCTTGAGCGTCATCTTTAAAGCGACGCAGAGATTCCAGCTCACCTTCATAGATAACAATGTCGTCACGGAGAACACGGATTGGTTTGCTGCGGAACACTGTACCTTCGATCACCATGCAGCCGGCAATTGCGCCAAACTTNGGTGAACGGAAGACATCGCGCACTTCGGCAATACCCACAATATCTTCNCGGGTCTCTGGNGCCAACATGCCTGACAGAGCCGACTTAACTTCGTCGAGAAGGTTGTAGATCACGCTGTAGTAGCGCACTTCAATGTTTTCTTTCTCACCCAGGGCGCGAGCTGCACCGCCAGCACGAACATTAAAGCCAAGGATAATTGCGCCGGTGGTCAAAGCCAGGTTCATATCTGATTCAGTGATACCACCAACACCAGAGGCAACAATATCCACCGCAACTTCGCTGGTGGCGAAATCATGCAGGGCAGAGTTAATCGCTTCCAGTGAGCCGCGCACATCGGTTTTAACAATCAGATTGAGCTTGCTCACCTGATCGGCACCCATGTCGGTAAACATGTTTTCTAGCTTGGCAGCCTGCTGACGAGACATACGCTCTTGGCGAGCCTTAGTCTGACGAGTTTCAGCAATTTCTTTGGCCTTGCGCTCATCGGCAACAACGAAGAATTCATCGCCGGCTTTCGGCGCTTCGTCTAGGCCCAGTATTTCTACTGGAATCGATGGGCCTGCTTCAAGAGCTGGCTTTTTCGCTTCGTCGGTCATAGCGCGGATCTTACCTACGCTCTCACCGGCTAGCATAAAGTCGCCTTTGCGCAATGTACCCTGCTGAACCAAGGCAGTAGCAATAACGCCACGGCCTTTATCAACTCGAGCCTCAACAATCACACCGCGAGCTGGCACATTAACTGGCGCAGTGAGTTCAAGTAGCTCAGATTGCAGCAGCACAGCTTCTAACAATTGATCAATGCCGTCGCCCGTGTGAGCAGAGACTTTAATAAACTGAGTATCACCGCCCCACTCTTCTGGGATAACGTCTTTAGCAGCCAATTCATTGGTCACGCGCTCGGGGTCGGCACCGTCTTTGTCCATCTTGTTGATGGCAATAACAATGGGAACACCAGCGGCTTTTGCGTGCTGAATAGCTTCTTCAGTCTGCGGCATAACACCATCATCGGCGGCGACAACCAAAATGACTACGTCGGTAGCCTGCGCGCCGCGAGCACGCATAGCAGTAAATGCTGCGTGTCCCGGAGTATCGAGAAAAGTCACCATCCCTTTGGGCGTATCTACGTGATAGGCACCAATATGCTGGGTAATACCGCCGGCTTCACCGGAGGCAACGCGAGATTTTCGAATCTGATCAAGGAGCGAGGTCTTACCATGGTCAACGTGACCCATAACGGTAACGATCGGCGCTCGCGGCTCTTCGGTCCCTTCGCTTTTAATCTCAGCGAACTGCTTAGCGAGTTCATCTTCGACAGATTCAACCTGCTCAACAACTGGCTGATGACCCAACTCTTCAACCACCAAGAAGGCAGTCTCTTGGTCAATCACTTCATTGATGGAGGCCATAACGCCCATCTTCATCAGCTGCCTAACAACCGGACCAGACTTGCTCAACATTCTCTGAGCCAGCTCACCGACGGAGATTTCATCTGGAATCTGTACTTCCAAGACTTTCTTTTCAGTCGGCTTTTGGAAGGTGTGCTTGTTATCGACTTTTAATGCAGCTGGCATGCCTGAACGGAGACGCGGTGACTTGCGTCGCGAATCATCCATATCATTCATCGCCAGACGGCCTTTCTTCTTGCCGCCTTTGCCAATTGGCTTCTTCGCTTTCTTGCCAACTTTATCATCGTCATCAGTTGGGGCTGCTTTGCCAAAACGGCGAGTCTTATCGTGTACAGGCTCGCCTGAAACAGCTGGCTTGGCTGCTGGGGCCGGCTTACCAACCTTTTTCGCTTCCGCCACCTTGGCTGCAGCTGCAGCTTCGGCTGCTAAACGAGCAGCTTCTTCAACTTTAAACAGGGCTTCTGCTTCTGCTTTCGCCTTAGCCTCTGCCGCGGCTTTGCGACGCGCGCCAATGGCAGCCAGACGCTGTAATTCGGGGTCAGCGTAGACTTTTGGTGAGTCTGCAACTGGCTCTGGCGTGGGCTCTGGAATCGGTTCTGGAATAACTTCGGCAACAACTTCCGGCTCTGGCACGACTACTGGCTCTGGCGCCACAACTGCGGCAACGTCTTCAACTTCTAACTGCTCTTGAGCTTCGGCATCGACCTGGGCCTGAATCTCTTCGTCGCTGCGCTTAATATAGGTGCGCTTTTTACGCACTTCGATATTAACCGTTTTGCGATTACCTGACTTTAGGGTGCTCAGGGTCTTGCGCTGCAAAACAATTTTCTTTGGCTCACGAGCACTATCGCCATGCAGACCTTTTAAATAGGCCAGCAACGTTTGTTTCTCGTCGTCAGATACCGAGGCACCCTCAGACGTATGCGACAGTCCTGCCTCTTTCATTTGCATCAGCAAACGTTCGACAGATGCGCCTACGGTTTTTGCCAGTTCACTTACAGTAACTTCAGCCATCGGTTGTCCTCTATTACACCCCGATTAATTATTCACCTTGGTCTACAAACCAAGGAGCCCGTGCAGTCATAATTAATGCTGCTGCGGTCTCTTCATCCATTCCATCTACTTCCATGAGATCATCTACAGCCTGTTCGGCCAGATCTTCCATGGTGATAATACCTTTACCTGCAAGGGTATTAGCTAACGCGTCGTTCATGCCATCCATTGTCAGCAGATCTTCTGCTGGTTGGGCATTCGCCAATTGCTCTTCACTTGCCAAGGCCATGGTCAACAGCGCATCTTTCGCGCGAGCGCGCAATTCTGTCGCTATACCTTCGTCGAAACCTTCGATATCGATCATCTCTTCGAGGGGCACGTAGGCCACTTCTTCAAGACTGGTGAAACCTTCTTCAACCAAAACGATAGCCACATCTTCGTCAATATCCAATGCCGTCATCAGGTTCTCAACGACATTTAATGATTCTTCCTGTTGCTTCTCTTGCGCCTGATCCATGGTCATCACGTTGATGGTCCAACCAGTGAGCTCGGATGCCAAGCGAACGTTTTGACCGCCTTTACCAATTGCCTGGGCAAGATTTTCTTCGCTTACTGCAACATCCATCGAGTGGCTGTCTTCATCCACAACAATCGACTCTACTTCGGCTGGTGCCATAGCATTGATAACGAGCTGTGCCGGGTTATCATCCCAAAGGATAATATCAATACGCTCATCGTCAAGATCATTGGATACAGCCTGGACTCGAGCACCGCGCATTCCCACGCAGGCTCCGACTGGGTCAATACGGGCATCTTTGCTTTTAACAGCAATTTTGGCGCGCTGACCGGGATCGCGAGCAGCACCTTTAATTTCGATAATGCCTTCAGAAATTTCTGGCACTTCGATATGAAACAATTGCACCAGCATCTCTGAAGCCGCTCGTGAAACAAGCAACTGCGGTCCGCGGGTGTCGTCGCGAATGCTAGTCAAAATAACTCTGGTGCGATCGTTAATACGGAAAATTTCCCGGCCGACCAACTCTTCGCGCGGTAACAGACCTTCAGCGTTGTCACCGAAGTCGACAATAATATGGTCGCGGGTCACTTTCTTGACCGTACCGTTCAGCATCTCACCGATGCGATTAACAAAGCGGCTAATAATTAGCTCACGCTCGGCTTCACGTACTTTCTGAACGATGACTTGCTTGGCAGTCTGGGCAGCAATNCGACCGAAGGCGATATTCTCTACCGTTTCTTCAAAAGTATCGCCAACGGCCAGTGTCGGATCTTTTTCGTGAGCTTCTTCAGTGGTGAACTGAGTACCCAGTTCTGCCATGACATCGTCAGCCACAACATCCCACCAGCGGAAGGAGTCGTAGTCGCCAGTTTCACGATCGATTACGACGCGAATATTTGCGCCTTCGTCGTAACGCTTCTTGGTCGCTGTAGACAACGCCTGCTCGATCGCCTGAAAAATAACTTCCTGATCCACACCCTTTTCATTGGATACGGCTTCGGCGACCATTAAAATTTCTTTGCTCATTGCTCAAACCTCACTTGATCAGAATCTAGGCACCACATTGGCCTTATCAATTCCTTCAACCGGAAACAGATACTCTGTATCTGCAACCACCAAAACAATCTCATCTCCGTCAACACCGACAAGACGACCTTTAAAGTTACGTCTACCATCATAGGCAAAACGCAATCTCAGAGAGACATCTTCACCTATGTAACGCTCGTACTGGGCCAACTCGTAGAGCGGCCTGTCCATACCCGGAGAGGAAACCTCTAAAATGTACTCTCCACTTATAGCATCTTCTACGTCCAGCACACTGCCCGATTGTCGACTGACGCGCTCACAATCTTCAACGCCTATGCCGTCTTCGCGATCTATATAGATTCGCAGTAACTTGCGCTTGCCGCCAGATTGCAGCTCGAGCCCCCAGAGCTCACAGTCCAGAGCTTCTACAACCGGCTGCAGTAATGCTTTTAATGTGCTGTCGACGGCAGCCATTGGCTTCTCCTGGCAAACAAAAAATGGGCCATAGGCCCATTTTTTTAACTTCTAAAGAAAAGCCCCAAAATGGGGCTCCTCGATTTGCGCCGGACCCGACGCGAATATTTTCAGTGGAACCTGCTGAGCCAACTGCGACCCAACGCCTTTTTCCACTTAGCTGGGAGTACCATAGACGATTTTTCGCCTGCATACATCAGCTTACACTGTATCGGTTTTTTCTAATTAGCTTAGAAAATTGGTAGCGGGAGCTGGATTTGAACCAACGACCTTCGGGTTATGAGCCCGACGAGCTACCAGACTGCTCCATCCCGCACCGACACAAC
>JGI26246J51724_1001407_pt1 | contig 10940 bp, 13 predicted proteins | sample SaaInlLV_10m_DNA_FD_51724 | JGI IMG/M metagenome (IMG submission 51724) | reverse complement strand
GCCAATGATCTCTACAACACTTGCCCACACATTTGTGCTGGTTACGACTTGGATCGTTCCGGTCATACCAGACCTGGTCAAACTTGGAGATGGGCTCGGGGTTGAGTCAGGATCGGTGTCTTGACCGTTGGAAAAGAAGGTGAGGGCCGTAATGACAAGAGCTAGGGCTGCAACGGCGGCGGCGCCTGCCATGAGGAGTTTCTTCAATAGCGGATTCATGACTCAACAATACGCCTTATTGAAAACGATTGTCAACACCAATTAGTCAAGCAGTAGGGCTGGTTCCTCAATCACGCTGGCCACGTCCTGAACAAAACGGGATGCTACGTCACCGTCAACAACTCGGTGGTCGAAGGTTGCACCAATTGTGGTCACCTGCCGCACCACGATCTCATCGTCAACGACCCAAGGCTTCTTGCGAATCGAGCCAAGGGCAACAATCCCAACTTCACCGGGGTTCAAAATCGGAGTTCCGGTGTCAACACCGAAGACACCGATGTTGGTGATGGTGATGGTTCCGTCTTTCATGTCTTCCGGAGCGGTCTTGCCGTCTCTAGCAACTGCTGCCAGCTTCTCAATTGCTGTTGCCAGCTCAATCATGTTCATAGCGTCGGCGTCTTTGATGTTCGGGACGATTAAGCCCCTCGGGGTTGCCGCTGCAATTCCTAGGTTCACGAAGTTGTGAACGATGATCTCGGTGTCGGTCCAGGTCGAGTTCACCATTCGGTTTCTTCTGGCAGCCCAAATGATTGCCTTAGCCATGATCAAAAGCGGCGTCACCTTCACGCCAGCAAAATCAACCGATGCCTTTAGGCGCTTTACGTATTCCATAGTTCTGGTTGCATCAACGTCGACAAAGATGCTGACGTGTGGGGCGGTGAAGGCGCTGGAAACCATGGCTGTGGCGATCGCCTTGCGCATGCCCTTGACCGGGATCCGCTCTTCGCGCTCGCTTGGAACATCAGGGGTGGTGAGGTTCTTGAAGACACTTGCCTGGCTGGCTGCACCAATGACATCTTCCCGGTAATCTCGCCGCGAGTACCGGTTCCGGCAAGGTTTGCCAGGTTCACGCCCAGCTCTTTTGCCATCTTTCGAATCGGTGGCTTGGCAATAATCGAATCGGCTGCACCTGCTGCTGCGGCAACCATCGCAACCGGAACCGCGGTTGAGGTTGGTGCGGCCTTTACTGCCCTTGACCTTCTTGACTTGACGTCCCCGGCATCCCCGTAGCCAACCAGGGTTGGAATCTTGTATTCAGCGCCGGTGTCTGCCTCTTGAGCGGCTGCGGGTGGAGCCTTGTCTTCAACAACTGGAATCGGCGAAGCACCCTGAGTGCTGACCGAAATAATCGGGGTGCCAACCTCAACCGTGTCGCCAACTTGAACTAGCAATTCTTGAACTTCGCCCTCAAAGGGACATGGCAGCTCTACTACCGACTTGGCGGTCTCGATTTCACAGATTGTCTGATTGACCTTGACCATATCTCCTGGAGCAACCAACCAGCTCACGATCTCGGCCTCAGTTAGACCTTCGCCAACGTCTGGCAGTGGGAACTTTGAAATGCTCATGTGTCTTTCCTAGTACGCCAAAGATCTGTCAATTGCTTCCAGAATACGGTCTGCATCCGGAAGATAAATCTCTTCAAGCTTTGCAGGTGGGTAGGGGGTGTCAAATCCACCAACCCTAATTACCGGCGCTTCAAGGTTGTAAAAGGCCTCGTTTGAAATCCTGGCCGCAATCTCGCTCGAAATTGAAACGTTGGTTGGAGCCTCATGCACGATCACCGCTCTAGAGGTTTTCTTCACGGAGGCCATGATCGTTGGGTAATCAATCGGAGACAGCGACCTGATGTCAATCACTTCAATGCTGACACCCTCTTCGGCACCGATCTCAGCAGCCTGCAGGGCGGCGGTGACCATTGGCCCGTAGGCAATCAGAGTCACTTGAGTTCCCTCCCGCATCAACCTGGCGCTATGCAGTGGCAGTGGCGGGGTGTCCAGGTTTACCGGACCCTTTTGCCAATAGCGACGCTTTGGCTCAAGCATGATCACGGGATCAGGGCATTCAATCGCCTGCTGCATCATCCAATAGGCATCGTTTGGGTTCGAGGGTGTCACAATCCTCAAGCCCGGGGTGTGAGCGAAGTAAGCCTCGGGAGATTCGGAGTGGTGCTCAACGGCACCAATGCCACCACCGTAAGGAATTCTGATTACCACCGGCATCTCCAGAAAACCCTCGGAGCGGTAGGTGAGCCTCGCCAGCTGAGTGGTTATCTGGTTGAAGGCAGGGAACACAAAGCCATCAAATTGAATTTCAACGACCGGGCGGTAGCCGCGCATGGCTAGACCAATTGCTGTTCCTACGATTCCAGACTCTGCAATTGGAGTGTTAAAGATTCGCTTGTCACCAAATTCATCCAACAGCCCCTCGGTCACGCGGAAGACACCGCCGAGTTCTGCAACATCTTCGCCAAACATCAAAACCTTGTCGTTGGCGCTCATCGCTTGGCTAAGTCCAGCGTTTAGGGCCTTGGCAATTGGCATCTCTTTGTAGTTACTCATGGTCACCCATCTGGGCTTCATAGGCTTCTAGCCAAGCGCGCTGCTTGTCGATCTCTGGGTGCTGGTCTGAATAAACGTGGTTGAAGATGTTCTCCATAGGCGGGTTCTGGAGGGCGAAGGTCTGCTCTCTGATCTCCTTGGCAAGCTGATCGCCAGCCTCAGTGACCTCATCAAAGAAGTCATCGCCAACACCTTGCCGCCTCAGGAAGGTTTCGAAGCGAACGATTGGATCCTTCGCCTTCCACTTCTCAACTTCCGCGTCTTCGCGATATTTGCTCGGGTCATCCGAGGTGGTGTGAGCACCGATTCGATAGGTCAACGCCTCGAGCAAGAACGGACCCTGGCCAGCCCGGGCCTGATCCATGTGGAGTTTGGTAGCTGCATAGCAGGCAAGCACGTCGTTGCCGTCGATCCTCATGCCGGGAACACCAAAGCCCTCGCCCCTTGTGTAGAGGGGAGCCTTGGTTTGGCTGTCAATGTGAGCAGAGATTGCCCACTGGTTGTTTTGAATAAAGAAAACAATTGGCGATTCATTCACTGCTGCAAACAACAGTGATTCGGACACATCGCCCTCGGCGGTGGCGCCATCACCCATGTAGGAAATCACAGCGAGGTCTTCTTCTGGGTTGCCGGTTCCAACCTTGCCGTCTAGCTTCACACCCATGGCGTACCCAACCGCGTGGAGGACCTGGGTTGCCAGAACAATTGCGTACAGGTGGAACCTGGTTTCCTCAGGATTCCAACCACCGTGGTTCACACCACGCATCATTTTTAGAATCGACATCAGCTCAACGCCGTGAGTCAGTGCAACGCCGTGCTCCCGATAGCTTGGAAACATGTGGTCGTTTTTACCAACCGCATATCCAGAACCAATTTGAGCGCCCTCCTGGCCAATGGCTGGAACCCACAGACCAAGCTGACCCTGACGCTGCAGCGCAATGGCTTCAATGTCAAAGCGGCGGATGCGCGCCATGTCGCGATAGAAGGTTTTTAGAGTGTCCTCATCAAGATCCTCGATGAGCTTCCCGTACTTTTCGTAGCCCTTCGGAACACCATAGGTTCCGTCAGGTGCAAGTAATTGCAACATTGGTGGCTGCTTTTCGGGGGTCACGCCCACTAATTTAGCCCGATACTGAAAGAATTGCCTGATGTTGCGATTTCTAGTTAGCACAATTGTCAATGCGGTCGGCCTCTGGGTCGCCACTTCGATCATCCCTCAGGTTCAGCTCACCCCCTATGGTGGCGAGGGTTTTTGGAACATCGCCGGCTCATTTTTGGTAGTCGGAGCGGTCTTTGGTTTGGTAAATGCAATCATCGCCCCGGTCATAAAAATTCTGGCCTTCCCGCTCTACATCATCACCTTTGGGCTTATTTCATTCGTGATCAATGGCGCGCTGCTGATTTTCGTGGCCTGGCTCAGCACCCTGCTGGGTGCTGATGTCTTTAGCATCGATGGCTTCACCTCGGAGGGCCTCGAAATCGCTTCTCTAGGTTGGGCAATCCTGGCTGCGATAGTCATGAGCATTGCCAGCTTCTGCACCAGAGCCGTGCTGAAAGTTCTCAAGATTCGCTAGCCATTGCTCGGTGTCGGCCGAGCCNCTTNGTCAATAGCGAATAAATAGGGCAAAATGGTGTTGTGACTCTTTCTTCGCAACCCCTCAGCCCACTAGACGGCCGCTATCTTCCTCAGGTTAGGGAGCTCGGCGAGCATCTCAGCGAGGCCGGCCTCAACAGAGCCCGCGTTCAGGTTGAGGTTGAGTGGCTGATTTGGCTGGTTGAAAAAGACTTGCTTCAGGTAAACAAGACCCTCACCGAGAAAGAANCCGCCAAGTTGCGCGAGCTCGTTAGTGAATTCTCCGACGAGTCAGTTGAAAAGCTCGGCAAAATCGAGGCCACCACCCGTCACGACGTGAAGGCGGTTGAGTATTTTGTTCGGGATGCGCTGACGGCAATGAAGCGCGAAGACCTGCACGAGCTGGTTCACTTCGCCTGCACCTCAGAGGACATCAATAACCTCAGCTATGCGATCACCATCCATGACGCCCTGGAGCGAGCNTGGCTCCCGAAGGCCAAGGATGCGTTGAAAAAGATCACCCGCATGGCGGGCGAGATGAAGAACGTGCCGATGCTTTCTCGGACTCATGGGCAGCCCGCTACTCCAACCACCATGGGCAAGGAATTTGCGGTTTTCGCTCACCGACTTCGTCGACAATTACACCGAATTGAGAATCAGGAAATTCTAGGTAAGTTCTCGGGTGCAACCGGNACCTTTGCCGCGCACCTGGCAGCTGCCCCCGAGGTTGATTGGCCCGCACAATCAAAGGCCTTCGTCGAGCACCTGGGTTTCCAGTGGAACCCGCTCACAACCCAAATCGAGTCTCACGATTGGCAGGCCGAGCTCTACAGCTCAATTTCACACTTCAACCGCATCCTGCATAACCTCGCGACGGATGTCTGGACCTACATTTCACTGGGTTTCTTCAAGCAGATTCCGGTTGCTGGCGCAACTGGCTCCTCGACAATGCCTCACAAGATCAACCCGATTCGATTTGAGAACGCCGAGGCGAACCTGGAGCTGTCCTGCGCGATTCTGGATTCGTTGTCTCAGACTCTTGTTACCTCAAGAATGCAACGAGACCTCACTGACTCAAGCGCGCAGCGCAACATTGGTGTCGGTTTTGGCCATTCCCTGCTTGCCCTGGACAACATAAATCGCGGGTTGGATGAAGTTGCAATCAGCGAGGGTGTTTTAATGGCTGACCTGCTGGAGAACTGGGAGGTTCTCGGGGAGGCAATCCAAACTGCCATTAGGGCAGACGTGGCCAGAGGCGAGTCAAAGATTTCTGACCCCTACGCGATGCTGAAAGAGCTAACCCGAGGCAAGCGGGTTGGCGAAGAGGAACTTCTGGCTTTCGTAAATGAGCTGGACGTTTCAGACGCAACCAAGGCAAGGCTTTTGGTGCTCAAGCCAAGCACATACCTTGGCCTATCAGCTGAGCTGGTTGAATACCTAGCTGACTAGCGCAGCCTTGGCTTGTTTGGGTCCTGGTCATCTGGCTTGAAGCTCAGGTCCAGAGTTGCAACAACCACTAAAGAGATTATGAAAGTTGCCAGCGCCCAAATGATGGCCTGCTCAACAAATCTGGTGCCGTAGAGGACAATCAGTCCGACAAACAATGCGGCGACAGTGGACATCACCATGTAGCTCTTTAGGTTTACAAATCGTTTCACGGCTCAAGCCTACTTCGGTTGCGGGCTAGCGGCCGTGATACCCCAAAAAACACCGCTAATTGCCAGATAGGCGCCAAGAAAACCAACAGCACTAACCTCATCAAGCGGCGCCAGCAAAAATACGAGGCCCAGGGCAAGGCTCAAAACAGAGCTGATCGCAAAATCTCTACCCAGTGGTGACGAGCCGCGATGCCTTCTGGCCAGATATCCCTCGAAGGCTGCAAATGAAAGACCAAACAGCGCAACCAGTGGCAAGAACAGAACCTCTTGGAGCGTCTGATTTATGAACGTGACAAGAGCCAAAACTCCAACCAGTGTGGCGATGATCAGCAGCGGAATAAGCCACTGAAACTTCTTGACGCGCAAGACATAACCCAGGGAACTCAAGCCCAACAGAAGTCCAAAGCCAGCAAGCACGGTCGACCCAACACCGTAGGTGTGGGCCTGCGTGAAGGTGATTAGAACGCCAAGACCGAAGGAGAGGGCGGCCCTAAGGCCAAAAAGTATTTGCACGTGCCTAGCTTGGCATATTTACGAAGCGCGAATACTGACCATGGAAGGCAACTGTGACCGTTCCAGTTGGTCCATTTCGCTGCTTGGCAAGAATCANATCTGCCTCGCCTGCACGCGGATGATCCCGCTCATAAATACCTTCTCGGTGAAGCAGCACGACAACNTCGGCGTCTTGCTCCAGAGATCCGGATTCACGCAGGTGAGAAAGCTCTGGCCGCTTGTCCTTGGACTGTTCTGCCTGACGGTTTAGCTGTGACAGCGCAACAACCGGGACTCCCAGCTCTTTGGCGAGCAGCTTCAGCGCCCTTGAGAACTCAGAAACCTCTTGCTGACGCGACTCGACCTTCTTACCGCTGGACATCAGCTGGATGTAGTCGATGACTACCAACTTCAGGTCAACCTGCTGAGCGAGGCGACGGCACTTAGCTCTAATCTCAACCAGAGACATGTTTGGAGAGTCGTCAATGTAGAGCGGTGCATCATTAATGCGACCTCTCACCGCTGCGAGCCTGGTCCAGTCGCCGTCAGAAATTGTTCCTTTACGCATGCTCTGCAGGTAAATCGAGCTTTCGGCGCTAAGCATTCGCATCGCGATTTCGGCCCGACCCATTTCGAGCGAGAAGAAGATCGTCGCTTGGTTGTGCTTAACCGACGCGTTTCTGGCGATATCCAGAGCAAATGTCGACTTACCAACTGCCGGCCTGGCCGCAACAATAACCAGCTGTCCAGGGTGCAATCCATGGGTATATGCGTCTAGATCCGTGAAACCGGTAGGGGTTCCAGTGAGTTCGCCGCCACGATTCTGAGCAACCTCAATTTCGTGAATGGCTGCCTCAAGCGATTCGCTCAGGCCAACATAGTCTTCCTTGGAGGACTGGCTGGCCACCTTATAAAGGTCAGCCTGGGCTTGGTTCACAAGATCCACAACCTCGCCCTGGCTCTCATAGCCAGATTGGGCAATCCTGGTCCCGGCCTCGATCAACCTTCTAAGAATTGCCTTTTCGGCAACGATGCTCGCGTAGTAACCAGCGGCAGCTGCGGTCGGAACATAGCTTGCAAGGGAGTGCAGGTAGTCGCTACCGCCGGCTTTTAGAAGATTTCCCTGCTTATTTAGTTCATCAGTAACTGCAATAACGTCGGTCGGCTCGCCTTTTCCAAAAAGNTTCACGATTGCGTTGAAAATCAATTCATGCTTGCCGGCNTAGAAGTCAAAGCTGCTGACTTCCTCAACAACTTCTGCCACTGCCTCTTGGCTCANCAGCATGCCACCTAGAGTGGACTGTTCTGCTTCAAGGTTGTGCGGGGGTACGCGTGGATCTGCTGCCGTTGAAGGCGCCAACATCGACATATATTCCCTCCGGATTTTCGATAAACCATGTATAGCTTGGGGCACCGACACTGTGCATACAAATCAGTCTGCGAATAACTGTGGATAACTCTGTGGAAACACGCCGATGAAACCTGTTAGTAACTGTGGATAACCTGTGGATAAAAAACTAATAACTTTCGCTATCCCCTTAGTTTACTGGCATCGAGCTGTGGATAAATATATTGTTGAAAACTCTAAAGCTCAACCTCAAGGTTGTGGAAAACATCCCCTTAAAACAGAACAACCCGCCGTTTCCGACGGGTTGTTCCTATGGTAAGCCACTACTTAGCAGCTACCACCTGAAGCTTTACCTGGGCAACTAGGTCAGAGTTCAAACGAACACTTGCCTCGTAGTCACCGGTTGTGCGGATCGATGATGCAAATTCGATCTTGCGCTTGTCAACCTCACCGAATCCCAGGGCCTTGACGGCATCTGCGATGTCGGAGGTCTTCACTGCGCCAAACAGACGGCCGTTGGCGCCAGCCTTTGCAGTGATGCGAAGGATGGTTCCCTCCAGCTTTGACTTGATTTCCATTGCGATCTCTTCAGAGGCAATGGCGCGTGCGTCGCGTGCGTCGCGGATCTGGGTGACCTGCTTCTCGCCACCGCGGCTCCAGACAACAGCTAGGCCGTTTGGTACTAGGAAGTTACGTGCGTAACCATCCTTGACCTCAACGACATCGCCTGCAGAGCCAAGGCCCGAGACCTCGTTGGTCAGAATTAGTTTTGACATGTGCTTATCTCCTAGCGTCCAGAACCGGAGTATGGCATGATCGCCATNTCTCGTGCGTTCTTGATGGCCGTAGCAATCTTGCGCTGGTCCTGCACCGTTGCACCGGTGATACGACGAGCACGGATCTTGCCGCGGTCGGTTACGAATTTGCGAAGTGTTGCGACGTCCTTGTAATCGATTACCTCGATTTTGATCGTCTTTGCCGGCGCAAGTTTGTCGAACTTAGAGTTCATCTTCTTGCGGCGGTCAGCTGACTTTCCTGCCATGTTATTTGTCTCCTAGGTCTTTCTAAAAAGGTGCTTCGTCACTCGGTGCNGTAGCAGGGTTTGCCCATGCTTCAGCTCCAGAGGAGGCCTGCTTTGTTTCTGCCTGCTGGCCACCCCAAGGTGACTCAACCTGAGCAGAACCCTCGCGGGCACGCCTTGTTACGCTCGCTGTTGCGTAGCGCAGTGATGGTCCAATTTCATCGATTTCNAGCTCAAGCGATGCTCTCGCTTCACCCTGAGCGCTCTGGTAGGCAGAAGGTGGCTTCAGTCGACCGGTAACCACAACACGGGTTCCCTTGGTCAGTGACTGAGCTACGTTTTCTGCAACCTCGCGCCATGCGGTGCAACGAACCCATACGGTCTCGCCGTCTACCCACTCGTTGGTGGAACGGTTAAAGGTTCTTGGGGTTGAGCCAACGCGGACAGAAGCCACGGCGACACCACCCTGGGTGTAGCGGAGTTCCGGATCGTCGGCCAAGTTGCCAACGATGGTTACGCTAACCTCGCCTGCCATTAGTCAGCCTTTGCGCCTGCTGGACGCTTGCCGCGTGCTCCACCACGGGGTCCACCGCGGCCGGCACGTGCTGGCTTCTCTTCTGGGACAAATTCCATTGGGTTGATGCTGAATACTGCATCTTCCAGCCTTAGAACCTTGGTTCTAAGGAATGACTCGTTCAGCCTTAGCTGACGGTCAAGCTCAATAACAGCCTCAGAGCTGCAGGTCATGTTGATGACTGCGTATAGCCCTTCTGAGTGCTTCTTGATTTCGTATGTCATGCGACGGCGACCCCAAATGTCGATCTTGTCCACGGTGCCACCAGCTGTGGTGATTACCTTTAGGAACTTGTCGAGTGTTGGGGCTACTGTGCGCTCATCTTCTGAGGGGTCCATAATGACCATCAGCTCGTAGTTATGCATAGCTAACCCACCTCCTTCGGTCTAAATCGGTCACGGTCTCTCCGTGACAGGAGGGTTTTGCATTGTTNTTGCCTAGGCAACCTGACAACACTAGCGGTTCGGCCACCACTCAAGCAAGCGTTTTTTGGCTTCATCCTTGCCAACAGNGCCTTCGTCAAGCCTTAGTTCGAGCAGGAAGTTGTAGGCCTGACCNACTTCGCGACCNGGCTTGATGCCCAATAGCTGCATGATCTCTTCGCCATCGAGGTCNGGGCGCATCGCATCCAGCTGCTCTTGTTCGGCCAAGACTTTGATTCGGGCCTCTAGGTCGTCATAGGCATGGGCCAAGCGATCAGCTTTGCGCTGGTTCCTGGTTGTGACGTCGGCNCGGGTGAGAATGTGCAGTCGCNTTAGTTGATCATCGGCGTCTCTGACATAGCGCCTGACAGCGCTATCGCTCCACTGCTGGTCCGAATATCCAAAGAATCGCAGGTGAAGTTCGATCAAACGACAGACCGCCTTGATGGTGTCATTGTCGAAGCGAAGCGCAGTCAAGCGCTTTTTNGCAAGCTTTGCCCCNACNACNTCGTGGTGATGGAAGGTGACTGACCCGCCCTGCTCAAGTTTTCTAGTTGCCGGCTTTCCGATGTCGTGCAGCAGCGCTGCCAGCCTCAAGGTCAGATCACGATCAAAGCCATACTGGGGCTCAAGAGAAATCGCCTGCGCAACTACGGTCAGGCTGTGCTGGTAAACATCCTTGTGGTGGTGGTGCTCGTCAACCTCCAGGCGAAGTGCCGGCAGCTCGGGCAAAACCAGTTCGGCAATCCCACTCTCAACCAGCAACTCCAGGCCAGGCTGCGGGTTTTTAGAAATCAATAGTTTGCTCAGCTCGTCCCTGACCCGCTCAGCTGAAATGATTTCGATTCGACTTGCCATGTCACGCATTGCAGCGAATGCTGCTGGGTCCAACTCAAATCCAAGCTGGGAGGTGAACCTAGCCGCACGCATCATTCGAAGCGGGTCATCCGAAAATGAGATTTCCGGTGCGGCCGGGGTTCTCAGGGTTTCTAGCATCAGGTCGCGAAGCCCCTGATGCGGATCAACGAAAGTCTTTGATGGCAGCCGAAGCGCCATCGCATTGACGGTGAAGTCTCGACGCCTTAGGTCGTCCTCCAGGTTGTCACCAAACTCGACCGTCGGTTTCCGAGAGTCTTTGTCGTAGCTGTCTGCTCGATAGCTGGTGATCTCAATCTTGTGGTCGCCGATCTGGGCGGCAATCGTACCGAACTCACGCCCGACGTCCCAGGTGGCTGATGCCAGCGGCTTCAGAATTTTCAAGATCTTGTCGGGATCAGCACTTGTGGTGAAG
>JGI26246J51724_1001390_pt1 | contig 11040 bp, 10 predicted proteins | sample SaaInlLV_10m_DNA_FD_51724 | JGI IMG/M metagenome (IMG submission 51724) | reverse complement strand
GGTAGATTCCATGTACATAGACGATACGGCTGAATGGACAAGTGGCGTTTCAGAAGATGGGCGCGTCGCTGATCCTTCCAGGTGTAACATTCCGTCGGCGAATCACGAGCTGTTTTCAGACGCGTGGGGTAAAGGTACCGTGATCGAAACAAGGCACTCGTCTAAATACGAAACGAAACGAATGGCGAAAATTAACTTTCACAGTTCGATGAATCACAGGGATCGATCGCTGTTTCATGCGTATAAAGACATAGATGAAGCGTGCAGGGATTTACCAGAAACTGTATTGAAAGGTGCGAAGACGCTGTATAAACAGTTTAACGAGGGTAAACTCACGAGAGGTGCGGTACGTTCGGGTATCAAAGCAAACTGCGTTTTATACGCGTGTCGCATTTCCAACTTACCGAGAACGACCGAGGAGATTTCGAAAATGTTCGGTATTCACTCTAAAGATGTGAGTCGGACGACGGATATGTTTATGGAGGTGATAAATGATGAAAAAACGGAAAAGAATTACGTGACCAAACCGTATAATGTCATGCAGCGATTACTGAATAGTTTCGACGTGAATCGAGATGATCGTCTCATGTGCAATAGACAGTGTGTAAACATAGAACCATGTGTCGAACTCATGAGCAAATCACCAAAAAGTGTGGCGGCGGCGGTTATTTATATGGTCTTACACGGGAGAGTGTCAAAATCGGAAGTGTGTGAAAAATGTTCAGTATCTACCCCGACTTTGAATAAAATTGTCGCAATTGTAAAACGATACTTAGAGGATAAATTGTAATAGTATATAGTCATGAAGATCTTTTTAAGCACCCCCTGTTATGGGGGTTTATGTCTCGAACAATACATGTCAAGTCTTATCCGCCTACAGATTGAACTTATAAAAGAGGGTATTCAGTTGATGATTGATACCACCGAAAATGAAAGTCTCGTACACCGTGCGAGGAACGTTTCCCTGGGTCGTTTTATGCAGAAGACCGATGCAGATTATTTCATGTTCGTAGACGCAGATGTCGAGTTCGACGCGAAGTCAGTGGTACGCCTGGCTAAATCGGGACACGATGTTTCCGTCGCGTGCTATCCCAAAAAAGTTGTGATGTGGGACAACGTCAAACGCGGTATTGAGAATAACGATGAACGAGATCCGAGTTTGCTCTCATCCAGCCTGGTCGTGAATATCGGTGCGGAGCGACGCTCGGTGTCGAACGGGTTCGTCGAAGTACTCGATGGTCCGACTGGTTTTATGATGATTAAGCGTTCGGCCCTTGAAAGAATGCACGAACATTACGGTGATACACTCACATGTAAAAATGATCATCAGAACCGCGATTTCGACGAGTATTGCGCCTTGTTTGATTGTATGATCGACCCGGTTTCGAAACGGTATCTATCCGAGGATTATGCGTTTTGCCGACGTTGGCAGCAGATGGATGGTAAGATTTTTGCCGATGTGCAGACAACGCTTGGTCATGTAGGTAATTTACCATTTACAGGATGTTTAAAACATAGGCTTAAGGCTTAAATTCTAAATAGTTGTAATATGCGCGTCGCGACTATAATCGTCACGCGATCTCGATCGTGTCATGTGAAGGCGTTACACACGGTCCTACGTTTCAATATTCAGTGTATGCAAAAAAACGTCAACAACGAACTCGTATTCGTAAATGATGATCCGTTTGCTAAGTCCGAAAAGATTCAACAATACATGAAAACACATGACCGGATTTTTTTTATTGATTTCGGCGTTTGCGTAGACGCGGATGCTCTGCAGAAGGTGATCGATGTGAATGATAATTACGACGTGATTGTTTTTCCGGGAGTAAAAGAAGGTGTTGATTGGGACATGTTTAAGACGAAGGTTAAACAAGGTTCATCCGAACCCGCGTCTCAAATGGGGTTACACTTCGATACAGAAGTTGGTGCATGTATAGACGGTGATATGTACAATGTCAGGAGTACGACCCCGAAGATCTGGGTAATGATGAATAAAAATGTACAAAAGAAAATCAGGGATAGGCGAACTGGTACTGTTAAAATTCCACCTAAGTCGAGTCTAATGTTTGAAAAATTTAAAGAATCCGGTGTGAAGATCGTCGCGTATACATCCGCACAAGTCACAAGTACATATACCCACGAGTGTTTCGGAAATATTCTGAATTCTTCTGGAGTTAAATCTACTTAAAGATAAAATTAATAACTCAATACATATGCAACGTCTATATGTAAATAGAGACGACCCTATTTACACATATGCGATATCCTTTATGGAGACCCATTGGGGTGTCAAGGGTACATTTCCTGGGTGTCAACCCGTGTCTATTGAATTTAGACACTTTGACACACTGAAAAGACACACCTATGTCGTTTGTGAAAAGACGGATGGTGTCAGGTTCATGTTATTGGCGTTTATGTATGGTAACAAGAAACGATGTATGTTTGTAAATAGAGCACTTGACATGTTTGAATGTCCTCTAAACTTTCGAAAGCCTGTATACGACGGGACGATTTTGGAAGGTGAATTATATGAAGATACATTCATGATCTACGACTGTTTACTCGCTTCGGGATCTATCGTCGGAAATCAACATTTTATAGATCGTCTCGAAAATATAGAAAAATTAATGAAAATGCTGACAATTTTAAAGTATGATCCGATTAAATTAAAAATTAAAAACTTTTATCCTTTGAAAGAATTTGAAATTTTTATGAATACGTATTTGCCCACCGTGAATCAAAAAATTGATGGATTAATTTTTACACCGGTGATGGATACTATAAAAACCGGTACACATGAGACTATGTTCAAGTGGAAGCCTCGAGATAAAAATACGATAGATTTCCAGTTTAAAAAGAAGGGTGCCATCTGGCGTCTATATGTGCAAGAGCGTGGAAAGCTCATATTCGAATCTGAAATACGAGAAGATCAGGTTCCCCGGGGTGTGCACATCGAAGAGGACTCGATTGTAGAGTGTCAATACATGCACCAAGATGAACCGATGTGGTGGAAACCCGTTCAGTTACGCCCGGACAAGACATATCCCAACGGTCGTCGAACATTTTATAGGACTCTCGTAAATATCAAGGAGGATATTAAGATGAGTGACTTTTTATCCTGTACATGAGTACATGGTGCGCCGCCTTTACGGGAAACGCAACCTCCTTGATTTCGTCATCGTCGTGCAGATACCATTTACCGTCGGATTGTTTTAGAATAGTTATGTAATGTCCACCATTCTGCGTTCCGATATGAAGAATACTTCCACATATTTCGTATTGTTTAAATTCGTCCACCTCGACAAACTGTTTCTTGTCGAATGACACGAATAGTATTTTGGGATATTCCGTTATCATCGAACGTGTCGTGGAGACGTTATGTGTGACACCAGAATCGTCTCGGTAATCGCTCAGGACGTCCCACCTCTCGGAACTCGTGATCATTTTACTCACCGTATCTTGTGCGTTGGTATTGTTTAAGATTAGAAAACTGAACGGTTCTTCGAGAGATTTTGATCCACTCGGACAAACAGTATACTGCGATCTCTTTCCATAGACGATAGTCTTTAGTATGGGTAGTTCCTTTTCGAGAATGTCTATTATACAAAACAGTGCATCTTGCGCATCGTGTGGTTGATAGGACTTGAAACGGGGAAACTGATTTCTGAACCGTTGAAGAAGAAAGTCGATATTTATCACACCCTTTTCCTTGCTAAAGTACATACGTACTAAATCCGTGTACACTTTAGTAAACTCGCAACTGCCCGTATATTCGTTTTTTAATACGTACCCGGTCAATTCTTTAATATTTAACACGCATTGAATCGCTGCATTGAAAAAGCACGTATTGCCGTTGTTGTAGAATCCATGCATTTTTAAAAGNGGAAGGAAAACTTTAACCTAAGTTATTTAGAGAAATATGGCTTTGTAAGNTTGATAAGATGGACGTTCAGTACATTTACGATAAAGTAAAACCTATCATCGACCGTCACCGGAACGATGACCACGTAGAGATTGAAATCCGATTGGGTAAATTCAATGGACACATGTTCGATACGAATGTCGGCAATGAGACGTTCACGACGGTGATGCGACGTCTCCAAAAGTATGACGGGTGGGAGAAGGTCATGTCAACTTCCCAAGAGGTGTTTTATCGCGATACAGACAACATTCGCATCACAATCGATGAAAATACCGGTGAAGAAACGATTGTCCAAAAAGATCGTATTCATAACGAAGATTTCAAAAATAACGCGAATGTACCGTTAGATTTCCGTGTGAGCATTTCTAAGGAGACGCCAGTGTCGGATATCGATCGGACGATGGATAAGAAGAAGATGAAGGAACGCCTCTCGTTCGTCAGAAAGAATCTGAGCATCGACCTCACAACTTGTATGGGTGACACCCATGACATGGACAGCGAGGATCCGGTCGTGTACCAGATTGAAATGGAGATTGTTGACCCTAAGCAGATTGGGGATGAACGCCAATTGTTCAATCTTTTACACAAGATTAAGGATATTTTTAATATCTTGGGTACTACTAAATGATACCCATCTTAATAGCTATAATGCTATATGTTATTTTCACTGTGAACACGGTGATTAGTAACAGTGCTCAGGTGTCACAGTTGGGATACAAGACGGAATATTTTCATTTATCTGACGGTAATTCTAAAGAGATGTTTATTAAGATGAAGAATTATGGATTGCCACAAGAAAGGTTGAAGGAATTCATAATGCTCGAAGACAATTTTTTACGAATTGAGCAAGAGTCGGTGTGCAAAGGAGTCTCTATGAAATATGAAGGGTTTGCGGTTTCGGACAAGATAAAATCAAAGTTTATCGGTTATGATTTCTCGTATCATACGATACACCTCAAACAGATTGCCGAACCAACGAAGCTCATAAATCGAAATATAACATGTTGACGAGATATAAGAGAGTGCGTCGATGTTTCGATCTATACATTAGATTGGGGTTATCGAAAACATACATGACGAGACTTGTATCATCGTCAGGTATGTTTTCCCGTATCCATTTTCGTGCGTCGACCGCATTTATGAAGTTGTCCGTACAGAAATAACTAGCTTCTACGGGTCCAAACCCGGCTTTGTGCGTTTCACGTTCATGTCTAATGTAATCTGTTATGACGTAAAAAATGACGTTTAAAATGTGGTCTCGGATTTCGATACTGATGTTATTCATCAAATCTATTTGAATGTTACCTTTGGTGCGCACAAGTCGGAGAAATATATCTCTCGGATTATCCATATATGGTATTTGCCCGATCCTTTTAAAGTGTTTCAACTCGCGTACCTTTAGGGAAGCGGCTCTTTTTGACGTTCTTCTTCGGAGGGGATGGTGTCGCGACGTTCATGAAGTTTTCGAGGTTTTTAGCAAACGCGTTATTTAATTCGTTTAGTTTCTTGTTTAATTCAACTTTTCGTTGCGACTTCCACGTCCTCACAGTAGTCTTCTTAACCTGATCCACACCCTTCTTAAACGGTACACCTTTCTTGTTCTTTTTAAGATTTAATGCGTTTATGATCTTCTGCATTTCGACTACGTTTTTATTGAGTGGCTGCATGACGTTCTTGTATTTCGTCATCCATTTATCTCCATACAACTTCTCTATGTTAGATTTCACACTCGCGTTGTTCAGACCCCGCTTTTTGTAGTTATTTGCGGTAATATTAGCGGTTTTTGTTGCCGTCTTCGTCTTTGACGGTTGTCGACGCACAGGTGCGGGCATCTTCAATTTTTCGCATAACGTGTCGACTGTATCTGTGTCCGATACGGAGATGTTCTTCGTCATAGCCACGGTAGTCAGGTACTCTTTCGAGTACGACTTGCATGGATGACCATTCACTGCGAAATTACCATACACATGTTTTTGAATGCGTTCGCACAGCTCCGACTTTGTGGTGGTTGATTTGAGGTTCATTATACCGATTTTTTTAGCCAAGGACATGAGCTCGGGTTTTGAATGCGACATACACATTTTCTTGGATATCAATATTTTCTTATTTTTATCGTAGCTGATATTTTTAGTGTTTTTTTCAGAGACGACAACTTTTGCCACGCGCCGCTTCGTGACACGATCGACCACATCGACGCTCGTGAGACGCGCGCATTGCAACACCAACAACTCACCCACGAGACTCTTCCCGATATCATAAGACGAGAGCATATCAGCATTGGTGAGGACACCTAAAATTTGTACCACACCAGATGTGAATAATTGAAATGTACGACCCTTGTATTCCATGCGCAACGATGCCTGGAGTTCGGGTTCGTAATCAACTTTACCAGTTTTGGCGAATGTTCTGGCTACTTTCGTTAAATCAAACACGCCGTTAATTTTAAATTGACCGGTGATGTTGTTGTAAATTATAGAATTGTATAAAAAACTTTCCCTATTCGTGAGATTGTCTACGATGTACTTTTGTATTTTTCCCGCATGTGTGATGTCATTGTTCATGAAACCCCCGGAGAAGTGTATCTTGCCATTCTTGTAAACGCGGAAATTTACACCTTGACGAACATCACCGTCGTACACGTTGGCAGTTATCTGGGCCATGAAATAGTTCACAGCCGGATTGAATTTACCGACGAGACCGTTTTTGGTTCGCTCCACACCACCCGTGTACCGCCCATATACCAACTTTACATTTACGACATCTATGTCAAGTTGTGTTCCTGGCAATTTAACCCTTCCCGGAAGCGGTTTATTAATCACATTTTCTAAATTAACGCGCACAGTCTTCGTGTCGTAGTCTTTATTGACGATAGCGTTAAAAAACCCGAGCTGAAGCGGGCCGGTGACAAGTTTTGTGATATTTGTTTTCTGCAACCTCGCCTGTGTGAGGTTGGATATTTTGTTGTATGCAGTCGCGTTGTTTCTCACGTGGGCGCGACGCAGAGCGCTTCTATTGGCGTTTGTTAAGTATGGCTCTGCCCGCAATACCTCATTAATCGATGGTATATCGTTATTGTTTATGAAATGGTTGAATTGACCCATATATTTTATGCGTACATTTTAATTGTTAAGAGACACGACGACGTCCAGTCCGACGACGAATTCTTGTGCGTCGTACATCATATCGTTGTGTAGTCTCGAATCGAGTGCGACTGTGATATCTCTTTGACTGAACGGTCCGATGTATGTGTCGTAATTGATCGTCTTCTTACCAAGGTTTCTCGACACGCAGAAGTTGTTAAATGCATCCTGGAACACTGTCATGGGGCATGTCGCAGTCTCGTCGAACTTGACCATGTGCGACTGCAGGAAGTTCTCGAGAGGGCTGGTCACGAGCGCGACTTGCTTCTGCACCTTTTTGAAGTATTCGGGTACGACGTTCCACACATCCTTATTCGCGTATTTCTGGGAATAGATGAGGTACGCTCGCACACATTTTTGAAGAATGATTGGAAGTTCACTTTCAAGTTTGGTCTCGAGAGTGGGGTCCGCGTTCTTCACTTGCTTACCGAAATTGACAGTCAAAATGCGGCGCAGAATACTACCAGAATTGTCCTTCCAGTGAGGCACCTCATTCCCACCAAGAATACCGGGTGTCGTCCATTCGATCGACTTAGCCTTCTCGTGCTTTACCGCGATAGAAACGTCTTCACCGCTCACGATAGACTGAAATTCAGCCTGTTCAAGAGCGAGATCGTTCTTAACCTCGGGGGCGATAAACATAAACGCGTCGTAGATGGACGATAAACCGAACTTCTTCTCGACATTGTTCGAAAGTGTGCGGACATCTTCCGTACAATAGAACTTTCGAAACACTTTCGTGATTAAGGTTGATTTGCCAGAGCGCGCGACACCCTTCAAAAAGGGAATCACTTGCCACCCGTCCATGTCGTTCACGTCGAAGCACAGACGGCCACCGAGAACGTAAATCCACTTGCATACATCCTCTTCGAAATTCTGGTAGTCGAGAATAGACTGGAAATGTGGTGTAGGGATATCATACCAATCCTCGAGATGAGAGTAATCGGTGAATTCTTGCTCGAAATACTTACAACTCATCACAGTCTGGTCAAGTGCTTTGAACTCGGGTGAATCGTACGTGTAAAACGACGACTTATACGCACCCAATTTTTCGCTCCATTCTTTACCTATGAAAATGCCATTGTTAAACGACCATACGTTTCGATTCTTGATGATGTCTGGAAACTGCATGTCGTTACAGTTTGACAAGTATGTGATCACGTCTCGATGCGCCGTCCCACGGGATGTCAAGTTCTTCCACAGCTCGAAGTGAATTTCTTTTTTACCGACACTGTAGACAAATTCTTGGATTGTTTGCACGGGCTTCCAGGCCCTCGTAGAAGCACCAGACAATGTCTTTATCTCCGTACAGCACTGCCCCTTGTATCTTTTAGTATTGTGATCATACAGGAAACGGAGTGTTTGTAAAATTGCTTGCTGAAAGGGTGATAGCTCTTGAATGTTTGACATAGTGGATACGCGAAAAAGGGATGGGTCGGATTCCGGATTAATAGGGACATATGTAGGGTTATTCACTCTATCATAAATGCGAGCGTTCCGAAACACGATTTGCCAAGCATCGTCCACCTGGTCAATCAGGCGATTGATTCTGGTGGAAAATTTAATGTCTTCGTTTTCACACTCGTAATCCAGCACGTTGAGAATGTCAGCCCGATGGTACAACTCACAAAGCCCGTCACGGACGTTTTTGTATTTTGTACAAACCTTCTCGATGTTCACAGTCGTCGGCAACCCGTCTTCACTCAGCTCGTCTTTAGTAAAAAAATTGTCGTAACCGATACGATACGAAAGATATTGGTCGTTATGTTCGTTTATCTTCCACATCTGCTCTAATTCATTCACGAAGAATTTGATCTCTTCGTCACTGAAGGACCTAATTTCATTTGTCCTCATGGCACTGTTTGCTTCCTCGTACCCAGCATTTTCGCTGATGAAGTGAGTGCCCTCCGACATTTTCTATAATAGGGAGTCATTTTTCTAAGCTCAATTTTTCTGAAAAGACGCCAAGAGCTTAACGAGAATTTTGTTTTGTATTTCAAGTTGCCGTCCCATATTGACAAGAGCGCTGCAGATCGTCTCGCCGTCGGGGGTGATAAGAGCCGTCTCGAGGAGTTCAACCATTACGCTACCCGCATCTACGTCATCGTCGAGAACCGCGTCCATGTCTACATCGTCATCGTCAAGCTCAGTCTCAGCATCAGCTTCGGTCCCGGCTTCAGCTTCAGCTTCGGTCTCCACCTCGGATTCGGATTCGTATTCAGATTCGGATTCATTTTTTTGTTCGGGGGTGGTCGACATTTTATGTACACACAGGAAAAATGGTGCATGTTTTTTCGCGCTGAAAAAAAATGTTGGTGTATAGTACAACAAACAAAATGGCCGGTGGTCTCATGCAACTCGTAGCTTACGGTGCCCAGGATGTCTACCTGACTGGCAACCCCGCTGTAACTTTCTTCCAGGCTGTGTACAAGCGCCACACCAACTTCGCGATGGAGAACATCGAGCAGACCGTCAACGGTAACCCCGCNGACAACGGTCGCGTGTCCGTCACCGTCGCCCGTAACGGTGACCTCGTCGGCGACATGTACGTCGAGCTCGTGGCCAAGTCCGGCCTCGCGGAGATCTCCGGCGCCGCCGATGACGACTGCTTCGCTGCCGAGCGTGCCATCAAGGATGTTGAGCTTTCCATCGGTGGTCAGCGCATCGACAAGCACTACCAGCGCTGGTGGCGCCTGTACTCCGAGCTTTACCTCGACGAGTCCAAGAAGGCGTCTTGGGGTAAGCTCACCACCCCCGGTGCCGATGCCGGTCAGATCTTCCTCCCCCTGATCTTCTTCTTCAACCGCAACCCCGGTCTCGCGCTTCCCCTCATTGCGCTCCAGTACCACGAGGTCCGCCTCGACTTCGATCTCTCTTCCGAGTTCGCCAAGTACACCGACGGTTCCACTTTCAAGGTGTGGGCCAACTACATCTACCTCGACACTGAGGAGCGTCGCCGTTTCGCTCAGAAGGGTCACGAGTACCTGATCGAGCAGGTGCAGCACACCGGTACCGATGCCATGGCCGTCGCCGGTCAGACCAAGCAGATCCGCCTCTCCTACAACCACCCCGTTAAGGAGCTCGTGTGGTGCGCCGACCAGGGTTCGGTCGAGCGTGCCAACCTGTGGAACTTCACCTCGTCCTCCGCCGCGGTGCTCGCGTCCAACGTGTGCGTTGGTGGTGAGTCTGGTAACTGCTTCATCGCGACTGCCTTCACCGGTGCTCCCCTCCTCAAGGCGTCTTCCGAGGGTGTTGCTTGGACCGAGGAGCTCGCCGGCCCCGTCGACACTTTCAAGCTCGTGCTTAACGGCCAGGATCGCTTCAAGGAGCAGACCGGCAAGTACTTCAACCAGGTCCAGGCCTACAACCACCACACTGGCTCGCCCCTCCCCGGCGTGTACTCCTACTCCTTCGCGCTTAAGCCCGAGGAGCACCAGCCCACCGGTACCTGCAACTTCTCCCGCATCGACAACGCGCAGGTTGCCATCAAGACCAAGGCTGGCGCCGTCGCGACCAACCTTAACATGTTCGCGGTCAACTACAACGTCCTCCGCATCCAGTCGGGTATGGGTGGTCTCGCGTTCTCCAACTAAGCATTTAGTCTTAGCTTGTTGAAATAAATTAAATAAATCTTCATTTTTAAAATGCACAGTACCAATGCTGTTTAAAAATGATTAGCAAAACGTGTATGATTTATTCGGTAGCCTCATCACCGTACAGTTCTTCCAGGAGCGTGAGCATCTCTTCAACATCCTTAAGAGCTGATTTTGTAGACCGCAGATTCCACACGGCCAACCTTTTCAACCGTTCATTCACCTGTTTCGCCTCGTTAACTTGTTTCTGAAGACATTTAATTCTCTTATTCGATTCGCTAAGGACGGGGAGTGGTACGGTTTTATTTGGGTGTCGACGCCGCTGCCCGTTATACTTCGGGGTCATGCGGGGAGAATTGTATACGGATTCGCATGTAATAGT
>JGI26246J51724_1001383_pt1 | contig 11070 bp, 7 predicted proteins | sample SaaInlLV_10m_DNA_FD_51724 | JGI IMG/M metagenome (IMG submission 51724) | reverse complement strand
CGCGACGACAGGCCGGTGATGACGAATTGACGGCCCAAGGCCGAATTGATTCGCGCATGGCTAATAAGCCGCTTCTCTTCATAAAATTCGACTTCGTCAACTTCATTGCCTTCCGCATCGATCGTCGTATTCGTTCGCGACTTCGTCTCGATAAGAAGGATGTCCATCAGGCGTCCAACATTGTCTCGAGTCACGCGATTAATCTGATTGCCGCCCTGCGCATCCAAACTGATTTGTACTTGCGGTAACCCGTTTTGGTCGAGAGACGAGCGCACATTACTAATGCGATCACCCTGCAGGATTACATCGTTGTTCACGTTAATCGACAGGCCCTGATAGTCGAAGGCTTCATAGGAAAGGCTCGACGCACCTAACTCAGCTTCGAGGTGAAATTCGAGCGTGGCGATTCGCTGTAAAATACGGATAGCTTGCGCGGGATCTTGCACGCCGGGCAGTTCTACTACAATGCGATTCGCACCCTGCTGCTGAACCGTTGGTTCGGACACCCCCAGNGCATCGACTCGATTGATTAGCGTCGTGCGATTAGCCTGNATNGTGTCGCGNTGGATTTGCAGAATGACATCTTGAGTCATACGCATATCGAGCACGAAAAAGTCTCCCGACTCGCTATTTTGCAATTGCAGCTCAGGGAAATTAGTAATGAGGGCGGAGCGCGCTGCCGACCGGTCATCCGACGTCGCAAAGCGTATTTCGAGGTGTGTACTGTCGACGAGTGTTAGCCCGCGCGAGCGGATACGCTCCTCGCGNAGAATCGAGCGCACGTTACTTAGGTTGTCTTCCATGCGCCGCTCAATCGCCGCGTCCATGTCGACCTCCATCAAGAAATGAACNCCCCCTTGAAGGTCGAGNCCNAGATTCATTTTTCCTGCACCTATCGACTGCATCCANGCAGGCGTGGTCGGCGCGAGATTGAGCGCAATAATATAATCAGGGCCAAACGCGTTTTCGAGCGCTGTCTTAGCGCGCANCTGATCCTCTACAGAGTCGAGCCTGACGAGCAAACTTTCGTCGTTAATCGCTGCACCGAAGAAATTGAGCTGCGCGGCTTCGAGTGCCGTGGTTGCCCTTTCAATGTCAAACTCGGTTAACGGCGATAGCTCGCTGCTAATCTGGATCGCCTCGTCATCGGGATAGAGGTTGGGCACCGAGTAAAGCAGGCCCAATAGAACGACTAGAAAGATTAGCGCGTTCTTCCACGCGGGGTATCGATTGAGCATAAGAGGGCTCTGCAAATTGCTAGGTTAACGGTTACAAAAAAACGTGTGTCAACACGCCTAATTTCGAGGGGAGCGCAGAGATTACTCGGCNCTCCCTTTTGAGAGGACTAGATCTTCGCGAGAGTACCCTTAGGTAATACCGCTGCGATCGCTGCCTTTTGTATTTTCACCTCGAGACCGGTGCCGACGTCTACGGCGAGGTAATCCTCGCTAACGCGCACCACTTTGCCCAACAAGCCGCCGGAGGTTAACACCTCATCTCCTTTACCTATGCTGGTGACTAGATCGCGATGTTCTTTGGCACGCTTCGACTGGGGCCGCAGAATTAACAGCCAGAAAAGGAGGAACATGCCACCGAACAAGATGAGGTTGAAGGTCAATGAGGGCTGACCGGGTTCTTGGGCGTAGGCTACTGGAAACAAAAAGTCCATGTACTGTGCTCTCTCTTAGGTTTGAATTAGTTAGTTCAAACGCAGCAGTGACATCCATGCAAGGGGAAAACTCTTCTTTAATGAATTATCTTCTAGTCAGATACTGCGTTCTTCGCTGCGCATTGTCTCACAAATGGAGGCATCCGAAACGATATCAAGACTCAGGCTAACGAGAAAGCCCGTTTAACTGCTCGCTCGCCCGCGTTAATCAGCTTTTTTTCGCGTTTGCCTGCCACCTAAGACTCAGCCTGCGCTTCTAGCGCGAGGCTTTCGGCCTGCAATGCCTGTTGATTTTCCTCGAATGTAGCGACGAATTCTGACAATTTGCCCTTGGCTATCGCGTCCCGCAATCCCACCATAAGATCCTGATAATAATGTAAATTATGGATAGTATTGAGTTGAGCGCCCAGCATTTCACGGCATTTATCGAGATGATGCAAATAAGCGCGTGAGAAATTCTGACAGGTGTAGCAGCCACAATTTTCGTCTAGCGGCTTGGTATCTTGACGATAGCGTTTGTTGCGCAGNCGTAGCAGCCCTTTCGAGGTAAAAATATGGGCATTGCGGGCGTTGCGCGTGGGCATCACACAATCGAACATATCGATGCCCTGCGTAACGGCATAAACAATGTCTTGAGGCGTGCCCACGCCCATCAGATAGCGCGGCTTTTCGGCAGGCAGCAAGGCGCCGCAGTGCTGTATTACTTCGCGCATCTCGTTTTTGGGTTCGCCAACGGATAGACCGCCGAGTGCATAGCCATCGAAGCCAAGCTCAACGAGTCCCGCGAGCGATTCCTCGCGCAAGTCGCCATACATGCCACCCTGAACGATGCCGAACAGCGCCGACTCATGCTCGCCATGCGCCTCCTTGCACCGACCCGCCCAACGCATCGACAACTCCATCGACTCGCGCGCCTGTTCACGCGTTGCCGGATACGGCGTGCATTCGTCGAACACCATAATGATGTCTGAGCCGAGCGCGTGCTGCACTTCGATGGCCGATTCGGGCCCAAGGAAAATTTTAGCGCCGTCGACGGGCGAGCTAAACGTCACGCCCTCTTCGTTGATCTTCCGCATCTCGCCCAAGCTGAATACTTGAAAGCCACCAGAGTCGGTGAGTATGGGTCGGTCCCAACCAATGAAGTCGTGGAGGTCACCATGAACATTAATCGTCTCGGTGCCGGGGCGCAGCATCAGGTGAAAAGTATTGCCGAGGAGAATGTCGGCTCCCGTTCCACGTACCTGCTCGGGGGTCAGCCCCTTAACCGTGCCGTAGGTCCCGACAGGCATAAACGCAGGGGTGGCAACCTCACCGCGTGGAAAACACATCTTGCCGGTGCGCGCCTTGCCGTCGGTTGCGGCGATGTCAAAACTCATGTGGCTCATAGATAACTCATCTGCCGGTCATCGTGACCGTCTCATTAATTCGTTCGGTAGTTTTGCCTCGATACTCTTACCTCGAGACCAGTGCCTCGAGACTAGTGCTCGCGGGTCGCGCGAAACTCCACCTCGGGCCAGCGGTCTTCCATTAGACTCAAATTGACGCGCGTGGGCGCTAGGTAGGTGAGATAGCCGCCGCCATCTATGGCCAAATTGTCGTGGGCTTTTTTGCGGAATTCTGCAAGCTTGACTGAATCTTTACAATCCACCCAGCGCGCTGACTGCACGGTAATCGGCTCGTAGATAGCATCAACTTTGTATTCATCTTTGAGGCGGAACGCAACCACCTCAAACTGCAGCACGCCAACCGCGCCTACAATGAGATCATTATTGCGTAGCGGCATAAACAACTGCGTAGAGCCCTCTTCCGATAGCTGCTGCAACCCTTTTTGTAGCGCCTTCATCTTAAGCGGATCTTTTAAGCGGATGCGCCGGAACAGTTCGGGCGCGAAATGCGGAATACCTAAAAACTTGAGTTCCTCGCCACCGGTAAAGGTATCGCCAATCTGAATNGTGCCGTGGTTGTGCAAGCCAATTATGTCGCCGGACACCGCAGACTCTGCTTGATCACGGTCGCCTGCGAGAAAGGTTACCGCGTCGGCAACCTTCACATCCTTGCCGAGTCGCGAGTGGCGCATCTTCATATTGCGCGAATACTCACCCGAGCAGAGGCGCATGAAGGCGATTCGATCTCGGTGTTTGGGATCCATATTCGCTTGGATCTTAAAGACGAAGCCAGTAAACCCCGACTCTGTTGCGGTGACGTCGCGCGACTCGGTCGCACGCGTTTGCGGCGCTGGTGCATATTCCACGAAGTCGTCGAGCATTTCTTTCACGCCGAAATTGCCGAGCGCCGTGCCGAAATAGACCGGCGTCATCTCACCGCGCAAATAAGCGTCGAGGTCGAAATCGTTACTCGCGCCGCGCACCAGTTCTATTTCGTCGCGGAAGTCGTCCCGGTAACTGCCTAACAACGCCTTCGCCTCGTCACTGTCTATGCCTTCGATCACCTCCACCTCGTGCAGCTGACTCCCCTGCCCGTGTCGGTAGACGTGGATCGTGTCTTTATAGAGGTTGTAGACACCCTTGAATTCTTTGCCCATGCCGAGCGGCCAGTTGATAGGGGCGCATTTGATTTTAAGCACAGTCTCGATCTCGTCGAGCACATCAATAGCATCGCGAATATCGCGATCGAGTTTGTTCACAAAGGTAAAAATGGGGGTGTCGCGCAGTCGGCAAACCTCCATCAGCTTAATGGTTCGGTCTTCGACGCCCTTGGCACCGTCGACTATCATCAGCGCCGAATCGACTGCGGTAAGGACGCGGTAGGTGTCTTCCGAAAAGTCCTCGTGGCCCGGGGTGTCGAGAAGATTGACGACGCGGTCCATGTACGGAAACTGCATGACCGAAGAGGTGACCGAGATGCCGCGCTGCTGCTCCATCGCCATCCAGTCGGAGGTCGCATGCTTGTCCGCCTTTTTGCCCTTAACCGAGCCAGCTACCTGAATGAGATTGCCAAGCAGAATGAGCTTTTCGGTTATTGTGGTTTTACCAGCATCGGGGTGCGAGATGATGGCAAACGTGCGCCGTTTTTTAATTTCGTTGGCTAAGTCGCTAACACCCATACCTGATGAATCCCAAAAGTGACAATGTCTAATTAGATAATCTGCGCTATCGATGCTCAAAAGCTTCCCAGTCTGCGCAGGGGGCGCATAGTATCAAATTACTGGCTACAATCCTTGCCTGAGTTCACCTACACTCGGTTTGATCATTTTTACTAATAGACTCAGTAACGCAGGCATCAGTATGGATTTCACCTTAAACGACGAACAGCGCGCGCTCCAAGAATCAGTTAGGCAGTTTGCTCAGCGAGAACTCCCCGAACTCGCTCGTGAGATCGAGCTCAGCGATGAACCGCCCAGCCTCGAGCTTCGACGCCGTTTCGGTGAACTCGGCTATCTTGGCGTTAACCTACCCAGCGAATACGGCGGTGGCGGGATGTCGCATTTCGATGCGGTTTTAGTACTGGAAGAAGTCGCCAAAATCTCAATTGCTGTCGCGTTCCCCATTTTTGAATCCTGCTTCGGCCCCACGCTGGCCATAGCCCACTTTGGGAGCGACGCGATGAAACAGCGCGTTCTGCCCAAAGTTTGTGCTGGCGAGATGGTTGTTGCCGTTGCAATGTCTGAGCCCGATGCAGGCTCTGCGCTCACCGACTTAAAAACTCAGGTGCGCCGTGAAGGCGACAAGATGCTTCTTAGCGGCAACAAGCGCTGGAGCTCCGGTGCTGGGCACTCCGAGGCCTATGTCGTTTACTGCCGCATGGATGATAGCCCCGGCGCCAAATCCATCGGCGCCGTGCTCGTCGAGAAGGGCAGCAAGGGCTTCACCTTTGGCAAACGAGACCACCATATGGGATTCCGCGGCGTGTACAGTGCGGATATGTATTTCGACAACGTCGAAGTCACCGATGCAGATATCCTCGTGCCCGCGGGTGGCTTTGGCAAGCTGATGGACGCTTTCGATCTTGAGCGCTGCGGTAACACAACCATGTCACTGGCAACCGCGCAGTCAGCGTTCGATTATGTGCTGGCGTATGTTCAAGAACGCCAGCAGTTCGGCAAGCCGCTTGTCGACTTCCAAGGCGTACAGATACAGATTGCTGAAATGAAGATGAAGCTCGAGGCGGCTCGGCTCTTGCTTTACCGTGCAGTCATCAACGCCGAGAGCGGCCTGCCGTCAATTGCCGAAAGCTCGGTCGCTAAATGCTTCGCCAATGAGACCGCCCGCGAGGTTACCGGCAAGGCAATGCAGCTCATGGGTGGCTACGGTTACTCGAAAGAGTTCCCGCTAGAGCAGAAGCTGAGAGACTCGTGGGGATGGGGGATCGCCGGGGGAGCTATCGACATTCAGAAGGTGAATATTACTGCGGCGCTTGTTGGCCGGCGCTTCAATCAAAGAGCGTAGTCTGCCGACGGCGTGGCCTAGTGCAGCACCGCTGCACTAGGAATCTCGCGCGACTCAGAATAATCGGCGTGGAGAATATCCGCGCGCTGCACGAGGAGCAAATCGTTGGGCAGTAGCTTGTCGTATTCATCCGCCGCCGAGTCTATGGCCTGCACATCAATCTCTTCAGTAAGCACACACACCACATCGTCATCGTCTACATCGACGACAATTGCCTGTTTAAATCCCACGATTGTGTTGAGCGAAGCCTTCGAGCCAATATCGAACCGATAGGCCGGCAGAAGCGCAGAGGGTGATCTAAGCAGACCAGTCGAGGTAAATGCCACACCGAACCCTGCCGCTGCAACGATATGAATAATTTCGATAACATCGGGGTCTGAGAGATCTACTCTGAGTGTTCTTCCTTCCTCGGGGACTGATTCAAATTCCACCTTTGGCTTCTTCTGGCTTAACAGGCGAAGGAAGAGGCTGATGTCTTCCTCGTTCCATTCCAAGGTTTCTTCTTGTTCAGATCGCATACTGTCCGACGCCAAGCTCAGAACAGTGGTCTCTATAGTGAGATCGGGAACCTCGTTCTCGGGAGGGCGGGGCACCACAAGAGACACAGAGCAATAGCCTTCGCTGCTCTCTGGGCTTAGCCTCCAAAGAAACGGAATATCGGCGTTGAGTTCGATCATAAAGCGAAGATGCCTAAAAACGGATGGCGAAGAAAAAGTGTCTTTGGAGTAGCGCTGCGATCGCCATTTAGGGTTACAAAGATAACACAAATAGTAAGGGGTATATATCGCTGCAGCGTGTGATGCGCGTCAGCGTTGAAGGGGCAAGTTAGCGGCATGACCTAAGCAATCTCAGACATTGTCGCTGTAAGTTATTGTGTTTAATATTGTTTACAGAGAGCGGGGAAACACACTTTTTTTCCACAGAAACTGTGGATAACTCTGGGGGTAAAATAGGAAAAACGCGTAAAAGCCTGTAAATTAGCGCTTTTAAGTATAAATTGGTTAATTTTTGCTCAACTCATAATAAATAATAAAATCAATGGCTTAATCAGCCTATGCGTGGAGAAATCACAAAAATACCGTTAAAAATAGCGTTTTGTGACACGAATGTAGCGCATGTGCATAAAATAGCGAGGTTAACGCGCACTCAATAAAACACTGAAACGCACCCTACTGATTTTAATGAATTTTTATGACCCGGCAAAACGCTCGTTCCGAACTTTTGCCCGTTTATACTCCTCCACTCCAAAAAACGCCTGTGCGACAATAGCCACCTCGCTTGTTACCGGCATCGCTGCTATGACCTCGCCATTGCGCTTTTTCAAAACCTCTTTTGCGCTGCGTCTCTGTGCAATCATTACGCTAACCCTCATCCTTGCACTCTTCGCTGGCGCAAATTTCTCGCGCTGGTCGGCAGGTAAAGAGGCGAAGGCACGCTCCCTCCTTCTTGTTCGAAACCTGTTCGTCGACGAAAAACCCTCGAGCCTCATGCTCTATGCGCACCCAGCTCTGTTTGAGTCAACAAACGAACTCGATTGGCCGAGCCACCTCTACTACTTGCGCGATCGACTAGGAAGCCTGACAAGTATTGATGCACTGCGCAGCACGGTTGCAACCCCCTTTTTTGACAGCGACTCAGCGGAGTCAACAGCGAGCCATACAGTGCAAGTTACGTTTGAAAGCGGCCCTGCCGACATTCAGATCACCTACCTTCGCAGCGGCGATGAATGGCTTGTTACACAATTCTCAATCCTCGCAGACGCGCTATCAAGCTAGCTTACGGGGCGCTTTTTTAGCCGATCGCCACACCCACCACCTGAATTAACTGACTGTAATCGCTGTGCCCNGACAGTATTTTCTCAATCCCATCTTGGCGCATAGTTCGCATGCCATCTTGCGCTGCCTGATGACGCAGCTCATCAAGGCTTGCGCGCCGGTAGATCAAGCCCCGCAGGCGGCTTCCGCACACAAGCATCTCATGAATAGCCATACGCCCTTTGTAACCCGTGCCTCCGCACTCGCTGCACCCAACGGCCTTACACAATGTCCATTGCCTAGTTTCAAGTCCGTGATTGACGAAATCTTCCTCTCCATACCACTCCAATAGACGGAGCCTTTCGCTCTCGCCTGGCTCGTAGGCCTGTTTACAATTAGCGCACAGCGTCCGCATGAGTCGCTGCGCCAGAACACCTAACAGCGCGTCAGAGAAATTGATTGGGTCAAGGCCAAGATCTAACAGCCGCGTGATCGTTTCAGGCGCAGAATTGGTGTGCAGGGTCGACAGCACGAGGTGTCCAGTCAGGGAGGCCTCAATCCCAATATTTGCCGTTTCTTTGTCCCTCATTTCACCAATCAGAATGACATCCGGATCAGCCCTCAGAAACGCGCGCATCGCCATGGCGAAGGTAAAATTGATTTTGGATTGCACCTGCACCTGCTGTAGACCCTCCTGAGTGATCTCTACAGGATCCTCGGCGGTCCAAATCTTCCTCTCAGGCGTGTTGAGCTTGCTTAAAACGGCGTGCAAGGTTGTTGTTTTGCCCGACCCTGTTGGGCCCACAACAAGAAACAACCCATGGGGTTGTGTCGCGATTGTCATAATTTCGCGCTGATTCGCCACACTCAAACTTAAAGTCTCTAGCTGCATTGGGCTGCCTGGCGTCAACAACCGCATAACCACGCTCTCGCCATGCACCGTCGGCAATGTTGCGACCCGCATCTCGATATGACGATCGGCGAGTTTCAGTTTGCACTTCCCGTCTTGGGGAAGCCGCCGTTCGGCAATATTCAATCGCGAAATAACTTTGACCCTCGCGATCGCGGCTGCACAGTGCTCTTCGGGTATCACTAACAACTGTCGACAGAGGCCGTCTACCCGAATCCTGACACTGCCAGGTGCACCCTCTCGACTCGGTTCGATATGGATATCNGATGCGCCCAGCCTATCCGCCTCGGCGATAACCCGATTAACAAGCTGAATCATCCCCGATGTTTCACTGCCATGGTCTTCGTCATCGAGGCGTTCGGGCTGCGCCGCTTTGCTCTGAGAGGCGAGGACGGAGAAAAGATCTTCGAAGCTGGTTGATGATTCAGGAGGGGAGTCATCACGAAGAAACAGAGAGATATGCTCGGGCAGGCCAACGCGGAAAACGTAATTTCGCGCNTTGAGAACGCCTTGNATTTCCATAATACGTTGATGATTCGAAGGGTCATCGATAAGGATGACCGCCTCGTTTTTGTCNCCNGCAACAGGGAGCCACAGGTTTTTGCGCAAATACCCTTTGCTAATATTCTCGAGTAATCGCAGCGGCAAAATCAACGCTGGGTCATAGGCCATAAAAGGGACGCGGTAGTGATGCGCAAGCGACTTGCCTATAGCCTCTGCTGAGAGGCTATAGTTGTCCATGAGCACACTAGACACGGAGGCTCCTCGAAGCGACGCATTGGCCTGCGCGTCGGCAAGGTCTCTGCTGCTTAAACTCCCCTGTTTAACCAATTGATCGAACGGGCCACCATTACTCTGAAGCGACTCGCGAAACTGACGCGCGAGCATCTGGCTAACAAACGCCGCTCGTTTTAAATCGCTTGAATCGAAACTGGGGTCTCCTTCAAAATTAATTAGCTGCAAGACACCAAGCATGACCTCATCTTTAATTGGCACCGCGATCATCGGTTTTATAGGCCAGCCTCGCTCGTCGCTAAAGCGCCGATCAAATTGGAGACGGGGGTGAATATCAACAAGCTCGCTGGTGTCCTTTACATCATTGATAAGAATAGAACGCTGACTTAATGCGACATAGCCGGCAACCGACGTAGCGCTAAAGTGGACGCGTATCTCATTCAAGGAATTGTATTCGGTGTCCCCTCCTCGATAAATCGCCAGAAGCTCTTTGCCGTTCTCTACGCACTGATAAACCGTAAACAGGCGCACGCCTAAAATATCTAACAGCCCCTCTCCAACAGTCTCGAGAGCCACTTCAAGCGTTTTCGACTGACGAATTATTTGATAAATCGCTTTGAGTCTTGCTAGAAACTGCTCCTCTGAAAGACGCTCCCCTCCCCTAATGCCTAGCACTATCATCTATTACCTCGAGTCGAATGACACTGACCTGCCCTCAGTTGGCTAGGCTTGATATGATGAGCACTGCCGGCGCAGACGCTCGTTGGTTTTACGGCGAGGACTTTTCATATGCCTAACACGACAAAAACCGCCCTATCTTTTGCTCTCGTGGCCCTCGCTGCTCTGGCTGCAATGTTTAGCCATGCGGGTTTTAGCCAAGAACAATCCGACACTGTTTTGCCACGACTCAACACCGCCGACGCGGAGTGGCTGGGAGAGCGAATCTTCGCGAACGAGTGCGCAGCGCAGCGAGCGTGCCTGACAAGTTGGAACGAAGGCGAAGACTTCCCCTCACTTGGTATAGGCCATTTCATTTGGTTTCAGCGAAATCAGGACGAAATTTTTGCAGAAACCTTCCCAGATCTCCTAACTTACCTTGCCGAAACAGGCATAACGCTGCCGAAGTGGCTACAGCCGAATAATCCAGTTACCCATCACGACCGGCCTGATGGTGATATTCGTGCGGGCATAGACTCGCCTTGGGAATCGCGAGCTGATTTTTACCAAGACATCGACAGCCGCCGCATGGAAGAACTCAGGACACTGCTCGATACGACGCGGCGAGAGCAGGCGCAATTCATCATTACAAGGCTTGAGAACAGCATTGGGGGTATAGTTTCGCAGGCTCCGTCTGCCGAGCGTGAGCGCTTGCAGAGACGCGTAGAAAGGCTCTCGACTTGCCATTCGCCCGCTGGACTTTATGCGCTTATCGACTATGTGCATTTTAAAGGCACAGGGCTCGCCGAAGGGGAGCGCTACGCAGGCCAAGGGTGGGGACTACAGCAAGTGCTCAGCGCCATGAGCGACGACCTGCCCGCCCTCGATAGCTTCGCATCAGCAGCAAAAGCAACCCTTGAACGGCGAGTAGCCAATGCC
>JGI26246J51724_1001378_pt1 | contig 11090 bp, 13 predicted proteins | sample SaaInlLV_10m_DNA_FD_51724 | JGI IMG/M metagenome (IMG submission 51724) | reverse complement strand
GAGATGAATTTCATCCGAGCGCATGCGTTGAAATATGCCGCCGATATGGAGGTTGATTTGGAAACCGCCGCCTTGCGGGTGTTTTCAAATGCCGAAGGCGCTTATGGCTCGAATGTGAATCAGCTGGTCGATAGCTCGGCTTTTGGCGATGAAGATGAGTTGGCCGATGCGTATGAGGCGCGCAAAAGCTTCGCCTATGGGGTGAATGGAAAAGCGCATAAAAACCATGGCCTGCTGCAAAAAGCGTTGAAAGACGTTGATTTGGCTTATCAAAATCTAGAAAGTGTTGAGCTTGGCGTGACCACGGTGGATCATTATTTTGACACTTTGGGTGGTATTTCGCGGGCGGTTAAGCGCGCCCGTGGTCAAGAAGTTGCGGTCTATATAAGCGATCAAACCCGCGGATCTGGAAAGGTCCGCACCTTGTCGGATCAAGTGGCTTTGGAAACCCGTTCGCGCTCGCTCAACCCGAAATTTTACGAGGCGCTGCTAAGCCATGGCTCAGAAGGCGTGCGCCAGATTGAAGCGCATGTGACCAATACATTGGGTTGGTCGGCAACCACGGGCCAAGTAGACCCTTGGGTGTATCAGCGCATTAGCGAAACGTTTGTGCTCGATGAAGCGATGCGCAATCGTTTGGCAGAGCTGAACCCCACGGCCAGCTCGCGCATGGCCAATCGATTGCTTGAAGCCAGCGATCGCGCCTATTGGCAGCCCGATGCCGAAACATTGGCGGCGTTGCAATCCGCAGCGGATGCTTTGGAAGATCACATGGAAGGGATCGCAGCAGAATGATGCCTTTCGCAACCCCTCAAAAAAGGAGCCTCACATGAGCCCACTTGACAGACAGCCCCCGGCCTTGCGGGGTATGGATGGCGAAGGATCGGTGCAGGTGCATCAAGATTCGTCGATGAAAATTGAAGGCGCGAAGGTGTTTTCGGTTTATGGTAAGGGCGGGATTGGCAAATCCACCACCAGCTCAAACCTTTCTGCGGCGTTTTCCAAACTTGGCAAACGCGTGCTGCAGATCGGCTGTGATCCAAAGCATGACAGCACCTTCACATTGACCGGAACCCTGGTTCCGACGGTGATCGATATTCTCAAAGAGGTCGATTTTCATTCTGAGGAATTGCGCCCCGAAGATTTCGTGTTTGAAGGCTTTAATGGTGTGAAATGCGTGGAAGCGGGCGGCCCGCCTGCCGGCACCGGCTGTGGTGGTTATGTTGTGGGTCAAACCGTGAAGCTGCTAAAGCAACACCATCTTCTGGATGATACGGATGTGGTGATTTTTGACGTTCTGGGGGATGTGGTGTGCGGCGGCTTTGCCGCGCCTTTGCAACATGCGGATCGGGCCTTGATCGTTACCGCGAATGATTTTGACAGTATTTATGCGATGAACCGGATCATCGCCGCGGTTCAAGCCAAATCGAGCAATTATAAAGTGCGGCTGGCGGGCTGCGTGGCCAATCGTTCGCGCGAAACCGATGAGGTGGATCGCTATTGTAAAACGGTTGGCTTCAATCGAATCGCGCATATGCCAGATTTGGACGCCATTCGCCGCTCACGCCTGAAGAAAAAGACGCTGTTCGAAATGGATGCGGATGAGGATATTATCGCGGTTCAGGCGGAATATATCAAACTGGCAGAAACCCTATGGAACGGCACCGAGCCTTTGGCGCCGGCGCCGCTGCCAGATCGTGAAATCTTTGAGCTGTTGGGGTTTGATTGATGTCCTATGATCAGACCCTGACACGGGTTGAAACGTATTTTGACCAGACCGCGACCAAGACTTGGGAGAGGCTGACATCGGATGCTCCGGTGTCAAAAATACGTGAAACCGTGCGTCAGGGTCGTGATCAAATGCGGGCTACACTTTTGGCTGAACTGCCCGAAGATTTGCACGGGGCGCGGGTTTTGGATGCGGGCTGCGGCGCGGGGCCCACAACGGTAGAGCTGGCTGCGCGCGGGGCGCATGTGGTGGCGATCGATATCAGCCCAGCTTTAATCGATATCGCCCGCCAACGCTTGCCGCGTGCCCTGTCCAAACAGGTTGAATTTTGTTCGGGCGATATGTTGGCCGCGTCTTTGGGATCTTTTGATTACGTGGTGGCGATGGACAGCCTTATTTATTACAGCGCGGATGATATCAAAACAGCGTTGACCGGTTTGGCCAAACGCACCAGCGGGTCGGTTTTGTTCACCGTGGCACCACGCACGCGCATGCTGATGGCCATGTGGTATGCCGGCAAATTATTTCCACGTTCAGACCGCTCGCCGGTGATGGTGCCGCATGCGCCCGCAGCCTTGGCCGCCCTGTTGCAGGGTGAGGGCCGTTTGCGCGATTTAGGCCGGATAAAATCTGGGTTTTATATTTCGCAAGCATTGGGGTTTGCGGCATGAGCCAGAAAAAGCCCCATCCGCTGACCCAGCTGACGGCGCGCATGCTGCCTTTCGCAGATGCTGCGTCAGAGGGGTTGCCGCTGGGCAAATTGCTGCGCTTGTCGTTGTTTCAAGTTTCGGTTGGCATGGCCAGCGTGATGCTTTTGGGCACGCTTAACCGGGTGATGATCGTCGAATTAAGCGTTCCGGCGATGATTGTGGCGTTTATGATTGCCCTACCGGTGTTGATCGCGCCGTTTCGCGCCTTGCTTGGCTTTCGCTCTGACACGTATAAATCGGCGATTGGCTGGAAGCGCGTACCGTATCTTTGGTTTGGATCTTTGTGGCAAATGGGGGGATTGGCGGTGATGCCTTTCGCGCTGATTGCCTTGTCNGGGGTGCAACAGGTTGGCCCCAGTTGGGCGGGCGAGGTGCTNGCCGCTTTGGCGTTTTTGATGACCGGGCTGGGTTTGCATATGACGCAAACGGCTGGTTTGGCGCTGGCCAGCGATTTGGCGGATGATGAAACCCGCCCGCGGGTGGTTGCTCTGCTCTATGTGATGTTCCTGATCGGGATGGCGGCCTCGGCATTGATCATCGGCTGGTTGCTGGTTGATTTCTCGCCCTTGCGGTTGATCCGGGTGGTGCAAGGGGCCGCGCTGGCTGGTATTTTGTTGAATTTGATCGCCCTTTGGCAGCAAGAGCGGCCGCGCCCGATGTCGCAAGCCGAGCGCGCTGCGCCGCGGCCCTTGTTCCGCGATGCTTGGGCTGATTTGCTGGCCGGTGGGCGCGCGGGCCGTTTGCTGGTGGTGGTGTTTATCGGCACGATGGCCTTCAATATGCAAGATGTTCTGCTTGAACCCTTTGGCGGCGAAGTCTTGGGTCTATCGGTGTCGGCCACCACGCTCTTAACTGCTATTTGGGCGGTAGGGGCGCTGTTTGGCTTCGCGCTGGCCGCTTGGAGGTTGCGCCTGCAGAGCGATCCTTATCGTTTGGCGGCGCTTGGCCTTTTGGCGGGGCTTTTGGCCTTTGCCATCGTTATTATTTCAGCCCCTATGGGCTCGGCTGTGCTGTTTTTTATTGGCGCAGGTTTGATCGGATTTGGAGGAGGTTTGTTCGCTGTTTCAACGCTGACCTCCGCCATGACTATGCCCGCCGAAGGTTTGGCGGGTCGTGGGCTTGCCTTGGGCGCTTGGGGCGCCGCGCAAGCAACCGCTGCCGGCGTATCAATCGCCATCGGTGGAACGCTGCGTGACTATATAAATGGTCACGCGCTCAGCGGAAATTTGGGAGAGGCGCTCGCCACGCCTGCGACGGGATATTCGTTCGTTTACCACAGCGAGATTTTCTTGCTGTTTGTGACGCTTGCCATTCTGGGGCCATTGGTCCGAGCAGAGGGGCAACCGTCTCCCACACAACAGGGAGCGGCACGTATCGGCCTTGCCGATTTCCCAACATGATCCGCCGTACCACTGAAAGGAACCTGAAATGACCGGTACATTCTTTGCAGAATTTGATCTGGCCAGCTTGGCAATATGGCTCTTCTGGGCGTTTTTCGCTTTGTTGATCTTTTATATCCAGCGCGAGAATATGCGCGAAGGCTATCCAATGGAAAACGATGATGGCACAGAAGCGGCCAATCAAGGGCCTTTTCCTTTGCCTGAGCCAAAAACGTTTAAATTGCCGCATGGCCGCGGTGAGGTGAGCTTGCCCGATGGTGCGCGCGAAGCGCGCGACGTGGCGTTGCGCCAAACCAATGTGGCCAATGGCTATCCGCTAGAGCCCACGGCGATCCAATGGTGGATGGGGTTGGCCCTGCTGCTTGGGCGCCGCGCCGCGATGTGCCCGAATTAGATGGCAAAGGCCATCCCAAAATCGTGCCAATGGCGGGCACCGAGCATTTTCACGTGTCCGCAGGGCGCGATCCGCGCGGTTTGCCCGTGATGGCAGGCGATGAAGCGATTGTGGGTAAAATCACCGATATGTGGATTGATGAGCCCGAACAATTGGTGCGTTATCTGGAGGTTGAGTTGGATCCAGAACATGGCGAAGGCACGCGGTTGCTGCCGATGACCATGGCACGCATTCATTCTGACCGCGTGGCGGTAAGATCAATCTTTGGCACTCATTTCAACGGCGTGCCGCGCAATGCCTCTGGGCGCCAAGTCACCATGTTGGAAGAAGAAAAAATCTCGGCCTATTACGCCGGGGGTTTGCTTTACGCCAGCAAAGAGCGGCAGGAACCGCTGCTGTAAACCCGAAAAAGGAACGCCTTATGCCCCATGATGATTTTGCAGTAGAGCCGATTAAAGGTTTGCCGGAAATGCCTCCGGAGGGTGAAGTTATCCTGTGGCAGGGGCGGCCCAATTGGTGGGCCCTCAGCAAAGAATCTTTAAACCTTTATTGGGTTTTGGGGTATTTTGTTTTGTTGGCGGCTTGGCGGTTTCTCAGCCTGTCCGATNTGATGCCGCTGGGGCGGGCCTTTGCGGCTTCGGTGCCCTTTTTATTCCTAGGGGCTTTGGTGGCAGGTCTGCTTATGCTGACCGCTTTTATTCAAGCAAAAGCCACGGTTTACACGGTCACAAACCGACGGGTGGCGATGCGGATCGGCGCGGCATTAACCGTGACGCTGAATTTGCCATATACGCAAATCGCCAATGCCACGCTTGCGCAGCGCAAAGATGGTGCTGGCAGCATTGCTTTGGAATTAATGGCCGAGTCAAAGCTGTCTTATCTGGTGTGTTGGCCGCATGTGCGCGCTTGGTATATCGCCAAACCCCAACCCTGTTTGCGGTGTATTTCCAATCCTCAGGAGGTGGCAGATATTTTGGCCAAAGCTGCAAAATCGCGCGTTAGCTCGGTGCAATCGCAGGATCGTTCGCTGGCCTCAAACGCGCTGCCGGCTGAATAGAGGGGATGGGAAACATCATGGCACAAGTTGATCAACCTGCATTGAAATATGACACCGCTGTCGTTCCTCGGATGATGGTACGGGCGATGTTTGCTTTGGTTGCCGTGATCTTGCTGCTTGTCAGCTTGGCGCGCCTGACGGATCAACCGCTCAGCGCGATCCCGCCGGAAAGTGAGGCGGTGCTTAGCCGCACGGTGTTTCTATCCGGGCAACTAAGCGGCGCCGCCAAGGTGATGGATGCCAATGGCAATCTGATCGCCGATCTTTCGGCCGATGAAGGCGGGTTTATCGCCGGCGTTGCCCGTGTTTTGGACCGTGAGCGCGCGAAATATAAGAAACCGNTGGATGGGGCGGTCATTGTGACTCTTGGGGCCAATGGAAGACTGTCAATCACTGACCCCAGCACCGGCTGGAGCGCTGATCTTATGGGATTTGGCGCTGATAATGCCAAGGCTTTCGCCAAGCTCTTGGCCCAAAATCCGAAAGGGAACTAAAGATGGGATTGTTTAGAAGAGAAATCGAGCGGGCGCCCTGCACCGTCGAGATCAGCCATAAATTTGAAAGCCTGCATGCGCATGTGCGTTTCAACAACGGGGCGGTTGTGGAACCTGGAGATGAAGTGCAGGTTCAAGGCCCCGAAATCATGGCGCCATTTGGCGAGATCGTGCGCGAGGATCGCGAAGCCATTATTTTGCGTGCCAGCGCCGTCGAGCGGCTATGGACGCGTCTTTTCGGAGATCTGGAAGTGATGGAGCTGTGCGAGTTTTCTTTTTCTGAGGAGGTGAAGCTATGAATATGCATTCCGCTGACGCCACCACGGCAGAAGAAGCGCTGGCCGTTCAAGAAAAACTGGATAGCGAAATGGCCACGGCCGTTGCCATGCAAGATACGCTGCTGACGCCGCGGTTTTATACGACTGATTTTAACGAAATGGATGCCATTGACGTATCGCCCGTACGCGGTGATTGGGACAAACTGATCGACCAGATGGTCAGCGATCCCAACAAGGGGCATTTCAAAAAGAATGAAGATTGGGAGGATGTCGATTGGGAAGGTATGGAGCCGGAACTGAAAAAAGAATTTATCGATTTTCTGATTTCTTCATGCACTTCTGAGTTTTCGGGCTGCGTTCTGTATAAGGAAATGAAGCGCCGGGGCAGCAATAAAGATATCACGCAATTGTTTCAGCTGATGGCGCGCGATGAGGCCCGCCATGCCGGNTTTATCAATGATGCGTTGCGCGAGGCGGGCGTGGCGGTGAANTTGGGNTTTTTAACGCAGAAAAAGAAATACACCTATTTTCGCCCNAAATTCATNTATTATGCTACGTACCTGTCGGAGAAGATTGGCTATGCGCGGTATATTACCATTTATCGGCATCTAGAAGAACATCCAGAGCTGCGCTTTCACCCGATTTTCAAATGGTTCCGAGAATGGTGCAATGATGAGTTTTCGCATGGTGAGGCGTTTGCGCTGCTGATGAAAACCGACCCTAAATTAACCAGTGGTATCAACGTCTATTGGATCAAGTTCTTCCTCACGGCGGTCTATGCCACGATGTATGTGCGCGACCATCAGCGCCCGGCCTTTCATGCCGCGCTTGGGGTGGATGTGGATTGGTATGGCCAAGAGGTGTTTCGCAAAACATCTGAATTGAGCAAACAGATTTTCCCCATCACGCTGGATATTGATCACCCGCGTTGGATGGCCAATTTAAAGCGGTTGCGCGCCGCCAATGTGACCTTGGCCGACGCCGCAGATCAAAAGGGCCTTGGCGGTATGATCACCCGCACAGGCGCGCGGTTGCAAGCCGCACTGGCTTTTGTATCGCTTTACACCATTCCCACCAAATCGCATGCGGTGCCAGTTTCAACGCGCCTTGAGCCGGCATATTGATTGGCCCGGTTGGCATAGCTGCGCTGGTTGCGCTGTTTAGCTGGTGGTTTTTCACTGGCGCGATCCTGTTGATTGTGCGGGGGGCGGATCAGCGCGGGCCAAATGCGCATCGGATCGCCACGCTGCTGGCTTTGCCAACCCTGCTCTTGGGTGCATTTGGGTTTTGTATGACACTTGAGGGAAGCAGCGCGGCGCAGATTTATCTTGGGTTTTTATCGACTTTGGCGATATGGGGCTGGATTGAGCTCGCTTTTTTGACTGGCGTGATTGCAGGGCCTAATCGCAGTGATGCTCCCAAAAACATTCCCGAATGGGAGCGGTTTATCCGCGCTTGGGGTACCATCGCCTATCATGAAATGTTGCTTTTGGCAGCCTTGCTGGTGGTGTTGTATTTTGGCTGGGGGTCTGAAAACATCATCGGTTTATGGACCTTTGTGATTTTGTATTTTGCGCGGATTTCGGCGAAGCTGAATTTGTTTTTTGGAGTTCCCAGAATCAATATTGAGTTTTTGCCAAAGCCGCTTGGGCATTTGCCCAGCCATTTTAAGGTTGCCCAGTTAAACTGGGTATTTCCGATCTCAATCACTGCGCTTAGCTTCGCCACTGCCTGCTGGTTGGAACGACTTTATACCACTGGCGATTTAAGTGCTCAGATTGGATTTACGCTTTTGGCTAGCCTTTCGGCTTTGGCCCTTCTTGAGCACTGGTTGATGGTTTTGCCATTGCCAGATGCAAAACTTTGGCGCTGGATGCTCCCGGCGCGTGATAATGAAACACCTGATTTAAGACCGGAGGACGCCCATGGACTTTGATGCCCTTTTCAATAGCCAATTACAAATACTCAAAGACGAAGGCAATTACCGTATTTTTGCCGAACTTGAGCGCCAGCGTGGTCAATTTCCTAGAGCAAAAAGTCATGATTCGGACGCGCCTGCAGAAGTAACAGTTTGGTGCTCGAATGATTATTTAGGCATGGGCCAAAACCCTCTGGTAATAGAGGCGATGAAAAGCGCAATTGATAATAGCGGCTGCGGTGCTGGCGGTACGCGCAATATTTCTGGAACAAACCACGAGCATCTTTTACTTGAGCGCGAATTGGCAGATTTACATGGCAAAGAAAACGCGCTTTTGTTCACATCGGGTTATGTTTCAAACTGGGCGGCTCTCAGCACTTTAGGTGGCCGTTTGCCGGATGCAGTGATCCTTTCAGATGAGTTGAACCATGCCAGCATGATAGAGGGTATTCGTCATTCGCGGGCTAAAAAGATGATTTGGAAGCATAATGATCCGGAAGATTTGGATCGCAAACTGGCGAGCTTGCCGGCCAATGCGCCGAAGATCGTTGCCTTTGAATCGGTATATTCCATGGATGGTGATATCTGCCCGATGCGCGAAATCGTTGAAGTGGCTGAAAAGCATGGTGCGATGACCTATTTGGACGAGGTGCATGCGGTGGGGCTTTATGGCCCACGCGGCGGTGGCGTGTCCGAGCAAGAGGGTCTTTCAGAGCGGATTACTCTGATCGAAGGCACATTGGGTAAAGCTTATGGCGTGATGGGGGGCTACGTGAGCGGGTCGGCTGCTTTATGTGACTTTATACGTTCATTTGCCAGTGGGTTTATTTTTACTACAGCGATCCCACCGGCAGTGGCGGCTGCAGCCCGCACCAGCATTGCGCATTTGAAACAATCAAACACCGAACGCGAACAACAACGGGCGCAAGTGGCAAAACTTCGGGCAGGTCTAGATGCTGCGGGTATTCCACATTTGAGAAACCCAAGCCATATTATACCAGTGATGATCAAAGATCCGGTGAAATGTCGGCAATTGGCAGATATTTTGATGCATGATTTTGGAATCTATGTGCAGCCGATCAATTACCCCACTGTCCCAAAGGGTTCGGAAAGGTTACGCTTTACTCCTTCTCCATTGCACAGTGATGCTGATATTCAACACCTTGTTCAGGCTTTAACGGTGCTTTGGAAGCGTTGTGCAATCTCACATGCCGTTGCCTAAACAGCCGTCGTGCATTGACAATTTCTAATCCGTGCTACCTAATTACATGACTATAGAAGGAGGCACAAATGACCGGAGTTTTCAAGGCGTTAACAATCGCATCATTGGCACTTGCCGCGCCTGCTTTTGCAGGCGGGGATGCGGATAAGGGCGCAAAAGTTTTTAAGAAATGCAAATCCTGCCATATGATTCAAGATGACGCGGGAAACAACATCGTCAAGGGCGGGAAAACGGGCCCGAACCTTTATGGCGTGTCTGGCCGTGTAGCAGGAAGCCTTGATGGTTTTCGCTACGGCAAGTCGCTCAAATCTGTAGCCGAGTCAGGCTTGGCTTGGAGCGAGGAAGAATTTGTATCTTACGTGGCCGATCCGAAAAAATGGCTGCAAAAAACGCTGGATGACAAAAAAGCGAAATCAAAAATGTCATTCAAATTGAAAAAAGAAAAAGACGCGGCCAATGTTTGGGCCTATCTGGTTTCTGTGGGGCCGTCTTAAGCAAGACGCCTGAATATTTTGATATTATTACGCGCTGGTCTGTGAAAGAGCAGCGCGTTTTTGTTTGAAGAAAGCGCTTAAAAGTCCTGCAACCTTTTGTGGATCCTCTTCATGCGCCAAATGTCCTAGACCGTTCAGCTCATGATATGCGGTGTTGCGCATCCGCTCGGCGGTTGCTTTTACATCGGCGCAGGGAACCGTGCGGTCACGCGTGCTGGCGATCAATAGGCAGGGCGTGTCAACGGTGTTGAGCTGTGCTAAAAGCCGATCTAAATTCCATTGTGACATCATTAAAATAGTGCCCTTCACATGCGTCTTATCGCTAAAAAGCTTTTGATATAGGTTGATTTGATCTTCCGCCAAATCAGACCCGGTGCCTGATAAAATCTGTCGCACACGCGATTTGCTTTTTGCCAACCCTGCCAGATAGCGCGGCGTAAGCGGGTTTAAGGCCATCATTTTAGCCATCATTGGAAACATCACCCCGGCCAATCCAGGAAATTTGCTCAAGGCGGGGTTCAGGCCCACGACGCCTTTGAGGGGAAGAGATTTTGACATTTCGAGCGCCAAAGCCGCGCCCGCGGAATGTCCAACGATAAAATCCGGCTGAAACTGTAGGGTTTGGCACAGGGTCAGCAGGTCCTGCGCCATATAGGTGAGGCTGCTGCGCTGGCCTGTGCTTATTTTGGTCAGGCCATGGCCGGGTAAATCAACCAATGTTGCTGCGATATCATGTTGCAAAAGCGGCATTAACGGCGCCCAACTATGGGTCGAGGCACCGGTGCCATGCAAAAACAGCACCTTTGGCCCATTGCCTCCAAGCCTTTGGATATGCCAGTGATGCGGCCCTGCGCGCAGCTGCTCTGAGGCCTGCGCGAAAGGCCAGTTTGCTCTATTGCGCGCGCCCTCGATCAATTGTCCAAAACCCGATGCACAGTCTGGCTTAGGCCATGGGCGTCTGCGCGGGGCATCGGATAATACTCGGCGCGTAAGGTCTGCGCCAAATCTGCAAGGGCTGCGTTCGGGCTACGCGCGACATCCATCACCACTGATTTGATTCCCAAACCAGAGATCCACCCGGCCATTAAGGCGGCATCTTCCGCTGCTTTCTGGCGGTTTGCAGAACCGTCCAAACTGATATTTGCCCGTCCATCGGTGAGCAGAGCCAAGACGGGTGTTTTGCCTTGGCTGAGCGCTTTTTGCGCCAAAACACCGGCGGCTTGCAAGCCGCCTGCCAATGGCGTTCCCCCCCCGCCGGGCAGCGCTGATAAACGGCGTTTGGTTTGCACAAGCGAGCGAGTCGGGGGCAACATCAAATCCCCTGAGGCGCCGCGAAAAGCGATTAAGGCAACGTAATCGCGCCGCGCATAGGCTTCTGCCAGCAGCAGCTCAAC
>JGI26246J51724_1001373_pt1 | contig 11117 bp, 8 predicted proteins | sample SaaInlLV_10m_DNA_FD_51724 | JGI IMG/M metagenome (IMG submission 51724) | reverse complement strand
CAGAGAAGGGGCATCACTCAGTTTTAAGAACGGTGGCTATGTTACAGATGTAAAAGTTGACTTAGGAAGTAAAGTAAAAAAGGGTCAAGTTTTGGCAAGGCAGAGCCAAAGGGACCCCAAGAGTATCTACCTTTCCTCACAAGCTGATTTTGTTAATAAAGAATCCTATTACAACCGTATGAAGGTGGCACGAGAAAGCAAAGCAGTGTCACAACAAGATGTGGCAGATGCTAAAACAGAATTAGAGATTGCTGCATCAAATTTAGCAATTAGTAAGAAGGGTCTTGAAGATACTGTCCTTAGAGCCCCCTATGATGGCACAATTACATTTAGAGATGTCGACGCAGCTCAACAAGTTTTTACTGGAGAAACACTCTTCAAAATTGATGGCGGTCAGGGCCTTGAGGTTTCTGTNTATGTCCCAGAAACATTAATTAAGAAATTAGTNCAAGATAAGATATATACAGTCACCTTTCCCGCAGCCAGAAANCTTGAAATGGANGCAACTTTAAAGGAAATTGGAACCCAAGCCACAAGAGCAAATTCATTCCCCGTTGTTTTATATCTTACTCAGCAGTCGTCGGAATTAAGAGCAGGAATGACAGCGGAGGTTTCATTCGTTTATTTTCAAGNTGTTGAAGAAAGTATTTTAATTCCAAATTCTGCTTTGGGTGTTGGTAATAAACAATCAAGTTTTGTTTATGTTTATGATAAAAATACAAGCAGACTTAAAAAAGTTAATGTAAAGCCGCTTAACATTACAAACAATGATGTTTATGTTCAAGGCAACATAAAGTCTGGCGACATTATCGCAGTGGCAGGTATTCCATACCTCAGAAACAATCAAGAGGTTGTTCTTCAAGAACAAGATATAGAAATATTTAATTTTAACTAAGGCTAATATTTTAATGAATATTTCAGAGTTAGCTTTTAAATATCAGAAAATATTTTTATTTATTGTTTTAAGTTTGATGGTCTATGGGGGCATCAGCTACTTTACTTTACCTTCCCAAGAAGACCCCAACATTGTCAATCGAGAAGCTATTGTTACTACCAAATTTCCTGGCATGTCTCCACAAAGAATCGAGCTTCTAATAACCAAAAAATTAGAAGAGAATATTCGTAAGATTCCAGAGATTAAAAAGCTAACATCCATTTCTGAAACAGGATCCTCAATCATACATGTCAAGATAGAGGATAAGTACTTCAACCTTGACGCTATATGGCAAAGTTTAAGAAATAAAGTTAAGGACGCAGAAAAAGACTTACCTGAGGGAGCCTCTACCCCATATGTTAATGATGAATTTGGAGATGTTGCTGTCATAACAATGGCATTAACCTCAGATGGTTTTGGTATGAATGATATGCATGATATGGCAAAACATATTAGAGATATTATTTATGGCGTAAAGGGGATAAAAAAGATTGATCTGTTTGGAGTGCAAGAGGAAAGAATTTATTTAAAAATAGAATCAACAAAGCTTGCAGAATTAGGAATCAATCCCAGCCAGATTTCTGCTGCACTGAGAACACAAAATATTATACTTCCTGGAGGTCAGGTCGATACAGGTGCAAGATCATTTGTTCTAGAGCCAACTGGAGACTACAAAGATATCGAAGAGTTGGGCGATACATTAATTTCCGTACCTCAGTCAGGCTATAAAACAGATACTGAGAACGTCATTTCTCTGAGAGATATAGCAACCATTGAACGAGGATATATAGATCCACCCAGCAAAACGGCATATTTTAATGGTAAGCCGGCTATTGTTTTTGGTATCTCTATGCTTGATGGGTATAACCTCTTGGAATTTTCACCAAGAGTTTTAAATGTAATCTCTGAAATTCAAGAAACAATGCCCTTTGGATACCACTTAGATATTGCCACCTATCAGGCTGATGTGGTTGAGGAAACCATCAATGGGGTATCAATTAATGTTTTGCAAACATTAGTCATTGTCCTTTTTTCAGTCATTATCTTTCTTGGCTTTAGAACTGGTTTTATTGTTGGTTCAATCGTTCCAACCGTTATGTTGATAACTCTTGCATTAATGAATTTTTATGATTTACAGCTTGAAAGGATGAGCTTGGCAACCCTTATTATTGCTTTAGGATTGCTTGTAGATAACGGCATTGTTGTAGCTGAGGATTTTATGAAAAGGCTAGAGCGTGGTATCTCCAGAATTGAGGCCCTTAAAGGTGTAGGAAAAGAACTGACTATCCCGTTACTGACTTCATCCTTAACCACTATTTTATTTTTTATGCCACTCATGATGGCAGAATCTACAGCAGGAGAGTACACAAGGTCGCTTTCATTGGTGATAGCAATGGCCTTGTTGACTTCATGGATAGCTGGGCTTTGTTTGACACCCTTGCTTTGTTACTACTTTCTTAAGATTGATAAGAAAAAAAGCAAAGAAAAAGAAACATCGGGGATTTTTTATAAACTATCCATAGGTTACGGTTTTTTATTACGAGGTATTCTAAAGATCAGATTTTTATTTTTAGCCGTGATGTTTGCTTCTTTTGTATTTGCAATTATGGCGAGCAAAGAAGTCCCAAAACGTTTTTTCCCCGACTCTGATAGACCTCAAATCCTTGTGTATACCCAACTACCCGCGGGCACCTCTCAAAGAGAAATGACGTCTCAAATGGAAAATGTTTTTGGGCTTTTAAATGACAAAGAGTTGTTTCCAAACATTGAATCATACTCAGGCTATGTTGGGTTTGGTGGGCCTCGTTTTGTGTTGTCACTTGCTCCTGAAGATGCTGCAGATAACATGGGCTTTATTATTATCAATATTGAAGATGTTGAAGCTCAAGATAGTTCTATTGAAAATTTAAAAAATAATTTAAATGATCAATTCCCAGGCATGTTTTTTAGAGTGAATAAGATGTTTTTAGGGTCAAGTGATTCAAGTGAAATTAAGCTTCAGGTAGTTGGCCCAGATTCTAATGTTATTTATGCCAAAGCACAGCAACTAGTTGATAGGTTACATGAGGTTCCTGGCACCATAGATATAAGGACAGACTGGCAAAACAGAACCTTAAAAATTCTAATCAAAGTAGATCAGGTGAGGGCGAGAAGAGCAGGTGTCTCCTCAAATGATATCGCACAATCCCTCAATGCATATTTTGAGGGTTCAGAGGTTACCCAATTTCGTGAAGAAGATAACATCATTCCAATTCTATTCAGAGCAGAGGATGATGAAAGATTCAATATGGATAGGATGAGGACATTAAATGTTTACTCATCAAGCAATAATACCAATGTGCCATTGTTCCAAATAGCAGATTTTGAAGGAGAGAATCAGTTTTCACGTATTGCTAGGCAGGACTTATTCAGAACAGTCTCTGTTGAAGCAAAAAATATGAATGTAACGGCTCAGGACTTTAGGGAGGTATTAGATCCAATTGTTGAAGAATTAAATGCAGACTTACCACCTAACCATATGATCAGATACGATGGTGTTATCACTGAGTCTAAGGAGGCACAAGATTCACTTTCTGCAAGCGTTCCTTTGGTAATTGGCCTTATTATCATTCTACTTGTTGCTCAGTTTAATTCATTTAGGCGACCATTAATTATTTTAATTACCATCCCATTATCTTTCATAGGTGCTGTATTAGGCTTATTAATTTCTGGTTCAAACTTTGGATTTATGGGCACGCTCGGTCTTTATAGCTTAGCAGGTATTATTATCAATAATGCGATTATCTTGATTGATCGAATTGATTTAGAAAGGGAGATGGGTAAGAAAATTTATGATGCAATCGTTAGTGCCTGCCAGCAAAGATTAAGACCCATCATTATTACCACACTAACAACAACTTTAGGCTTGTTGACTCTAATAATTCCTCATGACCCACTCTTTTATGGTCTTGCTAATATTATTGCATATGGCTTGGCTGTAGGCACATTCCTGACATTAGCAGTTGTCCCTGTTTTATATTCCCTAATGTTTAAAGACAAAAAAGTATTCAAAAAGCAAAGTTAATGCTAAGCAAAGAAATGAAATCTTCAGAAAATGGTGAAAGAATTGTGAATAACTCTCCAAGGTTATTTTTGGTTTATATCATTTGTATTCTTGTGGATATGACGATTCTAAATATATACGCAGAATTCACTCACTCTGTTTACGTAGAGTCTTTTTCCGTAACAATTTTTATTGCTATTTTTTTACAGTTATTTATCGTCTTAACAAGACATGCGGAGCATAAGTTATCAAATTTTTTTAAGGATAAAAAAAGTTATTTGACAAAAATAAAGTATTTCCTCAGCCTCTGGGCGTTACTATTTTTCTCTAAGGTGTTGATGTTGCATGGGGCTAACTTAATCTTTGGTGATAAATTAAATTTTTATGGCATGTTTGATGGTTTGCTAGCTTTTATAGTGCTAATTTTTTCTTTCCTTTTAGGGGAGTATCTTCTCACAAAAGTTTACCGAGCACTTGAGTCTAAATAAATGAAAAAAAATTAGTAATTAAGATTAACGCTTGATTTATTAATAGTGCTTAATAAGTCGCAGTAAGATCCACTCGTGGGATAGTTTTTATCTATTTTAAGGCTATCAATTTCTGATGTTAACTTTTTGAGAAGTTCTGTATACATTTCGTTAACGTAATAATCCATTACAACTTTGTCAAATTTAACAACTTTCCAAAGAGAAATTTTTATTTCTTTTATAAAGTTGTCTGGATTTGTCTCATTATCAGATCTTGTTTGATAGACTTTTACGTTTAAATCACCATACAAGATAGTACTTTGTGCCTGGTAGGATAAAATGGGTTTGAGTATAATAATGGCGTCTGTAATGTTATTCGAAGCACATTTTTTTACATTTGAGTATGAAGGAATGTTTACAATTGCCTTATCCATCATTGGTGATGGTTGGTAGGTATAATAACTATATGGCGAGTTAATTGATTGGTTGGTGGGCTGGTTAACGAAGTACTGAAGGTTCGCAGCGTTTAAAATACTGGTTAAAAAAAGGGTTGAGATGAAAAGTATTGTTTTTTTTAAATATATATTAACCATTTTACTTGCCTTATATGTAACATTTGTGAGAGCTGATTTTACAGCAAAAGTTCAGCGTGTAGTTGATGGTGATACGATTCATGTTAAAGATGAAGCTGGTAAAAAGTTTAAGGTAAGGTTGACCGGTATTGACGCTCCAGAGCAAAACCAACCGTATGGATTAGCATCAACATACCAGTTAAGAGGGCTATTATTAAATAAGTTTGTGTTGCTTGAATCAAAACCAAAGAAAGGAAAGCCATATTCCGTTGACAAGTATAAGAGAGTTTTGGCAAAGATAGTATTGGATGGGAGGGATATAAACCTATCTCAAGTATTAAGCGGATATGCTTGGCATTTTAAAAGATATCAAAATCAACAAAGTCGCTCAGATAGAGAGGCTTACAGTAAAGCTGAGCTTTATGCAGAGGAAAATGAATTAGGTCTTTGGGGTGAAAAAAATCCAATAGCTCCTTGGAAATGGCGTAAAATAAAAAAATAATTTTTGTTAACTTTTTAGGGAATGAGGTTCATTTTGAAAAAAAATTTATTTAATAATACAGTCGCTCTTTTTTTATTTATCTTTTTTACTGGTCCAGTGTATTCTGCTTGTATGGATTTTTACAATCAAGATTTAAAGACCTTACAAGGTAAAAAATTTAACTTGTGCGAGTACCAAGATAAACCNATTTTATTTGTGAATACAGCTAGTAAGTGTGGCTTTACTTCACAATTCGAAGGCCTAGAGAAGTTATACAAAGAGCATAGCAATGACATGCTTGTGGTTGGCTTTCCTTCGAATGACTTNAACCAAGAATTTAAAACTGACAAAGAGATTCAGGATTTTTGCAAATTAACATACGCCGTTGATTTCCCAATGATGAGCAAGTCAAGTGTTGTTGGTCCAAATGTGAACCCTGTGTATAAAAATTTAAAGCAAATGACTGGCGAAGCGCCTATGTGGAATTTTTATAAGTATATTGTGATGCCAAATGCCGAATCAGCTTTTGTTTTTCCTAGCACTGTAGACCCTAAATCTGCAGATATTATGGGGATACTTGAGCCTTACTTCGAAAATTAATGTTTCATAAATTGTATGATGATCGCGGAGAGCTCCTCAACTGATTTTGATGTTGAGTCGGCCGTGGGTATACCCACTTTTTTCATGAGATCCTCAGCCTGACCTATTTCATGCCTGCAATTAGATAATGATGCGTATGTACTGTCTGGCCTTCTTTCACTTCTGAGTGAATGTAGCCTTTCAGATTTAATAGTAAGTCCAAAAATTTTATCAAGATACCCTTCCAAGATAGGGGGTAATTTTCCTCTTTCAAAATCTTCAGGTATCAGTGGGTAGTTTGCTGCCTTGATACCAAACTGCATTGCAAGATAAATACTAGTTGGTGTTTTACCGCTTCGAGAGACACCTACAAGTATGACTTGTGCTTGATTTAATCCAGTATGTGTCATGCCATCATCATGGCCCAATGCAAAATTTATTGCCTCCATCCTTGAGCCGTATTGATTTGTTTTTATACTATGAGAAACACCGGGCCTTGTTAAGGCTGGCTCATTAAGCTCGACCCCTAAAGGGTGAATGAATGAATCAAACAGATCAATATAATATGCATCTACTGCTTTTAGTTCATTCCTTAGGATTTGATTTCCGATAGACATAATGACGATAGGTCTTGATCCAGTCATCATTTTTATATTAGCTACTCTTTTTTGAGCATCCTCAACTTTCTCAATTGAGTCTGTAAAGGGAATCCTAATTTGATCAAACTCAGTCTCTGGGAAGTGTGCCAACAACCCCCCTAAAGATCCAGCCGTAATACCAGTTCCATCTGATATAAAAAAGGCTGTCCTTTTATTTTTTGCCATTTATTTTTTGCTTAAACTTTTCCATGTGCTTATTACTGTATCAGGATTTAATGACATTGAATCCATTTTTTGTTCCAATAGCCACTTAGCAAAATCAGGGTGATCAGATGGNCCTTGTCCACAAATACCTACGTAACTTTTNCTTGCCTTCGCACCCTCTATCGCCAATTCAATGAGTNTNATAACAGCGGGNTCTCTCTCATCAAAACCATCGGCTAAAATGCCTGAGTCTCTATCAGTCCCCAAGGTAAGTTGAGTTAAATCATTAGAACCAATTGAGAANCCATCAAAATATTTTAAAAATTCTTTGGCTAAAATAGCATTTGAGGGGACTTCACACATCATAATTAACCTTAACCCGTTCTCTCCTCGCTTAAGGCCATTCTGTTCAAGAACATCAATGACTGCTTCGGCCTCTTTGAGGGTCCTGACAAAAGGGATCATGAGTTCGATATTGGTTAGGCCCATCTCATTTCTTGCTTTTAACATAGCCTCGCATTCGAGTTTAAAACAATCTTTAAATTGATCAGATATATATCTTGCTGCCCCTCTGAAGCCAATCATTGGATTTTCTTCATCAGGNTCGTAAATGTCTCCAGCAACTAATTTTTTATATTCATTTGACTTGAAATCTGACATCCTTACGATCACNGGCTTAGGATAAAAGGCAGATGCAATTGTAGCCACACCCTCAGTGACTTTATTCACATAAAATTCTTTTGGTGATGGATATCCNTTAGACTTATANTTAATAGTATTTTTAATATCCTCTGGCATAGCCTCATAATTTAATATCGCTTTGGGGTGAATTCCAATCATGTTGTTAATAACAAATTCTAGCCTTGCTAGGCCAACACCATCATTAGGNATTTGAGCAAATGTAAAAGCCATGTCTGGGTTACCGACATTCATCATGAGCTTTATAGGTAATTTTGGCAGATCGCCATCCTCTTGAACCTTAATTTCATAATCTAACTTCCCTTGATAGACAATCCCTGTTTCGCCTTCAGAACATGAAACGGTAACTGTATCCTGTTCGGTAAGAAGCTCTGTCGCGTTTACACTACCGACAATTGCCGGAATTCCAAGCTCTCTTGCAATAATAGCGGCATGGCATGTCCGGCCACCACGGTTTGTGACCAATGCTGAGGCTCTTTTCATCACTGGCTCCCAATTCGGATCAGTCATATCGGCTACCAGTACGTCACCTGGCTGAACGGTATGCATTTCTGACGGATCTTTTACTATTCTGACAGGGCCTATTCCAATTTTTTGTGTCACCGCTCTTCCTGCAACAAGCGCTTTGCTTGATTCTTTCAGTTTGTATGTCTCAGTCGTATTTTGATGTTGAGATTTTACAGTCTCAGGTCTCGCTTGGAGTATATATAACTTACCATCTAGTCCATTCTTGCCCCATTCTATATCCATTGGACAGCCATAATGAGATTCAATTGTCATCGCGTAATTAGCTAATTCTGATACATCATCATCATTAACACTAAATTGATCTGCTAGAGTTTCTTCAACATCAACAGTGCTTGTGCTAAGTCCGGCTTTGGTGTCCTCACTAAATATCATTTTAATCTTCTTTGACCCAATAGACTTTCTTACGATAGCGTTCTTACCTAATTTTAAAAGTGCCTTATGTACATAAAATTCATCTGGATTAACTGATCCTTGAACAACTGTCTCACCAAGGCCATATGAGGAAGTGATGAAAATAACATCTTTAAAACCAGATTCTGTGTCAATGGTAAACATGACCCCAGATGAGCCCATATCACTTCTGACCATCTGCTGAACGCCAGCAGAGATTGCCACGTCTGAATGAATAAAGTTCTTATGTACCCTATATGAAATTGCACGATCATTATAGAGGGAGGCAAATACCTCTTTAATTGCTTGCCTAATATTTTCTAATCCATGGATATTTAAAAAACTTTCTTGCTGGCCAGCAAAAGACGCATCTGGTAAATCCTCGGCAGTCGCTGAAGAGCGTACCGCAAATGTTGTGCCTTTCGGTGATTTTTTAATTAAGCTTTCATAATGATTTTTAATATTANCCTCAAAATNACTAGAGAAGGGCGTATCAAGAATCCATTTCCTAATTTTTTTACCACTTTGCGAAAGCTTCACGACGTCATTAATATCTAGACCTTCAAGCTCTTGTTCAATTCTCTTTCCTAACTGGTCTTGTGTTAAGAATTCATTGAAAGCATCTGAGGTTGTGGCAAACCCTGTTGGAACNCNTACACCTTTTGCCTTTAGTTGAGAAATCATTTCACCGAGCGAGGCATTTTTGCCACCTACAATGGCAACATCTTTATTTCTCAGCTCTTCGAAGGAAATTACACTCTGTGTCATGGGATACCTTTGGGATAGTTATTATTTAATTACTTGTTATGGTTAATTAATAGTAAATATATAAAGAACGTAATTCTGCCATATTATATGATTGCTTGTCGACTTAAACGTAGTGTTAGGTTAAATATAAAAATTAAATTGATAATGACTTATCTCAATGGTATTGAAGAAAAAATTGTTGTTATTTGTTAATTTTTGTTAAAATGTTCAGCCCAAGTCATCCAGTTTAAAACTAAACAATGACTTTATTCAATATACTAATTTAAAAAAATACGGAGAAATCAATGGCTTCATTACTTGAACAACTTAAAACAATGACAACAATTGTTGCGGATACAGGAGAGGTGGATGCAATTAAGTCTTTAAAACCTGTCGATGCGACAACCAACCCGTCTTTACTATTGAAAGCGAGCAAATTGCCGCAATGTGAGCCTATGATTGAGGAAGCTATTGCCTATGCAAAGGGTAAAAGCTCTGATAAAGCACAACAAATTGAAGATGCTGCAGATAAGCTTGCCGTTCTTGTTGGCTTGGAAATTTCAAAACATATTCCNGGAAGAATCTCTACAGAGGTNGATGCAAGCCTATCTTTTAATGTTGACAAGATGGTAGCTAAAGGTAGAAAGATTATTTCATTGTATGANGANGCNGGATTAACAAAGGATAGNGTTTTAGTTAAGTTAGCGTCTACGTGGGAAGGCATTAAAGCAGGTGAGATTTTAGAAAAAGANGGAATTAACTGTAACCTAACTTTATTATTTAGTTTTGCTCAAGCGAGAGCTTGTGCTGAGGCCGGTGTGTTTTTAATATCTCCTTTTGTTGGAAGAATTTTAGATTGGTACAAAGCAAGTACAGGCGAGGAATATACTTCTGAAACTGATCCAGGTGTTGTTTCAGTTCGAAAAATTTATAGTTGGTACAAAGAACACGGATTTAAAACAGTCGTTATGGGCGCATCNTTTAGAAATATCGGTGAAATTACAGCTTTATCTGGCTGTGATCGACTAACGATAGGTCCTGCACTTATTGAAGAGTTAGCAGCGACNGAAGGGGACCTCCCTCAACACCTAAAAGACAATGGCTCTTCTAAAGAGAAGCCTTCGAAGCTTGAAGANGATCAATTTAGATTCGATCATAATGAAGATGCAATGGCAACAGAGAAGCTTTCTGAAGGCATTAGAAACTTTGTGATTGATCAAAATAAACTAGAGGATGCTTTGAGTCAAAAACTTTAAGCGATAAAGCTTCATTGATTGACAATATTTCACTGAAGTTATATTATCCTCGGTCTACTCGACCTAAATGAGAAAAAAGTTTTACGAGTTTTTAGCGTAGATGTTTATTAATAAAGTAATTTTAAATATGGGAGATTAAACCATGGCATTAACACAAATGGCACTAGATTCATTAGATTTTGACGCAACAGTAGCACTAGCAGAAACAGTTGCTCCTCACGTTGATATCTTAGAAATTGGTACACCTTGTATCAAACATAACGGTATTAAACTGCTTGAAACACTAAAAGCAAAATTTCCAAACAACCTTATCCTTGTTGACTTAAAAACAATGGACGCTGGTGAATATGAAGCAGAGCCTTTCTACAAAGCAGGTGCTGATATNTGTACAGTTCTAGGTGCTTCAGGTATTGCTACAATTAAAGGCGTTATCGCTGCAGCTAAGAAATACGGTAAAGAATGTCAGGTTGACATGATTAACGTTGATGATAAAGAGTCATTAGCAAAAGAAGCTGTTGCTGCTGGTGCAGATATTATCGGTGTTCACACTGGTCTTGATGCTCAAGCTGCTGGCCATACACCTTTTGCTGATCTTGCTGCAATTGCTGCACTAAACAC
>JGI26246J51724_1001372_pt1 | contig 11122 bp, 8 predicted proteins | sample SaaInlLV_10m_DNA_FD_51724 | JGI IMG/M metagenome (IMG submission 51724) | reverse complement strand
GAACAAAGAACAAAGAGGTTGGGAGTATTGTTAATGGTTTTTTCACTGATTTTGGAATATTTAATTTCTTCTGAACTTTCCGTAAAATTTCCATTTATGATGTTCTTTTTTCTTGTAATTGTTTTCTTGATGAGATCAAAAACAGACCAATCGAAATATTTCAGTTCTTTTTGGGTAGAGTTATTGCCAATTATTTGGTGGATACTTCTTTAGGATTTCATAATTTTTTAGAGTCTAAGATGTTTTTTTTACAAACAGTTTTGATAATCATAGGATATAAAGTGGATATCATAAAACTGTGAAATAGCTTCTTAGATCTCCTCTAAATTTGTAAATTTACGGTCTTAAATTAAATCAATTTTTATAAAAAAAATGATACCCAAAAAAAGAAATTATATTTTTGATTTTGATAGCACGTTAACACGAGTAGAAGCATTGGATGTTTTAGCCGAGATTACGCTAAAAGAGAATCCTAAAAAAGAGCAAATTATTCAAGAAATAATTGACATTACTAATTTGGGCATCGATGGTGAAATTTCCTTCACGGAATCTTTGGAAAGAAGAATTAAATTATTGAATGCAAACCAAGCCGATTTATCAGGATTGGTTGAAGCGTTGAAAAAACAAGTCTCAAAGTCGATAGAAAGTAATAAAGATTTTTTTGAAAATTATGCAGAAAACATTTACGTGATTTCATGTGGGTTTAAAGAATTTATAGATCCTATCGTAAAAGAATATAATATCCCTTCAGAAAGGGTATTCGCAAATACATTTGAATTTGCAAAAGATGGAAAAATTATTAGTTTTGACGCTAATAATCCACTTTCTCAACACAATGGAAAAATCCAATGTTTGAAAGAGATGAATCTCGAAGGAGAAATACAAGTTATTGGCGATGGGTACAGTGATTATGTTACTCGTGAAGCGGGTGTAGCAGACAAGTTTTTTGCATACACAGAAAATGTTTCAAGAGTGAAAACAACAGAAAACGCAGACCACATTGCCCCAAATTTAGATGAATTTTTATACGTTAACAAGTTGCCTAGAAATATCTCATATCCGAAAAATAGAATTAAAATTTTATTATTAGAAAATGTTCATCCAGATGCTTTTACAAAGTTGTCTACAGATGGGTTTTCAGTTGAAACAGTTTCAAAGAGTTTGTCTGAAGATGAATTGATAGCAAAAATCAAAGACGTACATGTGTTAGGAATTCGTTCCAAAACAAATGTTACACAGAGAGTTGTTGCTGCTGCTGAGAAATTGATGGTTGTCAGTGCTTTTTGTATTGGAACCAAACAGATTGATTTAGATGCCTGTAAAGAAAAAGGAATTGTTGTTTTCAATGCTCCTTACAGCAATACCCGATCTGTAGTTGAGTTAGCTATTGGAGAAATTATCATGTTAATGCGAAGTGTTTTTCAGCGAAGTACAGAAATTCACAATGGACAATGGAACAAAACAGCCGAAGGTTCAAGAGAAGTTCGTGGGAAAAAATTAGGAATAGTTGGATATGGAAATATTGGTAAGCAATTATCTGTGCTAGCAGAAGCCCTAGGAATGGATGTTTGTTATTATGATGTTGAAGACAAGTTGGCATTAGGAAATGCGACTAAAATGAATACTTTAAAAGACTTGTTGGCAATTTCTGACGTGGTTACTTTGCATGTTGATGACAATGCTGCAAATCACAATTTTTTCGGAGCGAAAGAAATTTCACAAATGAAAGATGGTGCACACTTGGTGAACTTAGCAAGAGGTTTCGTAGTCGATATTTCAGCTTTAGTAGTTGCGTTGAAAAGTGGGAAAATAGCGGGTGCTGCAGTTGATGTATATCCCTCTGAACCGAGAAAGAATGGTGATTTTTATACAGAACTTAAAGGCCTGGATAACGTAATTCTAACACCGCACGTTGGGGGTAGTACCGAAGAGGCACAGAGAAATATTGCAGATTTTGTTCCAAGTAAAATTATGGCTTACATCAATTCTGGGAACACCGTAGATGCTGTAAACTTTCCAAATATTCGTTTGCCGAGACAAACGAATGCACACCGATTTTTACACATTCATAAAAATGTTCCTGGGGTCATGGCAAAAATTAATAAAATTTTGGCCAAGTATGATCTAAACATAACAGGTCAGTATTTATCTACAGACCCAAAAGTTGGTTATGTAATTACTGATTTAGATAAAGAATATAACAAAGAAGTNATTGAGAATTTAAGAGATGTAGAAGGAACAATTAAGTTCCGTGTATTGTATTAATTCTCTTTCATACTATAAAATNAAAAACCCTTCAAAACATAAGATTTGAAGGGTTTTTTATTTTTGATAACAAAGTTTTTATAGTTTTATTTGATCTTTAAGATTCCCAATGTTCCGATCGACAATATTTAAATAACGTTTGCTGCCTATATACCTATTTCTATTAAAGTCATCGTAATTTGGTTGTTCCGGATGCATAGAACTTATATGAACATTTCCAGAAGAATGAATGAATTCCATTTTTTTATTTCCCAACCAAATTCCAACATGTGTTACACGTTGTTTCGAATCTACAGTTGCTTTTTTCCCAAAGAACAGTAAATCTCCTTTTTTTAACCCATCAAAATTTAAATGATAATCTATTGTTTTTCCAGCATTAATTTGTTGAGATGCGTCTCTAGGTATTATATAGCCATTCATTAAATACACCATTTTTGTAAACCCACTACAATCCATTCCTTTCGTAGAGGTGCCNCCCCACAAATAAGGGAACCCATTCATTTTTTTAGCAATAACCTCTATGTTTTCTGGTGTGCTTTTTAAGTTTTTTAGCCAAGAATCATAGATGATTGCTTCGTTTTTTTTGATAAAACCAGTTCTATTGTCAGGGTAGGTTACTTTATAAAAAGAAGCATCTTCAGAGACATATTTTAAAACCCCACCCAAAGTAATGTCAGAAATAATAGTTGAATTTTTATTTTTTGAAGCAAAGACTTGGCCAGCATTATTTGTAAATAATACTTTTTTTGAAGCGTTCCAGAGATCAAAATCTCTTTTATTCATTCTTTGAATTCCACCTTTGTCAACCCACGAAATATAATTATCAGGAGTTTGAATTCTATAAAAATCACCTTTCTTATCAAGAACTCTAAGTGCCATTCCTAATAAACCTTGTGTTCCTAATTCTGCGGAGTGTTTTGGGTTGGATCGAATGTTTATAACGGAGTTTTTTGCAATAGCAAACTGTCGATTTTCTAGAGAAGAGTCCGGTAAGATGCGTACCTCACTTTTGAAGTTTACTTGAGAATATTTAAGACTGTCTTGTAATCTTGAAAGGGCCTTTTTAGANGTAGTTTCCCCCTTTAAAATAATCGCTCCATTTNAAAGNTGAAATTGGATGTCAAATAGTTCCGTTCTTTTGTCAGGAGCTAGCTCTTTTTTAATTTTTGAATACATATTTTCTACTTTCGTAACTGTTTTTATATTCTTCCCACAGGATAGAAAAAAAACAAAAAGGATAACGATAGAGCGTTTTTCAATGTTCATCAATAAAATATTTTAGCTAAAGTACAAAAAAATCAAAATTCTATCCCTTCAATGTGCAACAAGGTTCTTTTCTGTTTTAGTGAAAGGACCTCATGAAAATAGGTTCATTTCTTTGAGTTACTTTTTGAGTAGCATATTGGATAGGTTTTCTTGTTGTGTTCTAATAGCGTAATTTCTTAGATCTACAATCAAGGAGAAGCTCTTTTGTATTTAAAGTTCTATTAGCATCGTTTTGTTTTCCGAAAGCATGAATTTTGCATCTTCATATTTTGGAGGTCCCAAAAAATTTTAGCATTGTTAGAGCATCCATAGTCTTCTTTTGGGATGCCAAAAAAATTGGTATCCATTTTATTGTTTTTATTTTCGTCATGAATAAAAGACACAGCGTATTCTCCAGCATCTATATTCTTAAAGATGATGGTAGCTCTTTTTTCTTTTATTTCCACAACATCGCCCTTATATTCATTTTTTAAAAAACCTATTTCACTGTTATAGACTCCAGCCAATATATGGCCCTTGTTTGATTTTAATCCGGAGATTTTTACGATAAGGGTATAAGTTTCTTTTTCTTGACCATTTGTGTNGGGCATTCCACTAAAAATAAATGCGACTATTAAAACTATTTTTTTCATACGGAGCTTTTTTTATGCTTACTTCTATATTTTACAAAACAATAATCATGCTGAACTTCTATGTGCGGGTATTTTCTGTCTCTCAAACGATAGGCTTGTTTCATTTTTTTGAAATGATGACCGCGTAAATCTATTAAAATCTAATCTAATCTAATCTATTTTTGTTCGGTTTTAATTTGTTGTAATGTTTTATCTGATTGAATGTATGCCGTGAAAATTTTATATCGTAATTCGTTTATTTCTGTATCAAAGTAGTTGGCCCATTTGTTTTCTTTAAATAAACGATAGATGTTTTTTAGTCTTTTTTGGGCNTCTGAATATGTAAATAAATGATTTGAATGCTGTTCTTTTTTTGGTTCAATTTTACAGATTTNACGATCAAAATCAACTTCAATATAAAACGATTTTTCACTTTCATTCAAGGGGTAGAAGTCCGTCCATTTGGCAAATCCTATGACATTTTCTTGATTTTTGTAGTTTCCATTGCTATTCAATTTCCATCGACAATTTGCAACCCTTCCCCAATGATTTGATTTTCTGTAAACACCAGTATTGGTATAGAAATACTTGCTATTAAATTTACTCTTATAATGGGTTTTTTCTGGAAATTCAAAGTCTTGAACCTCTTGAAATTTACAAAAGGTATGTTTGAAAAAGTTGTTTTGATTGTAGGTTTTCAAAATATGAACATAAGAACATCACAAATGTACTAAAGAATTTTTTTTTACAGGTATCTTAAAAATAAAAAACGCAACCAAACAAATGGTTGCGTTTAAATGAAATAGAAAGTTCTATGAATACATTTTTTAATTAAGCTTAAAAAGAGGTATTATTTTACTTCCTCGAAATCTACATCCTCAACATTATCTCCCTGAGCGTCGTTTGCTTCTGGTTGACCTTGTTGATCTGCTCCAGGATTTGCTCCTTCGGCTCCGCCTTGAGCAGCATACATTTCTTCAGATGCAGCTTTCCAAGCTTCGTTAATAGTTTCCATAGCGGCATCAATTTGTGCCAAGTCTTTAGATTCGTGTGCTGCTTTTAGCGTTGTTAAAGCTGCTTCGATTGGTGCTTTTTTATCGTCAGATAATTTTTCACCAAATTCCGTTAACTGTTTTTCTGTTTGGAAAATCATAGAATCTGCACCATTGATTTTTTCTGCAGTTTCTTTAGCGGTTTTATCAGCGTCAGCATTTGCTTCTGCATCTTGTCTCATTTTCTCGATATCTTCTTCTGACAAACCAGAAGAGGCTTCGATTCTAATTTCATGAGATTTATTCGTTCCTTTATCTAAAGCAGAAACTTTGATAATACCATTGGCATCAATGTCAAAAGTTACTTCAATTTGTGGAACTCCTCTTTGTGCTGGAGGTAAACCATCTAAATGGAAACGACCAATCGTATTGTTGTCTGCAGCCATTGCTCTTTCTCCTTGTAAAACATGGATCTCTACGGATGGCTGATTGTCTACTGCTGTTGAAAATACTTGCGATTTTTTAGTAGGAATAGTGGTGTTTGCATCAATTAATTTTGTGAAAACATTCCCCATTGTTTCAATTCCTAATGATAAAGGTGTAACGTCTAATAACAATACATCTTTCACATCACCTGATAAAACACCTCCTTGAATTGCAGCTCCTAAAGCAACAACNTCATCTGGATTTACCCCTTTACTTGGAGATTTTTTNAAAAATTTCTCAACAGCTTCTTGTACGGCTGGAATTCTTGTAGAACCTCCTACCAATACAATCTCATCGATGTCGGAAATAGATAAATCTGCATTTTTTAACGCTTTTTTACAAGGTGCGATGGTTCTCTTTACTAAATCATCAATTAATTGTTCAAATTTAGCTTTTGTTAACGATCTCACTAAGTGTTTAGGACCACTAGCTGTAGCAGTTACATACGGTAAGTTAATTTCTGTTTGTGCAGAAGATGATAATTCAATTTTAGCTTTTTCTGCAGCTTCTTTTAAGCGCTGTAAAGCCATTGGATCTTCTCTTAAGTCAATGTTTTCCTCTGATTTAAACTCCTCAGCCAACCAGTTGATGATTTTTTCATCAACATCNTCACCACCTAAGTGTGTATCACCATCTGTAGCTAATACTTCAAAAACTCCGTCTCCTAATTCTAAGATAGAAACATCATGNGTTCCTCCACCAAAATCAAAAACAACAATCTTCTTATCGTCATTAGATTTGTCTAATCCGTANGCTAATGCAGCAGCTGTAGGCTCGTTTATGATTCTTTTAACTTGTAAACCTGCAATTTCTCCAGCTTCTTTTGTTGCTTGTCTTTGTGCATCGTTAAAGTATGCAGGAACAGTTATTACTGCTTCTGTAACATCAGAACCTAGATAATCTTCGGCTGTTTTTTTCATTTTTTGCAATACCATTGCAGAAATTTCTTGAGGTGTGTATAAACGACCATCAATATCTACTCTGGGAGTGTCATTGTCTCCTTTTACTACTTGATAAGGAACTCTTTTTGCTTCCTTCGTAGAATCAGAAAATTTATTTCCCATAAAACGTTTGATAGAATAAACAGTTTTAGTTGGGTTTGTTACCGCTTGTCTTTTTGCTGGATCCCCAATTTTACGTTCTCCTCCTTCAACAAAGGCAACGATAGATGGTGTTGTTCTTTTTCCTTCAGCATTAGGGATTACAACGGGTTCATTTCCTTCCATTACAGAAACACATGAGTTGGTTGTTCCTAAATCGATTCCTATTATTTTACTCATAATAATTTATTTATATTAATTTTTTAATATTCAATTTTCAATTTCAATTAGTCAAAGGCTATGCCAACTCTTTTTTGAGTTTAAAATGTCAGTTTTTAAAATAAATAACTTTTAAATAGGTGACAAATTGACATAATGCTCTTTAATTGGTTGAATTATAACTTTATAAGTAAATGTGTAGCGTTGGATAATTTGAGAAGATTAGGGACGCAGTTTCTTGGCAATTGCGCTGTACTTGCGTTGGTAAATTAAATTATATCAAAAAAATCAACTAATTGAACTCTATTTTTTACATTTACAGTATAATTTCTAATTATTATTGAGAATGTCGCAATTTATAAGTGTTTTTGATATGTTTAAAATCGGAGTAGGTCCTTCTAGTTCTCATACTCTAGGTCCTTGGAAAGCCGCAAGTAGTTGGATTCAACAACTGAGAGATTGTCAAAAATTAGAAACGTTAGATGAAATAAGAGTTGATTTATACGGTTCTCTATCACTCACTGGTAAAGGGCATGCTACAGACTTGGCAATATTATTAGGGTTGAGTGAGGTTGATCCTGAATTCATTCCTATTGAAGATATTTTCATTATTGTTCATAGAATAAATATTCAAGAACAAATCTATTTTAAAGGAGGAAAGAAAATACCTTTTTTAAAGGAGTCAATCACATTCAACAAAGAGTTTTTACCTTTTCATCCAAATGGAATTACCTTTAGAGGCCTTCGTAATGGAGAAGAAATTTCGATGGAAACATTTTATTCTATTGGGGGTGGTTTTATTGTTCAAGAAAAGGATGTGCTAGAGAAGCAGGCTGAACCTGACGACATCCTATTTCCTTATCCAATTCGCAAAGCAATTGAATTAGAGTCCTATTGTGAAAATGAAAACCTATCGATATCAACCATAGTGTATAAGAATGAATTGGTNTTAAAAACTGCTGACAAGATTGATTTTGAATTAAATAGAATTTGGCAAGTAATGTTAGAATCGATGTATCTAGGATGTCACACAGAAGGAGAATTACCCGGAGGGCTTCATGTGAAAAGACGTGCTTTTGATATCCATACTAAATTGATAAAAGGGACCTCACATACAAATCCAGAAGATTGGATGACTGCAATTAGGAGTACAAATGTGAAGTTTCGTGAAATCCTTAAATGGGTTAGTTGTTTTGCGCTTTCCGTGAATGAAGTGAATGCTTCATTAGGACGTGTAGTAACAGCTCCTACCAATGGAAGTGCCGGTGTAATTCCTGCAGTTTTAATGTATTATTTAGTCATAGAAAATCATGACGCTGATTTTGAACACATTAAAAAATTTCTATTAACAGCAGGGGAGATTGGGAGTCTTTTTAAGAAAAATGCGACTATTTCTGCAGCAATGGGAGGATGTCAAGCCGAAATTGGTGTTTCTTCATCGATGGCCGCTGCTGCTCTGACAGAATTATTAGGAGGATCTGTTGCGCAATGTCTGGTGGCTGCAGAAATAGCAATGGAGCACCACCTTGGATTAACCTGTGATCCTATAGGGGGTTTGGTTCAAATACCTTGTATAGAAAGAAACGCAATGGGTGCTATAAAAGCAATTAATGCCGCAGAAATGGCGCTAGACGTAAATCCTAAAGATGTAAAGGTGCCTTTGGATAAAGTAATTCATACGATGTGGGAAACCGCAAAGGATATGAATAAAAAATATAAAGAAACTTCAGAGGGAGGTTTGGCGATCAATGTCGGTTTGGCCGACTGTTAAAAATTCCTTTGTATCTAGAATTGGTATTATTAAAAAGAAAAAACCCTAAGAGATCAAAAGAACTCTTAGGGTTTTAATATTTTTTGGTATTCTAAAAATTATTTTTCAGAACTGTTCACCGCTAGCGTATAAACTACTAAACCAAATCCTATTTTATTGATTGCATCAGCAATGTTATACAGAACATCTACGTTAAAACTACCTAGAAATTGAGTATACCAACCTTCAGTTCCAGCCATGTATCCTAGTGGATAAATAGCCCAACCTACAAGAACGAACCAACATAATGTTTTGTGAGCTTTTAGAACTGCACCACCAGCTTCTACAGCCAATTTTTTTGCAGATCCAAACCAGATATCGTAAACAATTACAAAATAAGCTGCTCCAGAGATGAATCCCCAAAAAGCTGCACTATCTGTATATACTGCTTCTCCAAAGTATCCTGTTACTAACATAATCGTTGATAAGAAGATTAATCTCCACATCATTGATTTTTTTGCTCCTGCTACTTTTAGTATTAAATAAAATTCAACACACATTAAAGGCACAGTTAAAATCCAGTCTACATAACGGAAGAAAGTTGGTGAATCACCAGTTGCAGCCCAGTAGTCTCTCATGTAGAAGTAGTGAACTGCTGCAATAAAAGTAATTAAACCAGACACAAGAATTGAAGTTCTCCATTTTTTATCAAAACTATTCATTGATAAAAAGAAAAATACAGATGCTGCCATCATAGCCATACACCCTACAAAAAATGTAAATCCAACATAATCATCTGGAGCCATTTTAGCAACAGACAGAAAATTAATCGATAAATTCATAATGTTTAAAAAAATTAAGTTAATAAAATAGTTTACTGTTTTTAACATAAACTCTAAACCAAATATAAGTAAAAATTATTAAATTTGTAATATGAGCATTATAATTAAGAGTAATTATCAAAATTTTATGGTTTTTTTTACGTTTTTCTTTTTCTGGTTTAGCATCCAGTTTGGGAGTTTTGTGGAGGATTCAGTTGCTTTTTTACTCATAGTTTCTCTAGGAATATTACATGGAGCAAATGATTTACTTATTTTATCTAAAGGGAAAAAAAATAAACATACCTATGTAAAACATTTATTTGTATACCTATTGATCATGCTGTTTTGTGTTTTGACCTACTTTTTTAGTTCGTTTCTGGCAATTTCATTATTTATTTTATTGAGTTCTTATCATTTTGGAGAAGAACACCTTGGAGAAAAAATAGCCGTAAACAGCATATTTAATTTCTTTTATTACATGTCCTATGGAGTCTTTATTTTCTCAATGCTTTTTTATGAGTCTACAGCAAATGTGGATGAGATTATGAGAGAACTCACCAATACAACATTCACAAAACTTCAAATAAAGTTTTCATTGATGCTTTCATCATTTATTTTATTAGTAATGAGTTTGTATTTGGTTTTAAAAAAAATAATAGATGTAAAGAAGCTTCTGAAAGAGATCTTTTATTTAGGACTTCTTTTTTTAGTCTTTAAGACCTCGACGCTTATTTTAAGTTTTGCTGTTTATTTTATATTGTGGCATTCGATTCCATCCATTATCAACCAAGTAGAATTTGTGTATGGAGATTTGACAAAAAAAAGCCTCATATCTTATGTGAAAAAAGCCATTATATATTGGGTTATAAGTATCATAGGGATGTTTGTTATCTATCAATTGATTCCCCACATGAGTTTATTTTCTACCATCATTTTTGTAGTCTTGTTCGCAGTGACTGCTCCTCATACTTGGGTAATGTATAGAATGAAAAGTTAGCGTGTAAAAAGAAGTTCATTTTCAGTGGACATCTCTTCAGAAAAACGATAGGACTCTTTGTTAAAATTTTTCAATCCGTCAATCGTTTTAATATTGTTATCTATGATATAGCGGACCATTAATCCACGCGCTTTTTTTGCAAAGGTCATCACTGTTTTATATTCGCCATTTTTAAAATCTTTAAAAACAGGTGTAATCATAGGGACTTTCAAGACTTTTTTCGGAAGTACTTTAAAGTACTCTGTACTTGCTAAATTAACGAGTAATTCTCCATCTTTTAATTCATCATTTAAAGATTTTGCAACCGTATCATCCCAAAATTTATAAAGATTTTTTGTTTTACCAACAGGTAACTTTGTACCCATTTCTAAACGGTAGGGTTGAATTAAATCTAAAGGTTTTAAAATTCCATATAAACCAGATAAAATTCTTAACCGGTCTTGTAAAACTGGTATCTTTTCAGCATCTAGAGTATGTATGTCGATTCCTCTAAAAACTTCGCCAGTAAAAGAGTAGATCGCTTGTTTTGCATTTTCAGGAGAAAAAGGGGGCTTCCACATTTGGTTTCTATCGTAATTCAATGCAGATAGTGCATCAGAAATTTTCATCAATTCAGAAATATTTTTCTTTGAAAACGTTTTTAATTTTTTATTCAGTTTTTCAGATTGTTCTAAA
>JGI26246J51724_1001353_pt1 | contig 11205 bp, 9 predicted proteins | sample SaaInlLV_10m_DNA_FD_51724 | JGI IMG/M metagenome (IMG submission 51724) | reverse complement strand
GGCACTGCGTCAAATGTTATCTGTTTTCTTGCGCGCGGCGACGTAGCGCTATCGGTTAGCATGACCTTCGTCTCGACTCTCATTGGTGTCGTCGCAACGCCGTTGCTTAGTCAGTTCTATCTGGCCGAGCAGGTTGCAGTAGATGAACTCGCGATGATCGAAAGCTTATTACAAATAGTTTTTGTCCCCGTGATCTCAGGCTTTTGCTTTCGCGCAGTGCTGCCCCGTCTCAGCGCTGCATTACAACCAGCATTACCCCTGTTCTCTGTAATCTGCATATTGTTCATCATAGGTATTGTGGTCGCACTAAATGCACCGCAGCTGCGCGGAATCGGCCCATTAATTGTCTTGGCGGTTGTCCTCCACAATGCGCTGGGTATTGCCGGCGGCTTCACACTAAGCCGACTCTTCGGTTTCGACCTCAAGCAAAGTCAGACGATAGCAATCGAGGTCGGCATGCAAAATTCAGGGCTCGCGGCAGCGCTTTCACTGCAATTTTTCTCTGCAACCGCCGCCCTTCCCGCTGCGCTTTTTAGCATCTGGCACAACATTTCGGGCGCGCTCCTCGCCGGACATTGGGGACGCCAACGAGACTCTTTGAAGTACTTGCTAGCAGATGTCAAAGACAGCGAGATGGATGGAGCTTAGGCCGATACCATGTTACAGTTTTGCCGTTGATTGGTGCAGTAAACGCACCATTTTAGGGCGTTTTCAGTATTTTATACCCTCCTAATATCCAACAAGCGTGACACCCTATTTCGAACTAATCATTTGGCGCTCAGCCCTCCGCAATGCGCCGCAGGAGATCGACGTGAAACTAGTGACAGCGATAGTAAAACCCTTCAAGTCAGACGACGTACGAGAGGCGCTATCCGAGATTGGCATCAGCGGGATGACGCTCACCGAAGTAAAAGGATTTGGTCGTCAGAAAGGCCACACCGAACTGTATCGAGGCGCCGAATACGTCATCGACTTTTTGCCTAAAGCAAAAATAGAAGTGGCAGTCGAAGACGCGATAGTCGATCAGGTCATCGAGGCGATATGCAAAGCGGCCAATACAGGCCAAATCGGGGACGGTAAAATATTCGTCAGCAACCTCGAGCAGACGATCCGCATTCGTACCGGCGAAACCGGCAACGACGCCCTGTAACCACAAGACAAGGCTATGACTGGCATGAAAATTATCAAAAAAATCGCCACCGCGGCGATCCTAGCTGGCGCATCTAGCGTCGTCCTCGCACAAGAAACAACCGAACTTAGTGGCGCAAATACGGCATGGATTCTGACGTCCACCGCCCTCGTCCTATTCATGACCCTGCCCGGGCTTTCTCTATTTTATGGCGGACTCGTTCGCACTAAAAACGTGTTGTCAGTTTTAATGCAGTGTTTCGCTATCGCCTCTGTGATTTCTGTTCTCTGGCTCATCGTCGGCTACAGCATCGCCTTTGGCCCGTCAGAGTCTGCTTACTGGGGAGGCCTCAGTAAGGCGCTGTTTAGCGGCATCACTGTCGACTCGCTCGCCGGGGACATTCCGGAAAGTGTGTTCGCCACATTCCAGATGACGTTTGCAATCATCACCCCTGCGCTGATGGTTGGTGCATTCGTCGAGCGCATTAAGTTTTCATCGATGCTGCTTTTCTCGACTCTATGGACTCTGCTCGTCTACTTCCCCGTCGCCAACTGGGTCTGGGGTGGCGGCTGGCTGCAGCAAATGGGTCTTATCGACTTCGCTGGCGGCACGGTCGTGCATGTCACCGCAGGCGTCGGCGCACTCGTCACGGCTCTCTATCTAGGCCCTCGCACGGGCTTTCTNACTGCACCAATGATGCCGCACAACCTGACCATGAGTTTCACCGGCGCAGGTATGCTCTGGGTGGGCTGGTTCGGCTTCAATGCCGGTAGCGCCCTTGCAGCTGACGGCAGCGCGGGAATGGCTATGCTTGTTACCCATCTGTCGGCGGCGACTGGCGCGGTCACGTGGATGGCGATTGAGTGGATTAAATACGGCAAGCCTAGTGGCCTCGGCGCCATAACAGGCATGGTCGCAGGTCTTGCGACAATCACACCGGCGTCGGGCTCGGTCGGCCCAGCTGCCGCCCTGCTCGTTGGACTCTCTGGTGGTGTTGTCTGCTACTTCTGCACAACGTACCTGAAACAGAAAATGCGCATCGATGATTCTCTCGACGTGTTCCCGGTGCACGGCGTTGGTGGCATCGTTGGCACTCTTCTCGCTGGCGTGCTTGTTTCGAGTGATCTCGGCATCTTCAGCGGAAACGGCTTGGCAGAAGGCATGACTATTGGCTCACAATTATTTATTCAAGCCTTTGGCATAGTCGTTGTAGCGCTGTTTACCTTTGTCTTAACCTTCGGGCTTCTTAAGCTCGTAAGCGCCCTTACCGGTGGTATTCGCGTGTCTGCCGAAGAAGAGCAGATCGGCCTCGATATTGTCGACCACGATGAGAAAGGCTACTCAATGTAGCTGCGCGTCATCACAAAAAAAGCCTCGCCGGATTCTCCCAGCGGGGCTTTTTTTTGCTTAGAGATTCTTGCACCGGAATTAATCGCTTCCCGCAGAAGGACTGCCGCAATCGAACTAATCGCTCTTTCGAAGGGTTGTTATCGCGTAGACTAATTTATTACCTTCGAGGTCTTCGAAATGAGTCGCTACAAGGCAAGTCGAGCGGCCGTCTTTAATTAATTCGCCGCGTAATCTAAAGCGTGGACCGAATACTGGGGCGAAATAATCGATACGCATATTGACAGTCGCAGACCATTTAAATTGTTGCTGCGAGTCGAATAAAGACCGCACGGTCCAGATAGAGATCATGTCTACATAGGTGCCGGTGAATCCGCCGAAGAGTTGATCTCGCGGATTAAGGAGATGGCTGGGAAGATGCGCCTCGACCTCAATCAACCCGCGTTCTTCGCGCAGAATTGACCATTCGCGCGATTCAAGTAAGTCGCCTGCATTGTGTCCTGGCTTTAAAAATATCGGTCTGTCGTCGTTCGCGTCAGTCATCTAGTTATCCTGTTCTCTGTTCTTTTTATTGTGCTTACTCTGCTATTCGCTTCGATTTCTTACCCTTTAAACTGCGACTCAACTAATTTGCGCGCGCATCGAGAAGGAAAAAAATCCGGTTGATCGCACGGGGATCGACACCCGGTGCTCGAATCTGTGCAAAGTTACCCGAATGATTGGTCATGTCTAACGTCTCAGCAGCCGTCGCTGCATCGATGCCCGCAGCATGCATGTCGCTCGCCTTTACCCAGAGGTCTCGAAGGTAGGCTTGAAAATCATGAATGGGCTTACGTGTCCTCATCACGGGCCCGTGGCCAGGCAGCCATAGTTCGAAATCCAGTTCTTTGAGGCCATCGAGAGTCGCAGGCCACTCGTCGACATGTCCATCTCCCATGTAAGCCACGCCCGGTAGCATCATGTCTCCGGTAAATACGATCTTTTCATCCGGCAACCAAACCANCACATCGCCCCCGGTATGAGCGCGNCCAAAGTGGCGTAATTGAATTTCGCGGCTGCCCCCTTCGAGGGTTTGAAACAGCGNCATTTTTTTATCGAGAGTGATATTGGGTGGCGTAGGCACGATTTCTTTGATCGCTTCCATATAGTCGCGCTGCACTTTCGCTTGTTGTAATAGTTGCTCACGGCGCTCACCGCTCGACGCATCTGCAGCTTGCCGCTCTAAACTGCGCACGGTGCCCGGCACAGGATCGGAGAAACTCTTAAAAGTGATTTCTTCTAGAACATTGCCAGCTTCGCCATTGAGTTTCATGCGGGTGTATTCGTGGCCGATGATTTCCACCCCTGGCGGAAAGCTTTGGTTACCGTGCGCATGATCGAAATGATAATGACTGTTAACGAGATAGCGGACCGGCTTGTCTGTTAACACTGACAGAGAATCTATGAGCGCCATTGATGCGGCGGCTGTCACATGAGAGTCGACCAGCAACGTGTCTTCCGAGCCCACTAGCACCAATGCGTTGCTCATCGTGTAAACGCTTCCGGTACCCGTTGCAAACCAAACCCCGTCAGCGACTTCTTCGAAGCGATGCGAGGCAGATTCGCGCACTTCACCTTGCGCCAGCGCAATGCTCGGTGCGGTAAAGGCGAGAAGCGCTGCGCTTAAAACGCCTAACACGTGCTCTTTAGAGGCCTTTTTTATTCGCCCTTTTTTACTTGTTTCTCGCATTACGTTTTCCTTCCTTTTTCGCGGCAGGCGCTCACTGTGTGTAACTTATTGCCAACTGTTTTCGTCTACAGAGCAGATCGAACTGATAACCGACCAGACGTTAGCCCATAGCCTTAGGGCTGTAAAGCAGGTCACTGCTCGCCAATTTCGATCAACTCTCGCTGCCAGTGAGATTGATCAAATCGACATCTTTTGGCGAAACTCGCAGCTTCGATGGTTTAGGCGGCACCAAAATTTTACATAAACTATTGAATTAAATTGACTTTAATTAACTGGCAAACTTTTTGCTTAGAGTCTTAATAAGAAAAAGTGTACACAACAGGTGACATAGCCGGTCACTAATCTAACACTGCAGCTAAAGGAGAGAACCCGATGCCTTTTCACACTAACCATAATATCCGACTCGCGGCCGCCTCATTGCTAGCGCTTCTGCTCTCGAGCTATTTGTTCGCTAACAATGGTCATGCCGAAGAGCTTCGAGAGATAAGCAAAGTGAATGGCGGCATTCGCATCGCTGCCAGCGAGCAAGTCGGAGAAGTGTCGTCGGTCAACGGCGGCATCGACATCGGCCGCAATGCCCGCGCGACCAGCGTCGAGACGGTGAATGGCGGCATAGAGATCGATGACGGTGCCGAGATCGACAGCGCCGAGACGGTTAACGGCGGCATTAGAGTCGACGACAATGTTATCGTACGCCGCTCGCTGGAGACCACCAATGGCGGTATTCGCGTCGGTAGCGGCAGCAAAGTTGGCGGCACCATCGAAACCGTAAACGGCAAAATCACGCTTGATTATACTCACGTGGGTGACAGCGTTATCACCACCAACGGCGATGTTTTAATTCGCAATGGCAGCGTGATAGAGGGCGATGTGGTGTTCGAGGGACGACGCCGCGGCTGGACTCGATGGTTTAACTGGGGAAATAAAAGGCCTGATCTGGTGATCGATGCCGATGCCGAAGTAAAGGGAGACATCCGCCTCTATCACGAGGTTACGCTTAAAATTGCAGAGGGCGCCCGCGTCGGAGACATCAAGCGCCATTACCGCGACTAGCCCCTCGGAATAAGCGCGACGCGCTCGGCGCGCTCGCGCAAAAGATACTTTTGCACTTTGCCCGTAGACGTTTTCTCGATAGGNCCAAAGTCNACCTTTTTAGGAATCTTAAACGCCGCGAGCTCTTCGCGGCAATAAGCAACGAGCTCTTGGGCTGTCATTTCTTGGCCGTCCTTTAGCGAGACGAAAGCACACGGAACCTCTCCCCACTTCTCATCACTTGCCGCAACCACGGCTGCCTCGAGTATTTTCGGATGGCGGAATAACACTGATTCAACCTCAAGGGAGGAAATGTTCTCACCGCCAGAGATAATAATATCTTTCGAGCGATCTTTAATCTGCACATACCCATCTTCATGCCACACGGCGAGGTCGCCTGAGTGGAACCAACCGCCGGCGAACGACGCCTNTGTTGTCTTCGGGTTTTTGAGATACCCTTTCATCACCAGATTCCCGCGCATGAAAATTTCACCCATCGTCATCCCATCTTTTGGCACCGGTACAAGGGTGTCCGGATCGGCAACCATTAGCTCATCTTGCAGAGGCGCACGCACGCCTTGACGCGCCATCAACTCGGCTCGCTCATCGATATCCATGTTTGCCCAATCCGCCTGCGGCGCACTCACCACGCAAGGGCCGTAGGTTTCGGTAAGGCCATAGACATGGGTCACATTAAAACCGAGCTTTTCCATTCCGGCGATAACCGCCGCCGGAGGTGCTGCACCTGCTGTCATCGCATTAATTCCGCTAGGCAGGCCTTCATGCAAACCAGAATCGGCATTTAACATCGTGTTGAGAACAACCGGCGCGCCGCAGAAATGCGTGACTTTGTGCTGCTTTATTTGCTCGAAGATAGCGTCTGCTCGAACGTGGCGGAGGCACACGCTGGTCCCGGCGACCGCCGCGAGTGTCCAAGGAAAACACCAGCCGTTGCAGTGAAACATCGGAAGGGTCCACAAATAGACAGGTTGTGCGGTCATATTCCAGCACATCGCATTAGACAGCGCGTTTAGGTAGGCGCCGCGATGATGAAAGACAACGCCCTTCGGATCGCCTGTCGTGCCCGAAGTGTAGTTAAGCGAAATAGCCTGCCATTCATCTTCAACCTGAAAGCAGCGGTAGCCGGCGTCGCCAGTGCGCAGCAGCGCTTCGTAATCGGTCTCGCCCAAAAGCTCTCCGCCTTCGAAATATGGGTCATCGATATCGATGACCCTAGGCTTCTCATCGAGTAATTCGAGCGCGGCACGTATCGTGTCGCTGTATTCGCGGTCGGTAAAAAGTACGCGCACTTCAGCGTGCTCGAGGATAAAGGCAATTGCCTTCGCGTCTAGCCGAACGTTAAGCGCATTGAGCACGGCGCCTNCCATCGGTACACCAAAATGTGCCTCAAAGGTTTCTGGTGTATTCGCCCCCATAAACGCGACCGTGTCGCCTTCGCCAATGCCAAGTTTGCCGAGCGCCGAGGCGAGAAGACAGGCGCGCGCGTAGGTTTGAGACCACGTGTAGCGAGTAGCGCCGTGAATAATAGACGCTTGGTCCGGATAGACGCTTGCGGCTCGCTCAATAAAATTAAGCGGAGTCAGCGCAGCAAAGTTTGCCGCGTTCTTATCAAGGCCTTGTTCGTATTTATTCACGTGTGATCTCCTCGCCGTCTCTGCGGCCATTTCTTAAATAGGTGTCTGGGTTAAGGCCGGCGCTTGTTACGCTGAGCCGATCCGCCGCGCTCCCACGACTACTGGAAATCCATATCCCCCGCGGTCAGCCACCATTTGCCATAAAGTAGGCTAGCGGCTGGACCAGGATTCCAGCTGTTGCAGGGTATCTCAATGCCCAAATCGCGAACAGCCGCATTCGGCATATCCAACCTCGCAAGCCAGCCTTTGGTTAGCCATAGAAGTAAATCGCTGGGGGGTTCATTTTCACCAACCTGTGTGCAGAAAGGCTCTTCACGCGCGCCTTTTACCAGCGCTCGAGCTAGCACAGTCAGCGCGCGGGAAACTGTCGCGAGTGGCGCAACAATATCCATAAGCAGCCACGCATCTGCGCTGCGCTTAATCACACACAAGGCCATTGCCCTACCGGCCGAATCACGCAGCCAACGCAGCGAATAACGCGCGCGATGCGGATGCTGCAAATAACGATAGCTAATGTATTCCCAATCTCTAACGCCGATGATGCCATTCTCAAAATCAACCTGCATTTCCTGCCAGAGCGCGCCTAATTCATCGCGTTGCGCTGAGTCTGCGGCATCGAAATCGGCCAGTGTCCATGCCGCCTCCACCGCGCTGCCTGGCTCAGTTATCCCACTCACCCTGACTTCGACGAAGTCGTCGGTTTTCTCGTAGAGACCGAGACGGATAGCGAGCCTCATTGTTTTTTTATTCGGAAAACCAAAGCCCAATAGATGATCGACAGTATTGCCAATTTCGCGCTCGAGGAATGTCGCGGCAACCTTGAAAAAGAGACTGCCGCGACCGTACCGGGTTCTCTCCTCAGGCATAACCATGACATCGCATGGCTGTATCGCTAAAGCTGGGCGCCCAAAATAGCAAATATCGCGCGGCGCTCCGCCGTAATGTGCGACGAGATCGCCTTCGGCGTTCGCTCTCGCCACAACACAGCGTCCAGCGCCTAGTTCGTATTTCCAGTGCCAGACCTCTGCATCGAACGCGTGGCCGAAACTGCGTTCGAAAAGATCAGCAACAGCCGCTGGTTGAAAACTGGCTCTGTCACCATATTCTGCAGCAGCGTATTCGCTATCTGACTCGGCAGGTGCCAGTCCCTTGGTAAAGGTGTAAAACTTGAACACGCGCTTGCCCGAAGCAAGCTCCTGCGCTGCTCTGTCGAGTTCGTCTCGCACCAGCGTTAGGGTTTCATTCTCATTGCCGAAAGCATTCAGCTGCGCTTGCTTTGCAAATAGCTCGATTGAGCGCAACGCACTCTGGGTATGGTCCTCTGCAACAGCAATCGAANAATTAAGCCGCTCGGCAAGTTGGATTAACGAGCTTAGGTTCGGCAATGGCGAATGCTCGACGGCACTGTCGTCATTCAAAAATTCACCGAAGACAATCAACAGCCCTCCCGGCTTAAGAAGCCGGCGCGCGCGTGAGAAAACNCCCAATTGATCGATGCTACGGTAACTGCCCTCAACTAGGAGGCAATCCATNTTCTCGCTAACAGCCGAGGCTTCGATGTTTGCGGCCGACGCTGTGGGAGTCTCGCCCACAACCCCGACCGCGATAATTTCGATCGGCGCGGGGTTTTCATGGGCATGTTGTGCCTGCTTCATCTCACTGGCAAAGCTCGCAAGACTCGCGCCATCGATGCCAATACGAAATTCTCCCGCAACGGCTTCGTGGGCAAGCTGCGCGCAAACGAGCTCGACAAGTCTGTGGGTGAAAGCCGCCTGCGCGTCGCTCAGCGACTGAGTGCCGTTTGCGAACAGACCGTAATGGTATTTCCCTTTGAACNATTCGGTGCTGCCTAACACGGCGGCGATCGCGCCCCGTTTCGCCTCTTCACGCGAGTGCGCGTCTGCGGAGTGATAGCTAGATGGGCGGCGGCGCAAAACGAATTGCTGGGGAGCTGAGGCCTGAGATTGGTGGTCGGTCATAGCGTGTAATCGATTATCGCGGCGGCGGTGCGGGCATTGGATGTCAGTGTACGTATTTGTCGCCTCCTCCACGAGCCAGACCCATTTAGGTGTGGTTCGAGGTGAGAGNGCTCAGGGTGTTAGTAACGATGTCGCCCTCAATATAGCGCGCGAGGACTTCATTGCCTAGGTTCACACTCGCTAAACGCGCAGCCTAACTTAGGCTAGAATGACTGCGCGCAGGCCGTTCGCGCGCCAGTTCTTAGAAACCTAGCTTAGGATCAGCGACATGACAGCGAAACATAAGCAGCAATCTAGCCTGCTCGCACTCATAGCCCCTCTCGAAGACAGCGAAGCCTCACCTAATCGCATCGCACTTCAGCGCTTGCTTCAGCTGCGCGCGTTTGTGACGGTTATTGGTTTGCTAGGCTTGGCTATCCTGCTTCCATTCAGCAGCATAGAGGTTCCGCCAAGCGCGATAATAGGACTACTGATCGGCGTCGCTGCGAGCCTCGTTATCGGTTTTTGGCGACTCCGCTCAGCGGTATCACTCCTCCCGCTTGAGCTGTTAGGCCATCTTCTCGCAGACGTGGTTTTACTTATTCTGCTCCTAACTCAAACCGGTGGCATCAGCAATCCACTTATCTCTTATCTGCTCGTGCTGCTCGCAGTCAGCGCGACCATTCTTCCTCGCTTGATGGTACTGAGCTTTGCCGCTNGCAGCATTGCTATCTACACGTTCTTCTTGCTGATCGACCTGAGTTCTGGCCAGCAAATGTCGATGGGCGCCGAGGGTCAGGCGATGACCTTCCAGCTTCACCTTGTGGGAATGTGGGTAATATTNGTGGTGAGCGCCGCCTTGATTACAGCCTTTGTCACGCGTATGGCAGAAGGCATTCGAGCGCGNGAGATCAACCTTGCGCACGCCCGCGAAGAGGCGCTGCGCAGCGAACAGCTCATTGCTATTGGCACGCTCGCGGCGGGGACCGCGCACGCATTGGGCACACCGCTGTCGACTATGGCCGTGCTGCTAGGCGAACTCGATTCGATAGCGACGGAGAATTTAGCCGCACCTGAGGTCAAGGAAGACATCAGTGTTTTGCGGCAGCAGGTCACGCGCTGTCGCAACTCGCTTACACAGCTCACTCGCTACTATCATAANGACGAGGGCGGTGGCTCGAGCAAGAGTTTGATTGCAGATTTTATCGAAGATATTCGCGAGTACTTGATCAATATTCATCCTACTTCTAACATTAGATTCGAATTACAAGACACTGATAAAAAACAACTAACCTCAGACCCCAGCATTAAGCATGCGGTAATCAACATTATCGAAAACGGAATAAAAGCAGCGCGAACCGAGGTTCGTGTGAGCGCGAAAATACTTGCCTCAAACGCATCTGGCAACCGCGGCCAAGAGCTTATTGAGCTGATCATTACCGACGACGGCCCGGGCATTCCCGACGAGGTTATGGAGAATCTCGGCGAGCCTTTTATCTCCCTAAGAAACCAAGGCATGGGACTCGGCATTTACCTCGCCAATGCCTCGATCCAGCGGCTCGGCGGAACAATCGAGATGAGCAATGTCACAGGTGGCGCGCGCACCCGCATCACACTGCCCATTGAGCCTTTCCCGCTTACAGACTCCGCAGTGCGAGGATCTACCCGATGACACCTTCGCTCTTGCTCGTCGAAGACGACGAGGTGTTTGCTCGCGCTATCACTCGCGCGCTCGGCCTGCGCGGCTACGCGGTAGTCCATGCAACGAACGCTGATACCGCGAGTCACGTAATCAATCAGACAAACTTCGATTTCGCTATTNTCGACCTTAATTTGGGCGGTCATACCTCGCTCTCATTGATCCAGCCGCTGCGCTCTTCTAACCCCGGGATGCGCATACTTATACTGACAGGCTATGCGAGCATAGCGACGGCGGTAGAGGCCATTAAATTGGGCGCCGACGATTACCTCGCCAAGCCGGCCGATACCGGCGACATCCTCAATGCCTTGCTCGAAGAGGGCCATGAGGCGTCGCCGACATCTGCGTTGACGACAGAATCAGCGCTCGAACCTATGTCAGTGAGACGGCTCGAGTGGGAACATATCCAAAAGGTTTTGGCTGAAAACGAGGGCAATATCTCGGAAACTGCACGGCAACTAAAAATGCATCGCCGCACCCTGCAGCGCAAGCTGCAGAAGAGGCCTGTCGCCGGCTAATGTAACCCGACGACAGAGTGTGGAAAACCGGCTTACGCTAGCGACGACCCAATGGCGTCGACATGAGATGTCGACCACCGTCGACAATGAGTGTTTCGCCCGTGACCACTTGCGGCCCCGTCACAAAGTGCAATATCG
>JGI26246J51724_1001351_pt1 | contig 11215 bp, 10 predicted proteins | sample SaaInlLV_10m_DNA_FD_51724 | JGI IMG/M metagenome (IMG submission 51724) | reverse complement strand
CTTGAGCGTCAGAGAGGTGGTATAGGTATGCGCGGTCCGGGTGAAACTCAGCTCGAATCAGATCGCCGCATGGTCCGCGATCGCATCAAGTCAATTCAGAGTCGTCTGTTAAAAGTGCGTAAGCAGCGTGCTCAGGGGCGCCGTGCCAGAGTGCGAGCCGAGGTGCCTGCCGTGTCACTGGTCGGCTATACCAACGCCGGTAAGTCGACCCTGTTCAATAATCTGACCCAGGCCGATGTCTTTGTCGCCAACCAGTTATTTGCCACGCTTGACCCAACTATGCGCAAGCTTGAAGTGCCGGAGCAGGGTGAGGTGGTATTTGCAGACACCGTGGGCTTTATCAGTCATTTACCACACCGCTTGGTGGATGCATTTCGCGCTACTTTAGAAGAGGCGGCCAACGCAACGCTGTTATTGCATGTGGTCGATGGTGCGGCGGAGGATCGCGCCACCAATATCAAGCGAGTTGAAGAAGTGCTCAAAGAAATTGATGCACACAAGTTGCCGACTCTAATGGTCTACAACAAAGTTGATCTACTCGAGGACTTTAGCGCACGAATTGATCGCAATGCCGAGGGTCAGCCAGTGGCAGTTTGGCTGTCGGCGCTAAAAAATGAAGGCCTGGATCTTTTGCTGCAAGCTGTGGCTGAGCGTTTGCCAGGGCAGTTTGTACACAAAACCCTGCGTCTAAAGCCGGATCAGGGTGCCTTGCGTGCATCCCTTTATAGCCATAAAGCCGTATTAGATGAGCAGGTTGATGAAAATGGCTGGATCAACGTCGAGATCAAGCTTTCGGAAATTGACTTCTTACGCTTGATCAAGAGCTCAGGATTGAATGTGGACGATTTGGTGACAGTGTAGCTAGTTGATGCCAAAGGCTTTAGAATTATGCCGGCTCTAAAATGATTTAGACGTCGGCAATACAATCACTTAATTTGGAGAAAAATTATGGCCTGGAATGAACCGGGTGGTGGCAAGGACCCATGGGGTGGAAAGCGCGGCAATGATGGCCCGCCAGATCTCGATGAAGCGCTTAATCAACTGAAGAAAAAATTCAGCAGCTTTGGCGGTGGATCAAGTGGATCCGGCGGACCTGATGGCAAAAGTTTACTTCCAGTAGTGGCAATAGTACTACTGGTACTCTGGGGACTGATGGGCTTCTACCAGGTCGATGAGAAAGAGCAGGCCGTGGTTTTGCGCCTAGGTAAGTACCACGACACTCTGGGTTCCGGCCTACAGTGGAACCCCAAGCTTATCGACAATGTCTACACCGTTCGTGTGACCGAAGAGCGACAGTACTCCGCTCGTGGTTTGATGCTGACTCAGGATGAAAATATTGTCGAGATTTCCCTGACTGTTCAGTACAACATTGAAGATGCCAAGGCTTTCGTACTGAATATCCGCGATCCAGAAACCAGTCTTAAGCATGCCACCGACAGTGCCTTGCGCCATGTGGTTGGTAGCACTGGTCTCGATGGTGTTATCTCCACTGGTCGTGAAGAGATTGCTATCTCCACAGCCGACAAGTTGCAGGTTCTGCTAAACAACTACAAAAGCGGTATCAATGTAGTGAAAATCAATATCGAAGAGGCGCGACCACCTAACGAGGTTAAGTCTGCCTATGATGATGTGATTAAGGCTCGGGAAGATTTGGAGCGTTTGGTCAATGAAGCGCAGTCCTATTCCAACGGTATTATTCCAGAAGCTCGTGGTGCCGCTCAGCGCATGCGTGAAGAGGCAGGTGCTTACAAGTCTCAGGTGGTTTCGAAAGCAGAGGGTGAAGCTCAACGCTTTACTAACCTCTATATTGAATATGCCAAAGCGCCGGAAGTGACGCGAGACCGTCTCTATATAGATGCGGTTGAGAACGTGATGATGAACAGTACCAAAATTCTGGTCGACACCGAGAGTGGCAATAATATGCTCTACTTACCGCTCGACAAGCTGATTCAAGAGGGTACTCAGTCGAAGCTCAGATCTGATGAGGGCAATGGTGAAATGATTGACCGTATTACTAACCAAGTGCTTGAAAAGTTGCAGCGTAACGTCGAGCCCACTTCAATGGAGAGAAGACGATGAGTAATTTAGTAAAGTCGGTAATGGTCCTCGCTCTTTTGCTAATCGTGGCCAGCAGCACACTCTATGTGGTTAGCGAAACCGAACGCGGCGTAAAGTTGCGCTTTGGACGTCTGATCGAAGCGGACATTCAGCCTGGTCTACACGTCAAACTGCCATTTGCAGATGATGTTCGTCTATTTGATGCGCGTGTATTGACCGTAGATGCACAGCCAGCCAGTTTCTTCACTGTTGAGAAGAAGCGCTTGATTGTTGACTCCTACGCCAAGTGGCGAATTTCCAATGTTGAGACTTACTACAAGGCTACTGGTGGCGTTGAAACTGTAGCGCGTAACCGTCTGGCCAATCGTGTCAACAACGGACTGCGCAACCAGTTTGGTACGCGCACCTTGCACGAGGTGGTGTCTGGAGAGCGCGATGCGCTGATGGAAGATATTACTTCCGATCTCAATGAGTCGGTACTTGGCAGTTTGGGTATTGAAGTGGTAGATGTGCGTGTTAAGCGTATCGACCTACCTCAGGAAGTGAGCAGCCAGGTATTTAGGCGTATGACCGCTGAGCGTGAGAAAGAAGCCACGGAATTGCGTTCTACGGGTAAGGAAAAAGCTGAGCGAATTCGGGCCTCTGCAGACCGTGAGCGCACCATCGAGCTGGCCAATGCCTATCGCGATGCGGAACAGCTGCGCGGTACTGGNGATGCTGAGGCGGCAGGGATATATGCCGACGCCTATCAGCAAGATCCTGAGTTTTACTCCTTTGTGCGCAGTCTCAATGCTTACAAGAACTCATTTTCCAATAAGGGCGACGTAATGCTTGTGGCACCGGACAGTGACTTCTTCAAATATCTGCAAAGCCAAGAAGGCAAATAATAAAAGGGTTATCGTTTTGATGCTGTTTAGTCTCCAAAAGGCATTCAATGCCTTTTGGAGTCTTTTAAGGCCTTTTAGAGTCATTTAGCCTAAATAGCGTAAAAACTCCTGCCACATTGTTGGTGACTTTGCTAAAATCGCGAAACCGGGCTCGTCCCGGTTTTTTTGTGCCGATTCAGGTGTGATTTACTGTGGGTTGTCATCATTATGCTTAAAGATATAGGTACAGCAATTTGCCTGATGCTGGTGTTGGAGGGGATTATTCCCTTTTTGTCTCCATCGAGATGGCGCGGCATGGTTGAGGTGATAGCCAAAGTCGATGATCGACAAATGCGCCGCATTGGCCTATTAAGTATGAGCATTGGTGCTATAGCCCTATTTTTCTTGCGCTGAGTTAGTGAGCTTGTAGCTAAGCGGCTAATTTAGAGCAAAAACGTTTTACAGTAAGAGGTTGAAAAAGAGTCATGACAATTGCAGATCGTTGGTTGTTGCCAGACGGTGTTGATGAGGTACTTCCAGAGCGCGCTCAGGTTGTCGAGCATCTGCGTCGCCAGCTTCTCGATCTTTACAATTGTTGGGGCTATGACCTGGTGATCCCACCAATGGTCGAATTCACCGATTCGCTACTTAGCGGTTCCGGTTCCGATTTAGACCTTATGACTTTCCGTATTACCGATCAGTTAAGTGGTCGAATGATGGGCATTCGTGCCGACATTACTCCGCAAACCGCGAGAATGGACGCTCACAGCCTGCGCCGTGAAGGTCCCAGCAGACTCTGTTACGCAGGTACGGTGTTACACACCCGTCCGAGAGGTCCACTGGAATCACGCACTCCGATCTCTATTGGCGTCGAGTTATTTGGCGAAGCCACAGTGGCCGCCGATATCGAAGTCATCGAATTATTGTTACAGAGCATCAGCAGCGCTGGTGTTGAAAACGTGCATCTAGATTTAGGCCACGTGGATATCTTCCGCGGTCTGCTGGCTGATGCCGGTCTCAGTGCCGATAGCGAAGCCGAGCTGTTTGATCTAGTCCAGCGCAAAGCTGCTCGAGANTTAGGTCAATGGATTGAAGCCAATATCAGCGATCCGCAGTTGGCTGGTTGGTTAAATGTGTTACCCAGCCTTGCTGGCAGTGTTGAAGTGCTAGCCGCCGCTCGTGAAAAATTAGCCGGTGCACCCGCAGCTGTTTTAGCTGCCGTGGCGCAGCTGGAAGAGATTGTCGCAGCCATTGCTGAGCGCAATGTCACTGTCTATTTGGATCTAGGTGAACTGCCTGGCTATCACTATCACACAGGCGTGGTATTTGCCGCCTATGTGCAGGGCTATGGCAAGGCACTGGGGAATGGTGGTCGCTATGATCACGTCGGTGAAGCTTTTGGCCGGCCCCGTCCGGCTACCGGATTCGCCTGCAACTTAAAATCTCTGGTCAGTCAGAGCGCGAATAATTACGCCGCCAAACAGGGTGTGTTTGTCGCCTACAGCAGCAACCCTGCCGTGGCAGAACAGATCGCAGCTTTGCGTTCGCAGGGCGAGCGGGTTGTGCAGGGTTTTGATCGCCAACAGGTTGACTACAACGAACTAAATTGTGACCGTGCTCTAGTCGAGCAAGACGGTTCTTGGGTTATTCAAAAGCTGTCTTAAGGTTTAAATATTAAATCCTAGGCAGCCTAATCATTATCTTTACGAGCAAGCATTATTATGGGTAGAAATGTCGTTATTCTTGGTTCCCAATGGGGGGACGAAGGCAAGGGTAAGATCGTTGATTTATTAACCGATAAAGCAACAGTGGTGGCACGCTTTCAAGGTGGCCACAACGCTGGTCATACATTAGTAATCGATGGCAAGAAAACGGCATTACATCTAATCCCCTCGGGAATTTTGCGCGACCATGTCACCTGTGTGATTGGCAACGGTGTAGTGGTAGCACCAGACGCGCTATTAAAAGAGATTGCGATGCTTGAAGAGCGCGGTATAGAAGTGCGCGACCGCCTTAAGGTCTCAGGTTCTTGCCCGTTAATCCTCAGCTACCATATAGCTCTGGATCAGGCTCGTGAAGCTGCTCGTGGCAACGCCAAGATTGGTACTACCGGTCGCGGTATTGGTCCTGCCTATGAAGACAAAGTGGCACGTCGTGCTCTGCGTCTCGGGGATCTGGCCAATATGGAACGCTTTGCCGTAAAGCTAAAAGAAGTTGTCGATTACCATAACTTCGCTCTGACTGAATATTACAAAGCCGACCCAGTGGACTATGAAGCGACTCTCGCTGATGCCAAACAATGGGCCGCAGCACTGCTGCCAATGAAAGGCGATGTCACCAAGATATTGCATGATGCCCGCGAAGCCGGTGCGGATATCCTCTTTGAGGGTGCTCAGGGCTCATTGTTGGATATAGACCACGGTACCTATCCTTACGTTACTTCATCCAACACCACTGCCGGCGGCGCTGCCACCGGAACCGGTTTTGGCCCGCTGTACTTAGATTATATTTTAGGTATTACCAAGGCCTACACTACGCGCGTTGGCTCAGGTCCATTCCCTACCGAACTGCACTGTGAAATCGGTGCCTACCTGGGTGAAAAAGGCCATGAATTCGGCACAACCACGGGTCGTGAACGCCGTTGTGGTTGGTTTGATGCTGTGGCACTGCGTCAGGCTGTGCTGATTAATAGCATCTCTGGTATCTGTCTGACCAAGCTTGATGTGTTGGATGGTTTAGAAGAAATTAATATCTGTGTTGGTTATATCCACAGTGATGGCAGTGATGCGGGAATTCCGACTCATGCCGATGACTTTGAGGCGATCACCCCAGTCTATGAGACTATGCCTGGATGGTCTGATGTCACGGTAGGAGCGCAAAATATCGATGATTTGCCCGCTGCTGCACGTGACTATATCACCCGTATCGAAGAACTGATTGGCGCCCCAGTGGATGTGGTGTCAACTGGCCCCGACCGAGTCGAAACTATTGTTTTGCGTCATGCATTTGACGCCTAAGCGATAAGCTCTGCAGTTTAAAAGGCCTCCTACTAAAAAAGGGAGGCCTTTTTTGTATCCGGGTTTAAAATCTGTGTGGCGAGAAAATTATATTAGCCTGTATATTCACGCTAAAATATAAACTATGGTGTAGTCAGTAGTTTATGAAGTAATTCGGTTAATTTATTGATTAAGGAAATCTTATGCTGCGTTCTGTTGATTTAAGCGACTACATGTCGCGCAACCCAGTGAGTGTATCGGCAACTGATAATGTTTTTGATGCCATCGAATTGATTGTTGAGCACAAGGTTTCAGGCGTCTGTGTCGTAGATGACCAGAGTACATTATTAGGTGTGCTGTCGGAGCTCGATTGTCTTAGAGCTATTCTCAATGCCAGTTACAACAACACTAGCGATATTGGTGCGGTTCGCGACTACATGACCGAAGAGGTCGATTCCTGCAAGTTGCACGCAGACGTAGTGGAAGTGGCCGATTTTATGATCAAACAGGGCCATCGTCGATTACCGGTGGTTGATAAGGGCAAATTGGTTGGGCAGATAACCTGCCGTCAATTGCTCACAGTCGTTAGCCAATTCACTAATGTGGCAGCCTAACCCTTTAGACGTTTAGGCTCTATAAAAGGCTGTCTAAAAGGCGGTCCAAAAAGCCATCTACAGACTATTTGTGCGAGCAGTCAACGATCTGTCGTTGGTTATCGAGCTTGTATAAATGGTCTGCACGCTGAGGCATTTCGCCTAGGCTGTGCTCGGTAATACGCTGGTAATGGGCGATAAACTGGCTGATTTGACTGGCCGACATAATGCCACTGAGGTGCTCACCGCTGGCCAAGTCGCCTAGGCGCGCACGCATTTTTTCTTCCTGCTCTAGACGCCAGTTAAACACCGTTTCAAAAGAGGGCGCCTGCAACATAATTAGCTCATCGAGCAGATCGAACAGTTCCTGATACTCTCCCGACAGAGCCTGATTGACAGTGGTTCGCCAAATTTTATCGGCATCCTGTTCGGCCTCTAGGCTATTTAGTGACTCTGCCAATTGCTCGTCTGTCTGAGGCTGTGCGCCGACGCACCAGCCTTCAAAAACAATAATATCCACTGCCCCGCTAATGCGCTCGCACTGAGCTTCCGGCATGCGGTCATCGCGGCTTTTATCAAAACGTGGAATAAGCGTGTCGGCGGATCCATTGGCAAGCTTTGCAATGGTCTCCATGGCCAGAGGAATGTCGTGGGTGCTGGGCACACCGCGAGTGGCCAATAATGGGTGCACCGTCGCCGCCAATTGCTGGCGCTCTAATTTCGTCAGATAAAAATCATCCAGCGACAGAGATACGCAGCGCAATGCGTAACGCTCACTGAGCAGGGTGCAGAGATAATCGGCGAGAGTTGATTTTCCTGAACCTTGAGAGCCATTGATACCAATAATCAATGGTCGATCACCAACGGTTTTGTAGTGTTCAAGCAGAGGAGAAAACCATTTTTCGGCGCTGGCTAGATAGCTCTCTGGCAGTTTATTGCGGGTTAAAAATTGTTGCTCTGCAGGGGTCATGTTGGATACTTATGTTAGTTGTGTACATTATTTTCGGGCACTATTTACTGACATTAATGACTTTGATTCTGGTAAATATTAATATTGAAGTGAATCACTGTTTCGAGTTTATCCAGTGTGGCCAGCATTTCTTGCTGTTCTGGACGACTGTGCCAGTAATAGGGCGTCATCTTTAATAGGTCAAGAATATCACTGCCACTGACGACAATTGACTGCTTGATTTCAATCTGTTCCAACAGATTAAATTGAGAGGCCTTTTCTAGACTCGCCGTGTTACCACCATGGGGAAGAGACCGCTCATAGATTAAGGATGTCAGGCCCGATAGATGCTCCGCGCCCGGGCCGACCATAATTAACTGGCCGTTGGGTTTAAGGACGCGCGCGGTCTCTTCGACACTGATCGGTGAAAACACAGAAATAGCTGTGTCTATACGGTTTTCAAATAGCGGGATAGTGTAGACACTGTCCACTGCTAAACGCGCGTCCATCTTGCGCTTTGCGGCGAGACGCACGGCAAGCTTGGAGATATCCATGCCCAGTAGATTAAGTTTTGTTGTGTTTTGACTCGGCGCTTTTGATTCAGGCGCTCTTGATTCAGATGCTCTTGAGCCAAGCGCTCTTGAATCAAGCGCTCTTGAACCAAGCGCTATACGCAACTGATGCATATAGTAGCCTTCGCCACAGCCGAGATCTAAAACAGTCTGTTCAGGACCACTTGCAGCCTTGGCAACGGCGGTAACAATGGCATCTGATAAGGGCTGATAGTAACCCGCATTTAAAAAGCGCTGGCGGCTGCGGATCATCTCATCGCTATCTCCGGGATTGCGACTGCGCTTGTTCTGAGCTAACAATAGATTGAGATATCCCTCACGGGCCAAATCAAAGCTGTGCTGGTTATTACAGCGGTAAGTCTGGGGTTGCACAGTATCCTGTAGGATCAGTGCTTGATCGCAGCTGGGGCATTTAAAATTGTCGCGGGTTGAACGCAACGCTGGGTAGANAAAGGCTTTGGGCAAGATAATCTCGGGGTGGAATCAGACGAAGCCATAGCTTACAGCGGTTAATATCAGAGAACAATTGTTTGATACCCAGNGTNGCGGTTGAGCTGGCTTTAGCGGCTGTATTTTACCGGCTGAGTTTTTAGGTATACTACTTTGCAGCTGTAAACCCAGCGCAATAAACTGCCCTATAGAGCAGTAGTTAATCTTTCTAACTAGAGTCTCAGCTATGTTAACTGTCCATCATTTAAATAATTCCCGCTCACAACGTATCCTCTGGTTACTTGAAGAACTCGGTTTAGAGTACCAGTTAAAAACCTATCAGCGCGACCCAGTGACCAATCTTGCCCCACCGGAATTGGAACTAGTGCATCCTCTCGGCAAGTCGCCGGTCCTGACCGATGATGCAATAACGGTGATTGAGTCCGGCGCGATCATTGACTATATCTTGCGCCACTATGGTGCTGGACGTTTGCAACCGGATGTAGGCAGCGATGGCTATGAACAGTATCTGCAATGGCTGCACTATGCCGAGGGCAGTGCGATGCTGCCAATGATGCTAAAAATGTATACAGCGCGCCTGGGTGACGCCGGCGCGCCACTGCAACCGCGTATCGGCGAGGAACTACAGCGCCATCTAGGCTATATAGAGAATGCACTGCAGGGCGTCGATTGGTTGGTAGGTGACTGTTTTTCGGGTGCTGATATTCAACTCTCGTTTGTAGCTGAAATTACACCGTTGCTCTACTCCTTTGATACCCTGCCGAATATTGCTGCCTATCGCCAGCGCATGCAGCAGCGCCCAGCCTATAAAGCTGCACTCAAGCGCGGCGGGTTTTACGCCTATGGTTCGGATGAAACCTAACTCTGGCTTTTTAGCCAGCAGCGGCGAGGCATCTTTTAGCGCGGTTAATGCAGGACTGACAGTCGTTGGTGCGCAGAGGGCAGGCTTTGATACAAATATGATAGTCGTAGGCACATTGGCGCTGTTGGCTGTCGAGGGGCTTGCACTGTTGGGGTAGGTTGTCACTGGATACGTAGATTGAATCCCGCGCCACCAGATCGCAGTAATTAAAGAGCAGCGTGTCGCGGACTTCCGTGTTTATTTCGGCTGGCTCTTTTAGCTGTTCGTTAATCAGCTCGCGCTGAGTAAATACCGCACTGCGACCCAAGGTGTAGGTATCCAGGTCATAATTCTGCTGTGATAGGTTATTCGCACAACCCAGTAATGTTAGGCTGCCCATCAGAACGAGGAAAAAGACGGTAAGTTTGTTCGGTAGTTTATGTATCACTGGTAATGGCTCCCTGTGCATTGCACTGTTGATTAGATAACTCCTTTGTCAGCTCTCTGAGAGAGCCCTGTTGTTTTCACTGTTTACAGAATCACATTCAGTTAGTTCGTCACGGAGGACGTCAAGCATGGCGTGTTGCTGTGATTCCGAATATGCCAACCTTGGCGGCCTAGGTAGATATCTGAGCAAACTGATATGCAGCGCCCAAATGCAGACTCTGCTTACTACGATGAATTTTTGCAGTTACAGGAAAAACTGCAGAAGAGAATCGTTTCGTTGCGTAAAAATGGGCATTTAGTGCAAGAAGATATGGCTGACTATGAGTTATCTCTGCGTCAGTATCAAAGAATGGAGCAGGATCCCCAAGCCATAGTGTCACTCTGGCAACTGTTCAAAATAGCCAAGGCCCATGGCTTGGATGTTGACGAAATTTTGCGCTTCGACTAACCGCGCCTCTCTATTCCTCCCGTTATATCCTCTGTTAAGTTCTGCTTAATGCTTGCCTTCCCACAGTCGGTGCGCTGTCATACTATCTTAATAATTGTTGGCTACTCTTTGCCAATAACCCTAGTAACAGGATTTAGAGTATGTACAACGTTGCCCAGCCAGCCTTTCGTCGACTTAGTCGATCTACCCTAAGTCTAGTTGGACTGTTTTTGATCGGCTGTATGCCTCCTGATACTTCTGATGTCCCGCATACGAGTGCTCCTCTAAGTCCAGAGACGCCGTCCGCTGTGCCCCAGGCATTTCTCAGCACCATTAATAATCAGTGGTACACAGAGTCCGNAGCAGTGGTCACTGAGACCAATANGCAGGTGCAGCGCCTGGCATTACAGGCGGGCTCGGCGAAAAATATTATTCTCTTTGTCGGCGATGGCATGGGAATCACCACGGTTACTGCCGCGCGCATTTTTGACGGTCAGCAGCGGGGTATGTCAGGTGAGGAGAACAGTCTCAGCTTTGGCCAGTTTCCCTTTGTTGGTCTTTCGAAAACCTACAATGTCGACGCCCAAACAGCGGATTCAGCGGGCACTATGACCGCGCTAGTCAGTGGTGTTAAAACCAATATTGGTATTGTTGGGCTCGATGAAGATGCTCGCAGAGGCGATTGCGCATCGACTGCCGGGAACCAGGTATTTACCGCACTGGAACTGGCGGAGATTGCAGGCCTGTCTACTGGGATTGTTACAAACACCCGAATTACCCATGCCACACCGGCTGCAACCTACGCTAAATCCGTTGATCGCGACTGGGAAAACCCATCGGTGATGCCAGCTGCAGCAATCGCCGCTGGCTGTGAAGATATCGCCTCGCAGTTGATTAATTTTGAACGCAATCTTGAAGCCCGCTATCCCGGTATTGATGTAGATGGTATTGAGGTCGCGCTGGGGGGAGGGCGTCGTGAGTTTTTGCCCAATGATCCTGCCGCCAATAGCCAGGAT
>JGI26246J51724_1001349_pt1 | contig 11220 bp, 8 predicted proteins | sample SaaInlLV_10m_DNA_FD_51724 | JGI IMG/M metagenome (IMG submission 51724) | reverse complement strand
GATGACCCCCCATTTTTCCACACCGATATGACGCAAGAGTTCGAGCAATTGGAGAGGGTGTTTGGCTGGGGCGTAGATGATTTCCATGCGCTCAATGCCACCGCCCTTGATGCAGCGTTTTGTGATGCTGACACCAAAGAGGCTTTGGCCAAAACTCTGGAAAACTAGGGTCTGGTGTCACACCGCGGCAATCTTAATGTCATTTCAAAGACCTCTGCATAACCCAGCTGCCAAGCCAAATGACTTTGCCCGGTGACAACACCGGGCCGCGCCTGCCTGCCCCTCGGCAGGCGCATTCACCATCTGGGTATACTGGAACGTATGGTTATTGCTCAAATTTTGCGGTGATTTTACCACGGCACATATGCGCCCGCCCAGGCCTTTCGTGTTGAAATGGCGTTATGCAGAGGTTTTTTTGAAGTGACCGCGCATTGTCAAAACTGCAATTTTGCACCAGTATCGTCTCATCTAATCCTTGTAATTGGCTAAATCCTATGACCCTTACCATTGTTGATCATCCGCTTGTGCAACATAAGCTGAGCTTGATGCGCGATAAGTCGACACCGACCAATCAGTTTCGCCAATTGCTGCGCGAGATCAGCCATCTGATTGCCTATGAGGTGACGCGGGATTTGCCGCTGGAGCTGTGCGACATTGAAACGCCCATGCGCTCTATGCAGGCGCCTGTGTTGGCGGGAAAAAAACTGGCTTTAGTATCTATTCTTAGGGCCGGGAATGGGTTGCTGGATGGGGTTTTGGAATTGATTCCCTCGGCAAGAGTGGGGTTTGTGGGGCTTTATCGCGATGAAGAAACCCTACAGCCGGTGCAATATTATTTCAAAGTGCCCGATGACCTGCAAAACCGCGTTGTGATCGCCGTCGATCCCATGTTGGCCACTGGCAACTCGAGTGTTGCGGCGATTGATTTGCTCAAACAGGCGGGCGCGCGCAATGTCAAATTCCTCTGCCTCTTAGCCGCCCCTGAAGGCATTGCCCGTATGCAAGAGGCGCATCCTGACGTTGATATCACAACAGCCGCGGTTGATGACTGCCTCAGCGATATCGGCTATATCCTTCCTGGCCTTGGCGATGCGGGCGACAGAATGTTTGGGACGAAGTGAGGGGTTGGATGTGTTCCAATAATGCAAAGCTTGCATAATCCCTGAAGGTCATTCATGTTTCTCCATGTTAGAGTGATCTCGATAAGATATTCATTATATTTTTTGATGTAAGTTTTTATATGAACAACAAACCCACCTCGACGACCGTACTAGAACCGACTGAAATTGCTGTAACCCAAACCATAATCCGGGCTGAAAACGGGGATGTGATTGTGGCAGTCGAGACCGGTTTGCGGATGCGATTGTCAGACCGGGTGATTGAAGACATCGCGATGCGCCTTGGAAAATCGGGCCATGGTTTTGGGACCATGCCGCAACGTGACGATACCAACAATTTGTTGGCAGATGTTGATCCCTCGTCGCAGGCGGAAGAACTGAGTTATTTTATCGGTGAAAATATTGATTGCTGGGACATTCAGCAAAGGGGAGAATTTGCCTCTTTCATGGCAGATTTGCCAGGCCGTCAGGGCGTGCGGGGATTTTTGAAACACCTGAAGGGTGGCGGTATTATCGCTGATACAGCGGGCCCCTTACAGGTGATTTTGGCCATCGGAGGAACTCGCGCGGCCTTGGCCACAGTGGAGTGTGACCGCTATCCCTATCACGTCGTCACATCAGCAGACGATATTGGAGCTGTTGGCTGTAGTGGTGAAACAGTTGCTGAGAAAACGGCCTTTTTGGAAGGGCTGCGGGAGATGACCCATGAGGCGTTGGTTGCCGATAGCCTTTTGTACCATGCACAGCAGGAACGCAGTCGCCTACCGCTCTATTTTGTGCGCGCGGAAACGGATGGGTCACATAGCGCTTCAGAGCTTGCGCGTGGGCGGGCGATTAAAAATTTAATGGTTTGCGCGAAAAATGCGATGAGTGCTGCCAGAAATCTTGGCAAACACGTCGCGCTAGATGCTGTTTTTGTGGATTTTTCTTTGGAGGACGTGTCTGGTGACGCCGTCGATTATCGCGATGGCATGCTAGCAATTTTCGATGAAATCTCTGCTAAGTTTTCGGAAATTGGACTGGGAACACCACGATTTTTTACTTTTTTTGAATGCGGGGTTTTGGACTATTTACCGCCTAATGTTCTGGAGGGGCAATGGGAATTGTCATGGAGTCACGCGCAGCATGACCTGGTTTTTGTCGCACCGATCATGTTGCAATGGCTTTATGCAGAGGTCTTTTGACATGAACGCGCTCTAATAGAGACGTCGAAAACTAGTGGCTCTGAAATTGGGTGCTCGGCAAGTAATGCTCACTTAATTCTTTCAAAATGCGTGTCGTTGCACCTCCATGATTGTGGATAAAATTCGAAATTTGGTCATTGTTGACGTTCGGGGTGAAATTACGCCAATGGGTTAACAGATCATCAGGTGTGGCTAATTTGATCAATACACCGTCTTCGATTGCCTCTAAACCAGGGTATTCGATGCCCCATATGCTGGGGCCTACAACTACGGAATTCAGTAGACGTAGAGGTTCAATGATATTGTGGGACCCCTCGCCATTGAAACTATCACCAACGAACACCGATTGGGCCAATGCGTAGTAGAAATTGATTTCACCTAAACTGTCACCAAACAAACCATCACAATCAGCAGGTAAGGGCGTTAGCATTGAAAGGTCTGCTGCAAAATCCCGTGATCGGACGGCCATATTTAAACCTGCATTACGCAATTTTTGCTTGGTCTCTTCAAAATTCTTTGGATGGCGAGGCACATAGATTATGAACGGTTTAGGTCCAATTGTATTTTTCAAAAGCTCCTGAATTACAGGTATCAACATTGGATCTTCGTCGGGGGCCGTACTCGCAAGGCAAATGCGAAGTCGTTTTGGATCAATGGTTTCCAAAAGTGCATCAGCTGCGTCAAGCTGTGTTTGCGGGATAGTTTGTTCGAATCTCAATTCGCCTGTTACGCGAACATTTTTGGCTCCGAAGTGACAAAATCTTTCTGCATGACGTTGAGATTTGGCGAGTATTAAGTCAAATCCCTGGATACTACGTGCGCGTATTCGTCCAAACCCCTTTTGATCGCGCGCAAAGCTTTTGTCTGGGTATTGTGCTTGTGCCATGATCAAAGGCACCCCTAGACGTTTTGCTTGGGCAATCATTTGTGGCCAAAGTTCAATTTCCATAATCATGCCAAATCTAGGCTTATGATTACAAATGAATCGACGCAGGGCCCAGGGTAATTCGATGGGGGTCCAGCGCAGATATAAGCGTTTCGCAGCAATATCATCTGCAAAAAGTTTCGACGCTTCGGCCCGCCCGGCCGCTGTTATAGTCGTCAGCAAGATTGTTTCACCACGATCTATCAAACTGCGAATGAGCGGATCTGCTGCACGTGTTTCTCCTAAGCTGACGGCATGTACCCAAATTGTATCTGGTGGTATTGGTGATCCACCTCCAAATCTTTCGCGCAAATTTGTAATATACAAAGATTCCGAACGGCTACGGTACCACAGGTATAAAATTATCAACGGCAAAGCCAAATGCCAAAGGATTGACCAGAGACATAAAACAAGACGATCTGACAGACGGTTAGGAAACATTAGATCCAGCCCCGTTGATGACCCAACATCCGGGCTTGAGCGATCGTAGCTAAATAGCTGTGTGATGACAAATGATCCGGCATCACAGATGCATCACAAATCGAAAGGCCATCAATTCCATGGACTCGAAAATCGGGTGCGACAACGCCATCACGCGCTGTGCGCGCCATACGGTTTGACCCGACCAAATGATAACCAGAATATACACCAGTGCGGATCAATGTTTCATCATCAATATGGTTGGAATGCGGCGCAAACCCCATTTGGAAAATCAAGTTACGGGCATGGCTTAACGCCTGCAGTGTTGTTGTCATATCGCGCTGGTCGGTTAAAAATCCTGGATCAATACGTAATTCCTTTGATGTCAATTCAACCGACCCTTCGGAATAGGGCCAAAGTGCATACATTCCCAAAGAAGCGCCCCGTACTTTTTCGAATACGATCCCTTTTGTGCCAACTTGTGATCGGTCTTGGGTGAAATGTACCAGTTGAATGCGATACGGATTATCCCATTCGACATTCAAACCAGCTGATGCACCTGGGCCGCGCAAAATGGTATCAGACTGACCNGTCAAAAATTTGAACCCTTCAGCCAACGCTTTAAAACCACGGGTTTTTTGATTCAGCGTATCATGTTNGGGGCAAGAAAACGGGATGCGCAAATTTGCGTGATCTTTTAGGTGTCGACCAACATGAGGTTGATCCAATTTGCNCGCAATTCCAGCTNGACGCAGCATCGCACTATCACCGATACCAGAATNTAGTAANAGGGTGGGGGATCCAATAGCACCAGCAGACAGAATGATTTCCTNTGCGTGTATTTCAACGCCANTTACNAAAACAACTCCTGAAACCCGACTATCGGTAAAGATCAATTCTTTTGCGGTTCCTTGAACGATCGTGAGCTTTGACTTTTTGGCTTGGCGGTAAAATGCCTCCAAGTGGTTGTGTCTTAAACCCCATCGCGTATTTACATGCAGGGGTGATGCTCCAAAGAAATCATCATCGGGGTCGTCCAGCAAACGGGCACCGTCAGCCACCGTCGTTTTCAAAAACAGTTCGCTCAGACCATCTGTCCATGTGTGAACGCGCGGCGCAGCGTTCGATGCTCCTGGTGATAACTCACGTAAGATATCTGAAAAATTTAACCCAATTTTGTCATAGACTTGGGTATATCTATGGCGGGGCCCAGCATATGCTACATTACCATTGATCCGAGAGGATCCACCCAACCCTCGCCCAGCGAGTATGGGCCGCGCAAATCCACCAGCGCTCGTCAAAGGGATAGATCGCCAAACATCCACAAAACGCGAATTGCCTATAATTTTACCGACCATCAATGGAATACGCTGGAAAATGTGACGCCCACTGCTGACACCTTGTTCAATCAAGGCAACGTTCAATTCTGCACGTGTTGCCATGCGGGCCAGTTCTAACCCCGCGGAACCACCGCCCACGATCACGAGGTCAAATTTAGGGACGGACAAATTCCACTCCCTGCGATACAAGCCAATCATGCTGGGTTTCTGCCATCGTCCAGTCAAAGGGTGTATCGATATCATTAGCAATCGGATTGGTTAGTGTTACGAATTTTGTGCCAGTGGGTGAAAAACCTAGCCCGTTTTTAAGGTTCGTTACACAGCCAGCATAAAACGCCCCATCCACAAAACGATATTCTCTGACACGCTCTTGGCGTGTTTCAGTTTTGGGACCAGTTATGATCGGCCCAGATGACAATTCGATGATATCTTCTGGCGCTTCTGCAGGGGCGGTACAGGATACGACCGTTGGATTTTTCTCCAACGCTGACACCAGTCGTTCCAAATCGACCTTTATCCGTAACGGCGACGTGGGTTGTAACAGAATATAATTATTGGAGTTAGTGGCCTCACAGACATCCAGAACTACGTCCGCCATGCTGGCTGTATCTTTGGCCAACTGCTTGGCCCGATTGTGCACCAACAAATTCATTGCCCGAGCCAGCTCCGCCACCTTGGGATCATCAGTGGTACATAGAACCTGTGCATCTAATTTGTTCGACAGCCATTTTGCAGCAGCAAATGACCAATTCACCAAAGGCGCATCGCGAAAGATTTTGGTGTTTTTTCCAGGAATTCCTTTGGATCCTGCCCGGGCTGGTACCACGATTAACAAAACTTAGTCTGCCAATGCGTTCAATGCATCCGCAAGCGCTGCATAATCTTCGACCGATCGGCCCAAAACGACGGGGATTGCGATTTGTCGTTCCAAAAGCGCGAGGGTTTCCATCGCGGCAGGGGTGCGTGTGTCGAACCCCATGTGATCCCAAAATACCGAGCAATGCCAATTCATAGCATCAGGTAAATTTTTTGTTCCAAAGCCCATGTCACTCAATAGGACGATTGTGCTATCGCGCAAATTTTTATCTTTGACTTCGAAAATCACGGTGTCAAACGCAGGTTCGGCTTCTGCTGGGATTGCGCGTTTTTTAAACGCTGGGACCGTGACACCATCACACAATACTTTGAAGCGCTTTTCAGATTCCTCTAAGATGTAATCCAGTTTTGCCAATTGCGCTTTACCAACGACGGCATTCAATTCACTCATACGATAGTTGAAGCCTGTGATTCCTGCACGATCTAATCCCCGTGGTCTACCCTCTAGATTCATGTGGCCGTGATCGTGATACCAGCGCGATTTTTCGGCCATTTCAGCGTTTTGTAAAATCACAAGGCCCCCTTCGCCAGTTGTTATTGTTTTACCAAAATCAAAACTGAAGACACCTGCATCACCCAAAGTTCCAGCATATTGACCATTATATTTTGCGCCAACGGCCTCGCAGGCGTCTTCGATCACAGGCAGTTTGTACTTTTTAGCAATGGCTTTGATTTCATTCATACGTGCGGGAACGCCTAACATGTGAACCGGCATAATTGCTTTTGTCTTTTTTGTAATCAATCCTTCCAATTGGGTAGGATCCATATTCAAGGTCTCATCTGATCCTGCAATCACGGGCGTTGCCCCACAGTCTACGATGGCTTCGACCGTCGCGATAAAGTTGAAACATTGCGTGATTACTTCATCCCCGTAGGTAACACCCAATGACTTCAACGCGACTTTGATCGCCGCGGTACCTGATGAAACGCATAGGGCATCATTCGCGCCTAGTTTGTCACGAAACGCTGCTTCTAATTCCCGAACATGATAGCGTTTGCGCATTGGTCCGAAACCATGTGCAAATAAAACGCCTCCTTCATCCATCAATTCATTTAGGGCTGCACGTTCTTCTTCGCCGATCAGTTCAAATCCTGGCATTACAGCCCCCTAATTATTTGTCACATCCCGGAAGGTAGTACGGCTGCTTTTTGATCAGCTCCGGTNTGATTTTATGGCAATCCTTCATCGCTTGCAAGGGCGGCCTGCTACGCAACGCTGACTGCGGAAGTTGTTGGTTGTNGCGCCAAATGTAACGGTGCAGCGTCGCCTCAATTTCTTCANCGGATCGGACATGATGGCTCTGCAAGACCTCCTCGACACGACCATTGAACCGCCCGAACTGTATGAAGACGCATCCGGGCAGGGACGNTTCAGATCGCGCAGAAAGCGCCGGGCGGTTGGCCGCCGTCTTGTTGTTGCAGACAAGGGTAAAAACCCACCTCGTCGCCCGATCAGTCGCCACGAAGTGGCAAACAATTAAAAGACCTCTGCATAACCCAACTGCCAAGCCAAAACACTTTGCCCGGTGGCAACACCGGGCTGCGCCTGCCTGCACCCCGGCAGGCGCATTCACCATCTGGGTATACTGGTATATATGGACATTGCTCAAATTTTGCAGTGATTTCATCACCAGACATATGCGCCCGCCCAGGCTGGCGCTGCCCTCATTTCATGTTGAAATAGCGTTATGCAGAGGTCTTTTAGAGGGGTAGGACAGGCGCGTTCGCACTTTGGGCATTCGTGACCCTGATCAAACAGCGTGTTGAACACGTGTTCTAGGCAGGTTGCATCATCTGGGAACTGTTTGAAGAATTGGCGGACATTGCATTGGTTTATGCAATAATGATCATAGAATGTATCTCAGGGGGATACTCCCCTTTTTAACTTTCAATTTTTCAGCAGAACGGAACCGGCTAAAGAACAGTGGAAAATCGCTGCGGTAGCTCATAAATTTCCTTAGTCTTGAAGTATCCCCAAACGTATTGACGAGGAAACTTTTCAGTCTGCTTGGTTCGCATTCGATCTCGGAATTTTTTCAATTCGACATCGGTTCCTTTGAAATCGGCATTCTGGATAATTGCGTGATAATTTTGCAAAGTCCGTGCCCAAGGGTGATCATTGACCGCAATCCCGCCACTGTCTTCGGCAGTTTGCAAGATTTCTAGTTGCCGTTGCGCGCGCCGCTCAATTGTTGGCAGATCGAAGAACTTTAGGTGCAAGAGATAAAGGTCTTCGGGCATGTGCCTGGGTCCGAGCGTATTTCTGTGCCCTCCTGGTCCAAAGGAAACGGGTCGGCCCACGATGCAGGGTTTTGAATAATTGCGATTAGGGCGGAAAAAACGGCGTCTCGATAAGAAGCTTTCTCCATCCTCTATCGCGAGTGGCTCGTGTTCTGGAACATGAATGATCTCCAATCCCAATGGAGAGATGTTTTTAGGAGATTGCGCTGTCAGGTAGTGTTTTTGGATGTAGTCATAGACGTTTCCACCGGTTTTCGGATCAGCAATAACAAATTCGTCGACGTCTGACACAATCATGTAACGGTAAAATTCTAACATAGCGCTGGCAAAAAATCCCATCATGCGCCACCGGTTGACTTCAAATAATGTAAATGACTCGTCTCTGGGGACATTCATGACATTTGCATCTGGCGCGATCTCGCGGTGCCTCGGGTCGTTTCCGTGGCTATAAATTTAGATATTCTCTGCACCAATTTGATCTTTGTAATATTTATACCAGCGCTCCAAGAAAAAATAGTCTTTGTATACCATGGTCAAAACGCCGAGTGGCTGTTTTTGGCCGTGTTTTGAAAGCGGTTCTGTGTTCATGGCGTGGTTTTCCGTATCCGTGTTGAGATTTGCCATAAAGGTTGCGTGGGGAATGCTTTTATGGCCGTAGTTTGGAATGGGTTTTCCGATTTCTGCCATGGGCACTAACGGATGTACCAATTTTCGCTCTGGGATATCAAAGCCCCACTCTTTGGACGTCTCGTAGAGTTGCGCTTCCATATGCGCAAATCCGCGATGTCCGATCCCCAAAACTTTTTGCTGCCAGTAGTCTTTTTTGAGATTATAGAGCTGCGTGCTGCCGTCGCGATATCTAATAAGGCGATATTTCCCATAGCGAATTGCAACATTATCTTGGAGGAAGGTTGGAATAGCCCTTTGCGGTGCGGGCCTGCCGCGAATTAATGGGCGTAATGACTTCCCTAAACTATCCTTGCGGGGTGCTACACTGTCCGTATAATCCAAAACAGTAGGACCAACATCAATCAAGCTGACAGGATCATAAATCTCCTGCCCCTGCGGGTTGGCGGGGTCAAAAACAATAAGTGGTACCCTGGCGGCCTGTTCCCAAAGAGTATTCTTTTTAAAGCGGTTTAGATTTCCAAGGTGAAATCCGTGGTCTGATAGAATGACTACGATTGTATTTTGAGCATGTGGTGAAGCTTGAAGCGCATCCCAGACCCGACCAATGTGATAGTCAACATGGCTAACAGCGGAAAAATAGTTTCGGACGCTATGTTGCCACCAGCTATGATCTGACTTCGNCAGTTCAGGCGTTTCCCGCAGCTCATATTTTGTAAAGTCACTTGTTGAAAATCCCTGCTCCCATTCGGCAGGACGCGTAAAATTATCAACATTATAGAGGTCTTTGAACCGGATTGGGGTCACCCGAGGGCCGTGCGGGCTGTAAAAGCCGACTTCGCGGTAAAACGGTGCGGCGTCGTTATATGAATTCAGAAATGAAATGGCAGACTCGGCTGAACGCGCATCATAGTAATTTGAATCCTCGCCTGGATCTGTGGTTGCATATCCGCCGCGATGGCCACCCAGCGCAACGGCTGACTTAAATTTGGTCGGGCTCCAGTCAAAAAGTCGAAATGATTTTGGCTCATCGTCATATAAGACCTTGTGATATTTTTCGTCCATCGCACCAAAATAATGATGTACTTTTCCACCGGAGGAGCAAAAATACCCGTGTGTCTTTAGATCAAAACTCTACATCTGTTTTGGGGAAATATGGTTGAAGACATAGTCATTGTTTGAAACCACGCCTGATTGATGCGGGGCTAGGCCAGACATAAGACTGGCTCGTGATGGGCCGCACAATGGGGCAGCACAATANGCGGCTCGAAATACACTTGCGCGTTCGCAGATGCGATCAAGATTCGGCGTTNGGAGTTTTTCCTTGAATACGGATCTATAGTCCCAATAGGCCGCACAGTCATCCATACTGATGAAGAGAATATTCTTTGTCATCAGGCTAAACCTCTATATCAAAAGGGACGGCGCCCATGGCTCCATCGTCAGATAGAGTATCCAGAATTGTCTGAGTTTTTTGGGCCCAGGGCTTTTGTCCATCTACCCGAATGATATTGCCCCTGCTGTCCTTGTGATGGTCGAGACAAGTTTGATGTAGCCGCTCCAATTTTTGATAACATTGCGATAATTCCTGTTCGGAAAAACTCCGATACCGTTTTGGCAGCCCCTTGGGGCGCGATTTGCACCGTTCAATTGCCAAATCAATGGAGCATCCAATATGGATGACCGTGTCAAAACATGGGACATGTTTCAGATAGGTGTCGATATTNGAATAGGTGTTCGGATACAGAAAAATCGCTGAGCCTNGGTGCAAAAAACCCTCATCAGAGAGTGCAGGCCCCACGGCGTCTGTGGCTTGTTTGGAAAAATGATATTGAGCCAAGAGATCAAAAAAGTCTAAATTTCTGTCCTGCTGTAAGATTGCATTTTCAAATACGATTCTGAATATTTCTGGGTAGCAATGCGCAAATTCAAACGTCGCGAAAAACCATCCGCGTCCCCTCTTTCGCCGAATATATCCACGTTTCGTTTTATGGTGTTGCAAAACGCCTTCGGCACGTTGGTTAATGTTTCGATATCAATGGGGTGGTCGGACGATTTTTCTAGCAATGTTTTAACCAAGGTTGATTTGCCAGAACCGGGCAAACCTAAGAGCTCAACCAACATTTACGGTGCCATTTTGCACAAGTTATGATAGATATCTGTTCCCTCGTCGTTATGCTCTAGAACCAGACGTTTTTCAACGACTTCAAAGCCATAACTATTAAGGAGCTTGGTGAGTTCGTTTTCCGACAACCAGCCTCCCATTGGACTATTTTCATGTGGGGTGAAGCCTGTTTTGCGGTTGTGACCGAGTTGGATAATTGCATATTTCTTCGTAACTCGTGCAAACTCACGCAATATTTCCTTGGCAACACTGAAGACAACGATATCGCGCAGAAAACGTGTGCTTACGAGTAAATCGAATTCATTGTCCTTGAATGGTAAAGACGCTGCATCTCCAACGCGGGCATCAATTCCATCAAAATCAG
>JGI26246J51724_1001323_pt1 | contig 11330 bp, 14 predicted proteins | sample SaaInlLV_10m_DNA_FD_51724 | JGI IMG/M metagenome (IMG submission 51724) | reverse complement strand
ACGTTGCCCGAGCTATTCATCGTCAGAACATTACTGACCCCACCCGTGCTAAAAATTGCACCTCCTTCAGGAAAAGCGACTGTTGTCCAAGGGCCGGTCGTAATTGAAAGCATATCCGAACCGGAATGCTGAAGCCCCATTATCTGCTGGTATCCGGTCGTGGCAGTGTCGCTGTCGTTTGCTTGTATCGCACGGGATGAACCCGTAGACACGATGTCGAGCTTTGCTGCTGGTGACGCCGTGCCGATGCCGACTTTGCCTGCGCTGTCGATAGTCATCGCTGTGGTGCCGCCTGTCGTTGCGGCGGTGTCGCCAGCCCCACCCACCTTGAATGTCAGTTTGTTACTGCCGCCTTGACCACGAATTACACCACCATCTGCATCTTGACCAAGCAAAAGCGTGGAAACACCCGTGCCTACAATTTGGATAGTGGAGGCGACGTCAGCACTTGTGCCTCTAAAATCAATACCAGTGTTTGGTGACGCCGTGCCGATGCCGACGCGGCCTGCGCTGGTGATACGCATCGCTTCACCGGTTTGATTATTAAAAGTCAGCGTGTCGCTTGTGCCATTTATCGTGACGGGGTAATATAGCGTCCCACCAGTGGACTCCGTGCCAATTTGGACATTCCCGCCGTTTAGTCGAGAGCGGAGATACATCGTTCCGGTGCCGTTGTAGTTGACGGCGTCTGAGACACTCAAAACACCTGTTGCGCTCAGTGTCGTAAACGCACCCGTGCTAGGCGTGGTCGCCCCGATGGATGCGCCGTCAATCGTGCCGCCGTCAATATCAGCCGTGTCAGCAACCAGCGAGTCGATGTTTGCCGTTCCGTCAATGTAGAGGTCGCGCCACTCGTGGCCCGTGCGACCAAGGTCGTAGGTGTTGTCGGTGGCTGGCGTAAACTCAGACGCAATCCGAGCGTTGAAGTCTACCGTATCTCCATTGCTGGTGCCAAGGGTTGTATTGTCCGACACGTCGAGAGACGTCGCCGCCACCGTGCCGCTATCATCTATAGTAACCGTTGAGTCCTGAACCAGTTTTCCGGTCGTGCCGTCGTATCGAACAACAGCATTGTCGGTGGATGACGCCGGGCCAACTACGTCGCCGCCCAAGAACCGGGAGTCGTCGCCTGCTGCGACCGTCCCTGCGGTGGTGCCTACGTCCAAAGTTGCCGAGTTGCCAAGACCAAGGTTATCTCGTGCATCAGACGCATTGTCAGCCCCCGTTCCACCATTAACAATGGGCAATACGCCACTAATATTATTCAGGGAGTCTGGTGTATCCAGAATAAGGGTCTTAAAAACGTCCATTTTACAAATAGTTCAACTCTTGCATTTCAAGAACAGCATCCGTGCTGGCTTCGCGAATAGCCTTAACCTTGGAAACCATCTCCCGCGTCCAATAAACAGAACTTCCTGGGGGCATACGATAGCCAAGTGAAGCAGTCGGATCGGTGGTGCCATCCATCGTTACACGAATTGCAGCATCATTAACCTGAACAAGCACATGCGTCGTGCCAGAGTTTAATGTCCAATCCAACACCTGCTCCGCCGTAGAACTGATTGTGTTCTGCCGGTGGGTGGTAGTATTCTGGGGGATTGCCTGAGAGGGCGTATTAACAATTCTTGCGTTAGGCATAGGATTAAACAGTAAAGGGTGATGCCTGCACGGCTGCGTCCGTTCCGCCAGCACGAATCATAATTGCGCTATCTGCTTGTCGGGCCGACCAGAAGCCTTTCCATCCAGACTCAAACTTGTGCCCGTTTGATGCAGAGGGAACAGAGCGATCAAATGTAACCATAATATCGGCACCTTGCACATCAACATAAACAAACTTGGTGTCCTCGTCATACCAAGTTGACACAAACTCAATAGGAACCGTAGAAACCGTCAAACGCTCATCTGTGCCGCCTTCGGTGGGAACAGGATAAAGATTAACTGAAAAAGTATTAGGCATAGTATTAACGAGATTGGCGAGAAACGTAAGTTGAGATTCGACGATATAAAGCGTTATTGTTCCTCTGAGTTTCTGCTTTATCCAATTCTATCAAAAGGTATTGCTGCGCTACATTTTCTTCAGCAATGGCCTTGTCAATTTGACCATCCATCCGCAAGAAGTCTGCATATGCTGCGTGCGCTATATATTCAAAAAACTCCGACGGGATGTTGGTAGATGAATCTGAATATGGGCCTTCCCACTTTTTCAAATAACCCACCCAAAATCCGCTAAGTTCTGTGTTGTTGTGTATTACATTAGCACCGTCGCTATCAACCCAAAACTCATACTCAATAGCAGAGTTAATGTTTAGTGGGTTGCTGCTCCAAATACGATTAAAGCTATCAATCTCAGAAACGCTATTAGCAATCACGCTCCCAGATCCCGTGTAAGTTTCAACACCAGTTCCCGTTGCAAGATTATATGTAAACGTATCGTTATTGATTAATCCTGTGCTTACTGATACAACCTGATAGCTACCATTTGGATCAACAGATCCAGTTAATCCAGAAACAGTAACATACATTCCCTCTACAAAATCAACAGACGTGGTGCATCTAATTGTAACTAATTTATCTGCACGGGAAGCAGTAGCAATGTTTTTGGAAGCAGGGGTGAATGTCGTAGAAATAACATTACCAACCGCTGGCCGTGCTTGTGCCCCAACAATATAACGCGGCCAAACTTTGTTTTGTCGATAAGCCTGATATGCCCTGCGATTTACAAAGTTAAGGATGCTCCCCTTTTCGCTAGGGTTAAAGTTGCTTACACCAGAAAGCGAGCTTATTAAGGAGTAGAGGTCACTATACGTCCGGTCGGTCATATTTTGTTAGGAGAAAGATGTGGAAACTTCTTTTGATAATACTTCATAAACTCCTTGGAGTGGACCTCTTTGGCTCCGTATTTTTGCTGCATACGAAAAAACTCCCACTCAGGAATTACTCCAATGCAACGACCCAAACCCGGCACCTCTCTTTGATTTACCAACTCCTTTGCCTGTTCTGCGGCCTGCGCCTCCTTAGAGCGTTCAATTTCTTTCTTAAACTCTAGTCCTGTAGTAAGCTCACGCATCAAGGCGCGATTAATTTCTCCGTCGTGATACTTAGGGAATGACGTAATTAAATGCATAATAATAGGGCTACCCCGAAGGATAGCCCCATTATAACATGTAAGTCTAGTAGTTAGATTTACGCAATAGCGGTGATCTTACCGTGAGCACCAGGGTGCTTGACCAACAGCGACAGGGTGGTGTCAACGTAACCACGCTCACCGCCACCTTGATTCGGAAGGCGGGTCGAACCAAGACCGATCAACTCGGAAACGCCGTAGTAGTCAGGATTGATGAGGTAACCCGTGTCCTTGTTCGACGTGTCAGGGGCGCAGTCAGGGTTCATGTTAACAATGCTCACCATACCGTGATCAGACTCATACATCTCAACAGAGAGTTTGATGGTCTTGGAATCAGCAGNNTGGGTAACCTGACGGTAAACCGCGTTGGTNGATCCAGAGGTGCGAGCATAGTCAGCAATAACCCGACGAAGAGCAGTGTCAGCAACCAAGGTGAGGTTGTTGGTGCTGCCAGTCACCCGGTAGATGGACGTGATGAGGTCGTTAAAGCCGCTTTCAGTCAGGGAGCCACTGCTGTGGATGGAATCCGCAGGGGTGCGGTAAGCAGCAGGAACGTCAGTCGGACCAGCCGAATCAATCCAGCCACCAAGACCGCGCAGGCCATAAACGACGCCAGCACCATTTTCAGCCGTGCGATCATTTGCGGAGCAGAGGGTAGCCTCTACGTCGCGCTTGAGTTCGCGGGCAGACTTAGCTTCGGCCTCAGCAATCTTAGCCGGTCCAACGGACTCAACGGCATCCTGCAGGTCCGAAACCATGAAGTCACGGCGGAACTTTTGAACGTAGTTGCCGAGACGGGCGCGGCCACTAAACTTGTCGGTAAACGCGGAAACGTCAGAACCCTCGGCAACACCCGTGGTAACGGGAGCAGCCAGCGAATCAACCGTCCATTCAACGAAGGTGGCGGTTGCCTTGCTTTTGGGAGCAGACGAAAGAACAGGAGTCTCCTCGGGAGCGAGGATCGTCAGGATGTCGGTGAGGTCTTCACGATTGGAGACCCCAGAACTAGGATTAGTGTTAGTAGTGTCGTAGGTATTTGAAAAAGCCATGATTATAAAGTAAAATTATTTACGCTTAGAGTGTTGAAGAGTGCGGAGAGCTATAAAGTCCTGTGTAGCACCTGAAGTTGAGAATCGTTGTTGGACGTCTTTCACTGCCTTGGCAGCGCGAGGTTCTGGCTGCTCGCTTTGAGCAGTGGAACTAATCGAGATGGACGGAGGAGTAATTCTTGCGCTAGGCTTTGGCTGATTAACTGGCTTACGATTATAAATAGAATTAGCAGCGTGAGCTATCATATATTCCATATACGGTTCCAGATCAGGCACCTTCTCTACGGCCTCTTTAATCAAGGGGCTTTCGCGAAGGGATTCAAACTGCTTTCGCACATCATTATCCTCTCCATCAATCCAAGAAAGCTCGGACTTAATAGCCTCAGAAAACTGCGCCTTCATATTAAGGCGTTGCTCTTTAGCCTGTAAATCCTGCAATCGTGCAGGCAAAAACGTCTTACGGGATTTTTGGGAATCTCGCAAAACCTTTCGCACCTGAGCCTTTGTAATCTCTTGGTCGCCATTTTGTGCAACAACATCATCTGCTGCCAGATGGTCATTATTCCACAAAACATCTTCTGCCCATTCAATAGCTTCGTCAATTTCGCGGGCTTTTGCCTGCAAATCTTCAACGGAATTGATGTCAGAAAAGGGGTTGTTTTCAACCTTCTTAACTTCCAAGGGATCTTTTTGGCTTTCACGACTTTGCATTTCCTGCTTCAAGGCATTAAGCTGTTCCTCGGCTTGCTTACGCTTTGCGGTAAGCTCACCAAATCTAGCTACTGCTCGGCTCCCTAGCTTTTCGGCTAGTTCACGAAGCTCGGCCTCTGACATGGATTCTAGGTCGATCTCGCTTTTAGAAAGAACTTCTTCTTCGTCTTGGCTTTCAAGCTGACCCTCGTTGACGATTTCCGCGTTAGATTCGTCTTGAGGCTCTGGAGCAGTTTCCTCCTCCACCTGTTCTGCCTTAACTTCCGATTCTTGGGGTTCTGTATTAATCTCCTTAGTGAACACTTTAGGTTCACCAGAAGGCTTTACATTACCGCCTTTGCGATGGAGTGCATACATTCCAAACGCAAGATTATCTGACTGTTCCGCTGGACTTGGTTCACCCGCAGCGTTGGGTGTTAGGACTTCATTAGACATAGTTATCAACGCTCTCTTTATACGCCTGAGCGATTTGCGATAATGACATTATAACAGTCATTTTTATTGCTTTACAAAAAAACAAAAAAAATAATACTTTTATTTATGAGTTCTAATACCCCTAAGCAATCAGCGCACGATTGGACCGCTCCAGAACATTGGAACGTAGCCAAAACAATGGATCGCGTTAAAATTAAAAACAACGAGCACCACGCAAAGCTATACCCTTTTGGAGAGCTGGTGATTAAAGAGCATCCTATTTTTCAATACTCACGGAGAAATCCTCCAGCGCATGTATTAAAAAGTATTTAGTGCGTCTTTTCTGCGTGCCGAAACAGTATACTTTCGGCGTTAGACATTTTAAGGATTTGGTCGTATGCCAGAATCTGCCCAGAGATTTGCTGAACCTTTTCAGTTTCTGCATCAAACAGGGCTGCAATGCAGGACTCGCGCTCGTCTTTAATTGATTGCAGAAAGTCTGCAAACTGGGAAACGTGGGAAAGATGATCTAATGATTGTTCTAGTGACATTATTGAGCGTATTTACGAACCATTGAAGCAAGGTTGAGTGCGCGTCCCTTTACCTGACGAGCCCACTTGCTATCAAGCATTTCACGCGCTGCTACGTTGTAATCCTTTTGCATAAGAGCAGCTTTAGTGTTTTTAAACTTTCCTAGGTTAGTCAAACCTAGATTGAAAGACATATCAATTATAGCCTTCTTTACGTCGGACGGCTGCTCATCAAAGTTCGGTAACCACTTACGAGCATCGTTAAATGCTTGGGTAATAGACTCATTATAAAGACGTTTAATTTCCGGCTCGGTTAGCCGAACCTTTTTGTCAACTAGGTCTTTCACGTTATAACCCATCTTCCTAATAATCCGCTGGTTATGAGGCTGTGATAGGTTAAATCCAATACCAATAGTAGGCTTTTTCTCACTATCAAGATAAGCATATTGCCTAACTCCTTCGTGTTGAGCAATTTGCTTATATAGGTCTTCAGAGAATTTCTTTTGCTGCGGGCTTGCCCGATTAGCTATCTCATTGTAGTTGCCAACATCAGGCATATTAACCACCCATACTTTGAGTGTTAACATCGCCCATGGCAGCAGGATTAGTCCCAACGCGGCCAATTTGCGCGTTCTGAGCTTGCTGCTGCTGGAAGGTATATTGAGCAGCATACTTCTGAATACGCGCTGAAAATGCTTCATCATCTTGTAGACGTTCAGCAACATCAGGCTGTTGGGTGTATTGTTCGATGACTTGCAATGCGATTTGAGCACCATTTGGTCTAGCAGGCATTTCAATGCCTGCAAAGATTTTAGTTAGGTCATCGGTAACAAACTTCACAATTTGCTGCTGGGCCTCTTCTACGGGCTGCAATACGGCGTCTGCTGCAATAGGATCAATAGCATTTGCCGCAATATCAATAAGCGCGTCTGGGTTAATCCGACCATTTCGGTCAAGCTGAATCAAGCTAACAAGCTGATTAAGTTTTGACTCTTGAGTTTCGGGGTCAGCATTAAGCACGTCGTAGCCAATCACAATGTCGTAGTTCTCATCAGGATCACCCTTATCAAACTCCATGGGGTCAACAACTCCGGTGACACGGAAAAACACTTGGTCTGGCCCAAACCGTTGGTAGCACTTAAAAGGACATTTTAATCACCTCTTGGACGTGGGCCAAGAACTTGTCCAAAATAAACTGCCGCTTAGTGGCAGATGCTGGGTCGGTCTGACCAAGACCAACCAACTCATCAGCAACCTTTAGGAGCGTTTGCTCCATTTCCATAGAACCTGGGTTGTATTGTGGCTGTGGACCAAACTGAAACTCTCCACCACGGCGATATGGAACAAACCGGCCAGGCCCCCAGTCGCTAGGAGCATTGCCAACNGGGTGCATGATTGGAGGCATCGTAGCCATTGAGTTGCGATCAATGCGGCTGTCCCGCTCAATCTTTACCTGCCACTGAATGCCACGCAGAACGTCGGCCATGCTCTGGACATCGTAAAGACGTTTAGACGCTTCGCTAATACGAGTGACTACCACGGGATAATCCTCGTAGCCGTTCATCAACTCAAACTTGGCGTATGGTTTTGTTTCCTCAATCTTAGAAGAAAGCTCACGATGAAACACCGTGCAGTAGATGCCTTCAGAGTTATCAATAGGGTCAATCAACCGTTGATAGCCATAAATAACTTCAATCAACTCGTCAGCGTTGTAACCCATGTCGTCCCACAGGGCAGAGCTGCGGTGGGTGTTGTCGTTGCCAATAGTGTCAACATTAACGCCGCGATAGTGCTCAATGACATAATCCACCCAGTCGGCATCCCAGTCTTCTGTAGACACTTTGTTCTTTAGCTCCTGTGGCGTAAAGTAGGTGCGCCAAAAACAGTAAGGGGCTCGTTGTGGGTCAGTGGTGTAAGAGGGGAAGAAGAAGTCACCATCGGGCGTCAAAGACTGAACAAGGGGGCAGTCAACCTGTCTACGGCTAACCGGAATCTCGGCCACTCCTTTTTTCCGCAAGTCCTTCAATGCTTTCTTAGCACGAGCGTCAGTTACCGAAGGATAGACGGAGCGCATCATTGCAATAAGCTCGTCGTCTCCAGATCCATCCATAACCATTTCGGCTAGCTGAAGGTCAACCTGAGCTAACTGCTGAAGGTCAAGCTGTTGCAGGTAGGTGCGATCTTCTCGCTGCCATCCAACATAGGTGATAGCCATTCCGCGCTCCAGAAGGTGGTTGGCCGAGGCTTCCATCTCCTTCTTAAACCGTGGAATGTAGCTACTTACCATCCACTTCAGGAACGAGCTAACCACTCGGGCGCGTGACATGTCCCCAAACTCTACGGGATAAGCACGAATGTTGGCCCTCACCATAGAAGAAATAAGCAACGCTACATAGCTATTAATACGGGAATCAATAACGTGTGCCTCGGAGTCCGAAGCACCATCCCAAGGAAACGCATCAGAGCCATGCTTGCGAAGATCTCGGTTCTTCCCAGGCCAGATGTTGTTGCGGTCGTCATAACTCTGACGGCATTGCTGAAAGTATGCTTCTAGGTCTACAAGCGTATCATCGCACGCTTTTTGCAAGACCATAACATTTGGCTCTTTGGAGGCAAACGTAAGAGACTTTTCTTGGCTCTTAGTGTTCATAAAGTTTTACTATTAAATTTTTTAGAAAAAGACAAAATTGCAGTGTGGGTAAATGTAGGATGCGCCCCAATCTTTTCACAAATTACAGAAGGGGCAATTGGATCAGGATACCCAGTAAGCTCTTGATAAAGAACCTCAAACCCAAGAAGCCTGTCTATTTGTTGGTCAACCCAATTGCTATTACAAGTTATATCCGGTAAGTGCTGCATGCCTGTAGGTTGTGTCCTTATTGTCGGTAATAGCGTTAATAGGAAATTTCTTACCTTTTAGCTTACCACGAAGTTTATTTGGAATGAGAACCGGACGCTTTCCATCCACCCCGTCAATCTTTGCATAAACCCAACGCGGGTTAGGGGCTTCGTGAACATAAGTTCCATATATTACGTTTGGAGAAAACTCTGGCANTTCAAGGGCTAAAAAGATTTTTTTAACAGCGTCTTGCGTAAACCAAGTATTCTTTCCCCTTCCGCTCCAGTCCTCATCTATAAGTTTTGTTTCCTTAATGTGAAGCAGGTCGTTTACGCTGACATCAAGGTCTTTAGCTAAATTAGTAATTTTGGTTTTCATTAATATCCTCCTTTATTAGGTCGTGTGGCTTGCAGTCCGGTTTTAGAAACATAATCAATTCCATAGACAGCCGCGTAACGCAGGCAGTCAATTGGGTCTTTCCACGGATGGTCCCGTGTTTTTCCATCATAGTGTTGCATAGATGATATGGTGTTCTCTAGCTCGTCAGAGATGTAAAAGTGTGGGCGATTCTGGGCATCAATCGGCTTCTGTGGATTATAGGAAAGCTTGTCTTGAATGGCCTGAAGACCAGGCTCCTCGTCGATGCCTGGAGCCGGAATCATAATTAGCCCTTGGTTTTCTAGATCGCTAATGTAATCGCTTTGACCGCCGTGCTCTGCGCTGTATTTGTTGGCTCCCATGCGAGGGTCAATCAGGCGCGTCATTATCTTCTCTTGCCCCTCAAGCTCGCGTATAACCTCCGCGTAGTCACGAACCCCATAGCCTAGCCGCTGGCGACACGCTTCTCCTGCTGCCCACTTGCCGTTCTTCTCCTCTGCCCACTTGCCATACAGGATTCCCGGCCACTCACGATACACATACCAAGTGTCTGTAGCATCCACCCCAATCCATGTAATGAACCAAGGCTTGCTGCCAGCAGGGTCAACCACCATGTATAGGGTGCAGTCCTCCAGCTTCTCCTCTACCTCCGCATGCGGTATAACATTCACGTCTGGGTTAAAGCGAGGGAACTTGCTAGCCATTGCCGACGTAGGCACCCCATAAAGGGCCGTAAGCGCGTAATCATCGTCTCCCTTAGCCACACACTGCTCTAGGAGGCTTTCGTAGCCACTCCAAGGGTTGTCCTTGCTGTGGAAGTAGCTGATGCCTGTGTTCATCCGCTCGTTGTGCTGGACGTATGGCACCGTGCGCGGAGTTGTTAGCCCCTCCTCTATGTGCTTGCTCTCTACGGTGCTAGCGGCATTGCGGTAGTAGCGCACCGTCTCTGTCTCCCCATCCTTGGGTGTGAAGGAAATGAGCAGCTTGGCATTGTGCGTAGCGTTACGCAGCATAATGCGGTCAATCATCTCCATGCCCAGTAGGTATTCGTCTAGCCAACAACCAATGTTGTCTACCGTGGGCTCTGGGCTTCCCAACTCCATACCCTCAAGAATCGTGTCGTCCTGTTGGTATTGCGTGTAGGTTTTGAAAACAATCTGCGTCTTGTTAGGAAAGATGGCCTTCTTGTCGCTAAACCCGTTCTTATAGGTGTAGCTGATACTGCCATCGTTCACCTTCTTAACTCTGTATTCCGCTGGAAGCCATTCCCATACAGCGCGTTGCTGCACCAACACAGAAATCTCATGCGTCTGCGCGAAGCAAAATATCAACCCGTTAGGATTCTCTATCGCCGCCTCTACAATCTTGCGTGCAGAATAAGATGTTTTACCTGAACGATTAGCCCCAAGAAGCAGCGTGGTGCGGAAGGTGCTCAGTAGGTCGTCAGCGTATTTCCAATGGGGCAAGCTAAAGCCATACCTATAGGGATCACGCGCCGCATTCTCAATAGCCTCATGGTAGATGCGATGAAGCTCCACAAGCTCCGCAGGCTCCATCCTAGCCATCTCTTCGTCACTAGGGGGCTTTAATAGCTTATGGTCCTGCCACTTCATTCTTTAACCATTTGATACCACTGTGCTATCAGCCACCCCATCAAATACGCCTGTAGCTCGTCATTGCACGCATCCACCTGCATCCCACACAAATCAATAACATAATTGGCTGCGTGTAGACATTCATGCGCCACCGTGTCCTCGTCATCCTCCCCCTCGAATATAAACACATAGACGTCCCCGTTTTTCAACACTGTCATGCCTGAATCATTAACAACGTCCATTGCCTCTCCCGTAGCCCTAAGACACGCCGCATCGGCATCATCAGACAGATGGAAATGCACCGTGCGCTGGAATATAGGAATGTCTATGGACTTAGCCCTCATTTCTTAGGACCAAAGATGCGCTTCCAGTTCTCCTCAAGCTCTTCCTCTGTAATCTGCTTAGGTCGTTGTGTATCTCCCTTACCATTCATACGTCAATAGCCTCTCCCTTTACACGCTTCTGTGCCTCCTGAATGGCCGCCATAGCATCTTCTAGGCTTGGCCCTTCCTTCCTATGCACCACCGTCACCTTATTGCCTTCTACAGCCTGTAACGCCTTATCCTGCAAAATAGCATACCCCGTATGCAAATCCTTCAACCCCTCCTTCTTCAATAGGTCGGAATCCTCAGCAAGCCCCTCCAGCTTCATGTTCAACAGCAGCCTGTATTTCTCCAACAGCTCAAACCC
>JGI26246J51724_1001322_pt1 | contig 11331 bp, 7 predicted proteins | sample SaaInlLV_10m_DNA_FD_51724 | JGI IMG/M metagenome (IMG submission 51724) | reverse complement strand
GCTGATTGGCGGCTCGCTGATGGAGACAACCGCCCGGAGCCTGTTTGAAACTTACACCAGTGCCGCTGCGCCCGGTCCCTTTTTATGGGTGTGTGGCATTACGCTGGTTGCGCTGCTTGGATTGTCGCTCGGGCCTTGGCCTCGGTTGCGAATGGTCTCGATATTAGCCGGTTTAGTCCTTGGGACATTAGCGGCGAGTTTCTTTGGGTGGCTTGATGGTGCGTCACTCAACGTCGCCAATGCGCTTTTTCTGCCGAAGCTAATGCCTTTTGGGTTCGGCATTGATTGGATGGTGGTTGTGATTTTGTTTCCGATTTTTTTAGTTTCGGCAACGGAAAGTATCGGGGATCTCACCGCGACCAATGCGCTCTCGGGTCATCCTTATGGGGATGCAGCGTATTGGCGCCGTCTTCGCGGCGGCCTGATGGGGGACGCGGTGAATTCCGGGTTGGCGAGCGTCTTTGGAACCTTTCCCAATACCACCTTCAGCCAAAACAATGGCTTAATTCGATTGTCCGGTGCGTCTCGTCCGACCATCGGCCTGTATGCAGCAGGGTTACTGTGCCTGCTGGGACTCATGCCCGTCCTGGCAGAGGTCATTCAAGTGATTCCAGATCCTGTGATCAGTACGACGACGTTCATCCTGTTTGGCTTGGTGGCCTGGGCAGGCCTGCAAGTGTTTAAAAGCAATGCGCGGTCTTGGCGCTGTGGGTTGGTTTTTTTGGGAGGACTGGGAGGAGGCTACTGGGTCGCGGGCAATGTTGAGACCTGGACCGTGCTACCAGGATTGCTGATACAGGTTTTAGCCTTTCCGGTTTCGACCGGCGCGTTCATCGGTCTTATGCTGGAAGCGATCCTGCCCGGTCGAGCGCGCGCAACGGATGCGCATTAAGCCGAGGCAATGGCGTGGTGGTCATGCCAATGGCGGGCGATGTCGACCCGGCGCGCCACCCAAACGGATGGGTGCTGACCAAGATAGTCAAGAAACCGTTTTAGCGCCTGGATTCTGCCAGGCTTACCGATAATTCTAGGATGTAAGCCGATTGACAGCATCTTAGGGGTGTCTTGGCCTTCCTCGAAAAGGCAGTCGAAAGCGTCTTTTAAGTAGGTATAAAACTGATCTCCGGAATTAAACCCCTGAACCGCATTGAAGCGCATATCGTTGACGTCCAAAGTATAGGGAATCACCAAATGGGGTCGCCTTGGGCCCGGTAGCCAGTAGGGTAAATCGTCGGCGTACGAGTCGCTGTCATACAAAAAATGATCGTGCTCGAGGATGAGTTTTCGCGTGTTGGGACTATCCCGGCCGGTATACCACCCTAGGGGTTTTTCGCCTGTTAATTGCTCATGCAGCTCGATGGCGCGCCCGATGTGTTCGCGCTCGAGGGCTTCCGGGATCTGCTGATAATCGAGCCAGCGATAACCATGGCAGGCGATCTCCCAGTCCGCTTTGAGCATCGCCTGAACCGCGGGTTGGTTGCGAGACAGCGCGAGCGCAACGCCAAACACCGTGACGGGCAATTGATGGGCTTGAAACAGACGATGCAGCCGCCAAAATCCGGCACGCGAGCCATATTCGTACAGGGACTCAACCGATAGGTGCCGGTCTGGATAGGCGGCAGCGCCAATGATCTCTGAGAGAAACGTCTCGGAGTGGGGGTCGCCATCGAGTACGGTGCGTTCGGCACCTTCTTCATAATTGATGACAAACTGCACGGCGATTCGCGCCTTACCGGGCCAGTTCACACTCGGCGGCTGCGCGCCATACCCTTCAAAATCACGCATGCGGTTTTTTCTCCCAGTTAGTTGATCCTTCGTTGAAGGAATCGATGCCGGTATTGTAGCCAGCGCTTGCGTCTACGACTAGAATGCTGATTCGTCGGTAATCAATAAAAAAAGAGATCGCATATGGTCCGTTGTTGGATTCGATTTGGTCTGAGGAGCTTTTTGCTNGGGTGGATCTTGTCGCAACCCGTGCAGGCAAACGAGGCGTTCTCCGAGTGGTTCAAAGCCTTCAAGACGTCAGCCACCGACGCTGAACTTCATGATTTTCTCTACAGCATGCCAAAAGGCGGGGACCTGCATCAACATCTATCCGGTTCTATTTTTTCCGAATGGTGGTGGCAGCTCGCTCTTGGCGCGCCAGCTCAAGGCGAGGTGTTTTTTACGCGGCTTCGATTGGGGAATTGTTCGCCAATTAGTGCGGCCACCGGGCACGAGCAGCTCTTATTTCAAACGATCAGTCAGTATCGATATGATCGGCTAGCGGCCTGTGAGCAGAGCCTGTTTACGGAACTCTCGCAATTGAAGGCTGCCGAGCAGCAGGCTTGGATGAACAGCATTCGCTTGGATTTGCCGTCCGAGGGTCGGGATGAATTCTTTGAAACCCATTGGCAGCGTTTGGGTGATGTTATCGCAAACCCTTGGATCATGGCGGAGGCCTTGGCACTGCACATCAAAGCGTTTGCGGATGAGGGTTTGGTTTATTTGGAACCCCAGATCACCTTGATGGGCTACCGAGATCAAACGGGACTCGCGTTGTCACCTGCCCGAGCCGCGTCGATTTTTCGAGCGCGGCTGAACCAACCGGATGTGGTCGATACTGGGGTCACGCTTCGATTCCAGCAATCTATTTTGCGGTTCCTGCCGAATGCAGAGGCTGAACTGGTGCGCGCTTATCAAATCGTATCGGACGAGCCCGAGTGGGTTGGCGTCAATATGGTGGGCCGCGAAGATGATGATCGAGGTCATCCATTACGATTTTTAGAAACCATTCGGGGCTTGAGGCAGCAATATCCAAATGTTCGGCTTTCTATTCATGCTGGCGAGGTCGATGAACCAAATTACCATGTTCGCGACACCTTGCTGCTGGGTGCAGACCGAATTGGCCACGGTTTAAATTTGATCAGTGATCCGCAGACCCTTGTTCAAATGCGACATGGGCCTTATTTGGTTGAGATCAATCTGATCAGCAATCTCCTCTTAGAGTATGTTTCAGATTTTAGCCAGCACCCTTTTCCTGAGTATCTGCGGCTAGGCGTGCCGGTTGCGTTGGCAACGGATGATCGCGGCATGTGGGATTCGACGATGACGGATGAATATTTTGTGGCGGTGAAGTCGTTCAATTTGAGTTGGGATGAACTTCGGTTGCTGACTCAAAATTCGATTCAGTATAGTTTCTTAGGCCAAGAGCCAAAATCAAGGCTGCTGAACGCGTTGGATGCGCGCTTCTTAGCGTTTGAAAAATACTGGCAAGCTCAGGATCCGAAACAGATCGGCGCACCCAAAAGGAGCCCAAAACGGGGGTTTATTTGTAGAAATTACGATCTTTGCGAAAGAGAATAGTGCACATTGGCGGTAAATCTGTAAAAATATATATATAGCGTTCCGATGCGAGCATGAAGGACGTGATGGGCGGTACTGGTTTGACGGGCGAGGGGTCCTCGACTTGCAACTTTTAGCCAACCTTACAGCGTTTTAAAGCGGTTTGAGCGACAATTTTGGTCTAACCGTTGCTGATGGTGGCTTCTATCATTGCGATGGTTTGTATTGGGATGGTTTGTATTGCGATGGTATGCGCGGGTAAATCGATGACAGTTTGATCCGGCACGTGAGCGGACGACATGGCGCGGTTTTCTGCTCGTATTTAGGATGCCCAGGAGATTTAATCAGGCGTTGAGGACGGATGATAGCCGTTATCGAATGCACAACAATTGCGCATTGGCTGAATTATTTGGTGCGTAATTTGACTAAAAGTCGTGTGCTATAACCGACACGGCTCGGGAGATCTGATAATTCGATGGTTTTTGCTTCATTCAAATCTGGCATGGCCTGTGCTTGTTACAACGTTAGATTGGCTGGATAAAATTATACCGAATGGCCTTAAGTTCAGTGGGCAGCGTTGGACTGGGCTGGAATGAGCTTGAATGAAAATCTAAACGGCGACGGCTGGGAAACGCGGTGGTTTAAGGCTACTATTTCTTCGCAGGAAAGCCCAATTAGAATGATGTTTGAACGGATTGAAGCAAATAATTGTGTCGGTAAAGGGTTTGTTACGGTGCGATGTTGAGTTTTAAGCATCGCGATTGATTAGGACGCCTAAGGCGGGCCGGCGCTTTGCGCAATCCTTAGGTGTTGAAGAGGTGTCTTGGAACAAATGGTTTTAGTGGTTTGAGGGGTAAAGCGCGGGTGTTGTTTTGGTTTTAATGATTTAACTCAATGAGGATCCTTATGAAATTGGAAAATTTGAAGGTCGCAGGACTGCTGATGCTGTCCATTGGCGCACTGGGTTTTAATCCAGTCTGGGCCGAATCCGACATGGAAGAAGTCGTCGTCAAAGGCGATTTGGGTAGCTTACCGGGCGAACGGGTTGAATCCATATTCGGGTTCGAAAAGTCAATCTTGGATACGCCGCGTTCTGCGTCGACCATCAGTGAAGAGATGATGGACCGTTTCAACATGCAGGACATCGACGAATTGGTCGTGCTGGCGCCGGGTACCTTCACGCAATCGTTTTTTGGCGTTGCGGGCTCCTTGGACGTCCGCGGCACAGCCGGTGAGACCTATTTTCGAGGCATTAGACGTCTTGATAACCCCGGCAACTATCCAACGCCGATTGGGGCATCCGACCGAGTCGACATCGTTCGTGGGCCAGCGTCGCCAATTATGGGCCCTTCGAAGATTGGCGGTTACCTGAACTTCAATCCAAAATCAGCGCGAATCGAGGAAACGGGCAGCTATATTGAAGACCGGATCGGCGAACTGTCTTATTCAGGTGGCAGCTGGGATCGTAGCGTTTTGACCGCGGAAATCGGTGGCCCTGCGGAGTTTGGCGGCAAGCCTGTAGGCTATTACGTTTACGGTGAAGTCGAGCATTCCGGTAGTTTTTACACCAATGCGCCTGGTGTGAATCAGTCTTTAGTACAAGCCAGCTTTGACATGGATCTGAGCGATACGGTCCGGATTCAATTCGGCGGTATGCTGCACGACTATCAAGGCTCGCAAAACGCGGGTTGGAACCGATTAACGCAAGACCTGATCGACACTGGGACGTATATCACGGGCACGCCAATTCCGCTGGATACCTCGGGTGATGGCTTCATCTCTCATGATGAGTACTACGCCGGCGATATTAACCCCTTCGCNTTGTACGCTTTTTTTGGTCAGAAAGACATTGATCTGGCCACCCTCAGCGACGCCTCTTTCGGATANGATTACGAGAATTCGAACCTAATTTTGCAAAACGTTGGAACGGCAAAGTTGCCCATGTCGTCAACGCTGATCGCGGAAGATGATTTGNTAGAAAATAAGGTCACAACGCTGTATTTCGATGTTGATATTTCGCTTGCGAATGATTGGACGCTGACCAATAAGTTGTTCTACGAAGATTATGAAAATTTGAACGAAAATGCGTACGGGTTTTCGCAATTCCATGATGCCTCTGTCATAGAAGAACAGCTNATCTTATCTCGCGTTTTCGATGGGGATGCCTTAACCACCTCGGTTCAAATCTCACCCTCGATTCGTCAAACGAAATTTGAGCACGGTGATGATTACTATAATGAGTACTTTAGTCGTCGTGATTTGACGGGCCCTTCAACGGCGCTGGATCGCCGCGTGTTGTCAACGCGAATCGACTCGGAATACAGTGAGTACTATGTCGGCAAATATACTGACCTTGGCTTTGGTGTCATGGTCGANTTATCGCACCAATCGGGTTTGTCTTTGTTATTGGGCGCTCGATACGACACGATCGATATGGAAGTCAGGACGCCTGACGGCAAGACGCAATCGGATTCAGCGTTTACCTCATCAGAAGGGGGTGTTGATGTCGCGGTGAACAGCGCGTCCGATGAGCCCAACGGAGTGTCTTGGTCAGCGAGTCTAAGCTGGTCAACGCCAATGGGGCTTGTGCCTTATGTTACGGCGTCAGAGCAAAGCACGGTTATCGCAGGGCAGGGCGCGGAGCTTCAGGTCGGCAACGTGTTTACCAATAACGCCTTTGGTAGTTCCGAGTTGATGGAGTTTGGTATTAAAGGCAGCTTGCTCGANGATCGTCTGTACTTCGCGCTGTCTTCTTACGAAATGGAACGTACCGACTTTAATGCGCAGTCCATTACGGTGAACCAAGCGGTTAAAACCGACGGCACGGAGTTTGAATTGCGTTGGGTTGTGAGCGAGAAATTCTTGATGACCTTGGGGTATAGCAATATGGAAGCCCTGATGTTGGCTACCCTTGCTGCAGGGAATGAATTNTCGTTCCTNGGCCAAGCTGATTTGCCGTTGATTGATCCAACCTTGNTGTGGGGTGGTCAAGTCGGCGGTTTGATNGATGTTGCGCCCAGTAAAGGGGTTCGAGCGGGCATGCCAGAGACCATTATGTCGGTCACAGCAAGCTATGACTTTGGTAATGGTATGGCGGTCAGTGGTAGTGTGGTTGACGTCGATTCAGTGGCCTCTGGTCAATCTTTCGCGGTTACCCTACCNGCCTATACNNTGGTCAATCTCAGCTTGAGTTATGANGCAGAAGATTGGTCGTTGATTGTTGCGGCGAAAAACGTGACGGATGAGCGTTATTTCAGAGCGAACTTCCCAGATCTGTTTGGTACGACGGTTGTTCTNCCTGAACTGCCACGGCACTATCAGGCGAAATTGTCTTACCGCTTCTAAGGATTGGGTAAGNTTAAGGAAAGGGCGCTCAGCGCCCTTTTTTTTGGCTGTGATTTGAGTGTCGTGCTCGTGTTCGGTATCGTGAATTAAATAAGATCGGCCGAAGGGTGTGAGGCTCACAAAAAGCAGATTTTTGAAAACGGGGTCCGGTTTAACACGCTGCATGCGTTGAAAGCTCAGCTGGATCCCTTTTAGCGCTTTGAAGAGGAGAGAACGACGTGTCGAAGCAAAGATTGCAACAAAATTGCGTGATCGCGCTGGCGGTTTTGATGAGTTGGGCCGCGGCAGCCGAGCCACCCGAGCCGATCCCGGTCAAAGTGGTGGTGGTGACCATGTTCGAAGTGGGCGCGGATGAGGGTGATCGCGCGGGTGAGTTTCAGCTCTGGAAGGAGCGCCGGAACTTAACCAAGACCTTTCCTTTTATGGGCTATCGCGATTTATATTTGGATCCAGAAAAAGGGCTCCTAGTGTTGGTCACGGGTATCGGTACCGCCCGATCCGCGGCGGCCATCATGGCCCTCGGTATGGACCCTCGTTTTGATCTAACCAAGAGTTATTGGGTGGTTGCCGGTATTGCAGGCTTCGACCCGGAAGATGCCTCTATCGGTTCCGCGGCATGGGCCGAATACTTGGTCGATGGGGATCTTTCCCACGAAATTGATGCCCGTGAAATTCCGGAGGATTGGCCCTTCGGTTATTTTGCGCGGTATACCAAGCGCCCCTTTGATGTGGATAAGCCTGCCCCAACGGGAGAAATGTATCAGCTCAACACGGGCTTGGTGAATTGGGCCTTTGCGCAAACGAAAAACTTGACCTTGCCGGATACCGATGCCCACGCGAAGGCGCACCGAGCTTTGTACACTGACCATGTCAATGCACAGCGTCCACCCTTTGTTTTGAAAGGTGACCATGTTGCGGCTTTAACCTTTTGGCACGGCGCTTTGATGAATGATTGGGCGAATCAATGGGTCGATTATTGGACGCAAGGACGGGGCGAATTTGTCTCTTCGGCGATGGAGGATACCGGTACCTACTTGTCGCTGAGCTGGCTCAATCGGGTTGGGCGGGTGGACGTGTCCAGGTTACTGGTGCTGAGAACGGCCAGTAACTACACGATGCCACCGCCTGGCGTGACAGCGGCTGAGAATCTTTTGGCAGAAAATAAAGGCTACTCTGGCCTTGCCATTGCGGTCGAGTCAGCCTATCAGGTTGCCTCGACCGTGGTGGACCAGTTGATTGCGCCAGTTGATTGCGGGCTGGGCTGTCTATGAAAATCAACTGCCTGGTGCCGTAGATCAAAAGGACCTGCCATGAAAGATTTAATTGAGCGGTTACCCAAAGTGGAGCTGCATCTTCATATCGAAGGCACTTTAGAGCCTGAGCTGATGTTGACGCTTGCCGAGCGGAACCACGTTCCGCTGCCCTATAAGAACCTCTTGGCAGTGCAACAGGCCTACCATTTTGACGACCTGCAAAGTTTTCTTGATTTGTATTACCTGGGTGCCAGTGTCTTGGTGACTGAGGACGACTTTTATCTGCTGATGCGGGCTTACCTTCGCCGAGCAAGCTCGGAAAATATTGTGCATGCAGAAGTCATGTTCGACCCCCAAACCCATCTTCAAAGAGGGATCGGTTTTGAGGTGTTTATGCCGGGATTCGTGCGGGCGATCGAGGAAGCGAAAGCGCAATGGGGTTTGAGCGTCTACCTCATTCTGTGCTTTTTACGAGATCAGTCGCAAACAGCCGCGCTGGAAACGTTAACGCTTGCGATACCGTTCAAGCACCAGATCACTGCGGTCGGTCTCGATAGCGCTGAAATAGGTCACCCGCCGAGTAAATTTAAAGCCGCATTCGATGCCGCCCGCAAAGCGGGTTATCGCTTGGTCGCCCATGCTGGCGAAGAAGGCGGGCCCGCCATGATAGCCGAAGCCTTAGACGTGCTGGGGGTTGAACGCATTGATCATGGCGTTCAATGCGTACAGGANGCGGGGCTGCGCAAGCGTTTGGTGGACGATCAAATTCCGCTAACGGTTTGTCCCCTGTCGAACGTCAAGCTTCGCGTATTTGATCAGATGGCGCAGCATCCCATCTTGGATCTCTTGGCAGAAGGGTTATGCGTGACGGTGAATTCCGATGATCCGGCTTATTTCGGGGGGTATTTGACCGAGAACTTTATGGCGCTGGAGGCGGCCTTAGGCTTATCTGAAAAAGCGTTGCGGCAACTGCTCACCAACGGTGTTCGAAGCAGCTTCTTACCCGAGGCGGAGCAAGCGCGCTTGATCGATCAGCTTTGGTAATCGCCAAACGCTTTGAGCCCATGGATACCGCCATTCGGATAATGTAAGAAGAGCAGGTGTTGGAACCAACCGGCTGTCTCGAAGGTATCGAAGTGGTGATAGGTATCGGGTTTNAGGGCCTGAAAGGGTAGCAAGGGTTGCCAGTGGGTGCTTTGGCTTTGGTCTAGTTGAATGATNAGCGCATCGGGCCACGGCTTACCCTCCTCGGCATAATGGCGGCCTTGCATATAGGCCTGAAAGTCATCCGGAACCACGCGCGCACCAGTTTCCAGTTGTACCGACCATCGCGGTATCGATCGCATACTGTCGGTAAGGTCATGCGCTGGGCCCAAGCCAAATAGATGGCAAGAAAGCGGCGCATTTAATCGATGTAAGTAGGTGTCAACGACAAAGGCTTTTAGCGCGATAGGTTGATCAAAACTAAAGACAGCTTGTTCCCCAAAGCCAGAACGCGCCGACTCCCAACCCTTCATATGATCCTCGAGCCGATTGCCAAAGACGGCGTCCTTAGGATGCCCGTAATGGTCATTGGAAACATGACCAATGCTGGCCTGCTCCAGCAGATTGATAGGCGACACTGGATCGGTTAAAGCCTCACCAAAGAGCGCAACACGCGCGATGCCCCCCTCTTGGTGGCAAAGCACGCGGCAGCGCTCGGCTTGGGTCGGTGGAATCACAAAATGGTGCGGTTCATTCGGGCGCAATGTCTGATGCGACAGCACAATGACTTGGTCATCCGCATCCTCAAGGATCACGGTCACTTCGGGTACATGATTGCCGGTGAACCACCGAGTATCGATATCGATTTGGGTCACCACGCTACGCGTTTTGAGTCCCAAGCACAGGAAGTGACCTTTATTGGGCCGGAAGCGAAAGTGCTGCTGCGTCGGATAGATCTCGGTACCAATGTGTCGGTCGGTTTCAAATCCCCAATATTGCGCGCCCATATGGGTAAATTGACCCTGCCGATCCGGTGGGGTGATCCCTTGCGCCACTTCATGGGGGTTGGTAAAAGACGAGTCGCTGTACTCGATCAAAAAGCAGTCCAGTGCGTTCATGGCCGTATTTCAATCGGTTGATTTAAGGTCACCTCATCACAATTTGGGGTGTCACCATCAGCATCCACCACCAGAAAGTCCGCCGCCTCATTGAGGGCGACATTATAATGATGCCAGGTGCCGGGATGATAATTGATGCCTTGGCCGGGTTGACCGATAAACGCTTGAATATGGTTCTCAAGCAAGGGTCCAGGGGGCGCCACCACAATAAGATAAGGCGACTGGCCGAGTGGGATGAACGCTTGGCTGGTCAGGGGGTGACGTTCCAGAGCATGCACCTTGCGCGGTAATAGCCAAGCCCTACTGCGAAAAATACTCAGGCAAGGCGCAAGGCCGNTGGCCTTGAGGGCAAGGTTCGCCAAGTTATTAAATCGCACGGTATGGCCTTCATTGATCGAGCGGATATCCGTGCAGTTCTCGGCAGAAATGAGGTCGCCAAAGGGCAAGAAAGCCTCGTGGGTGAGGGGTTCAGGCTTGAGGAAAGGTGACGTCATAGGATGGGTTGCTCGTGTTAAGTGCCAATATGCGGGTAGTCGTAAGGTTCGTTGGACATTCTACGGCAATCATTGAGGCGGCCTGCATCAAATACCCAAGTCCAACAAATTATAATCTTTAATGGCGGGTCGAAGGGCTTCCTCCCAGGTCATTGTATGGCCCTTGAGCGGCGCGTACGTATACGAGGGCTCTTCCGGCCGGTGCTGGGCTCTAGCGGAGATGCCATAGGCGATCATTTTGGCCCGCTCGAAAATGCGCTCAGAATCGTAAACTGTCGCCGGACTGTGGATGCCGTTTCCGATTGAACCGAAGACAGACCCGCGGCGGTGAAAGCCAAAATTGAGCGTCACCCGAGGCTTACTGGAGGTGTTGGCAAAGCTGCCGTGCACCGCTTGCCGATTACAGATTGCGACATCGCCGGGTGCACAAATCATGGGGACGGCGTTGGTTAGTCGATCAGAGCCCGCAGCCAACATCATGTTTTTGATATCCGCTGGCCCCGTGTGGGAGCCGGGGACGACCCAAAGGCCATTTTCCGCATCGCTGCCATAGAGCTGCGCCATAAAATTAAAACCATGGGTGCCTTCATCAAAGTCAGGACGGTCCCATTGTGTGGTGCCATCTTGGTGCCAGGCAACCGAGCCGCCGAGATGAGGATGTTTGAGCCAAATGGCCTCATTGAAGGGCGTAAAGTCGGACCCGTTGACGGCTTCGGCGACGGCCAATAACTGGGGATGACCATAGAGGCGAAGACAGGCATCGGAAAACTGTAGAGAGCCCAAGATGATTTGCAACACATGATCCGGCGCATC
>JGI26246J51724_1001321_pt1 | contig 11332 bp, 10 predicted proteins | sample SaaInlLV_10m_DNA_FD_51724 | JGI IMG/M metagenome (IMG submission 51724) | reverse complement strand
ACGAACATAGAGATTGAAGAAAAAGACTTTTAAAAACCACCAAAAGAATTAATATTAGGACAAGCAGCTCCTCTTGATTTTTTTGTCCATAAATTTATCCCCACAGAAACTTGATGAAACCCCGAATTTGTTAGTACAATATCGTTCATTTGCTTTGAATAGGTGTAAGAAAACATAAAATTATTATAATTGATTCCTATTACGGGAGAGACAAATTGCGAAGTATCTATTGGATTTGTATCAAAACTTCTTCTGTAAGAAATTGCAGCCCAAATTTGAGTTTGAGACAAGGTCTTGTATGCTTTGAGGTTAAAATCAGCTATTTTCTGTCCCATACTTTGTTTAAATTGAACCATTATAGAGGGCTCTAACTGAATATAATTATCCTTTCCATAATAGTACCCTGCAGAAAATATATAGTTCTTTAGATCAAGGGGTTCTTGAATATTCAAATTGTTTTTAGCGGTGAGTAATAAGTTTTTTACAGTAAAATACGAAGAAAACCCTTCCCTGTGATAAGCGATACTAAAATCTGAGTTGTAGTAACTTGTACTTTGTATAATAGAAGCAACATCTGAATCTCCAAAGCTTCTCTGATCTGATTGATTTTGAACAAATGTAAATGACAAACCAAAAGAAAATTGTTCAAAGAAGTTCGCATCACTTAACGGTAAATGATAGGTGTAGGTTCCTTGAATCCCTTTTTGAGAATGATACCCATTTCTATCGTTAAACAAGACAAAACCATAACCAGCATTAGATTGTTCATCAAATTTTGAATGAAAACTTAAGGTTTGTAAAGTTGGGGCATCGGGTATACCCGCCCATTGCTGTCTTGCTGTCATGCGTAATTTACTTGAATTACCAATACCTGCAGCAGATGGATGAACTAAGTAAACATTATCGGATAAATAATCCTGATAGATGGGCAATGTTACTTGTGAATAATTTTTTAAACAAAAAAAACATAAACTCAAGTAAAAAAATCGCACTAGGTGTGAATGCATTAAAATCAAATTATAATGTTTACCAAATATATTGCTTTTATTAAAAGAATACTTGTAAGACTGAGAATTTAACATAGATTTAAAAAACAACTACCGTAGAACTGTAAAATCCTACATTATAGTTATGAGATTTAAAAATAGTAGCTGTGCGAATTTAACAAACTTCCTCCAACGAGGATATTAATCTTAAAATCTGATGCTTTCTCCCTCTTGTTAAAGGAATAATTGATTTATCTAACAATTCTAATCTTGAAATCGATACTGTTTTTATTTTTCTGATATTTACGATATAGGATCGATGTTGTCTAAAAAAGAAAAAAGGCAATCGAGTATAAAAACTCTTAATGGTAGAATAAACGACAATGACACCGTTTATGGTTACAATCTTAACATAGTCGCCAATAGATTTAACATAAAGTATGTTATCTGTATCTATAAGGTGATTTTTTTTTCAGAGTAAACGAGTAATTTTGGGGTAAAATGATCTTTAACATTCATTAGTTTAAGAATTTTACTTTCTAACAATGTAAAATCGATATAATGAGAGTATTCAAAATTTAAGTATCCGGAAATAAACTCTATATTAGAGTGTTTTTCTTTTACAGAAGCTTCATCCATAATAGTCACTACATGTGCATTATGAGACAATAATGAAGACAAGGCAAAAGGAAAAGTCCAACAAGAATTCTGTTTAAAAATTAATAAATCTATTCTCTTAGACTGATCATTTTTAGAATTGACAAAATCATTACAATTTTTAAAATGATCACAATGCTTATACCGCAATAGGGTAACTAGATTCGATTCTAAATAAAAAACCTCATCGTTTGATAAATTGTAACAATAGAAATTCTCATCTATTACTACTACTGTTATTTTCTTTTTCATCTTTTTTATCTAAATTTAAAAAAAAAAAATGACTCTGCATTTAGCTCAGAGAAAAAAACAGCGTGTTTTTCTTATTTTTTAGATAAAAACATCATTATTAACGATAAATAAACATGCCTTAAAAGTGGTCCATAACAATAGAAAAACTTAAAAATTAGCATTACTCTATATTTAGAATCGAAGAAAATACATTGTAAGAGCCTTTATATAAAGAGAAGCTCTTGCCTCCCATTCTCTTTTGATAAAAACATTAAGGTCTTGTAAAAAAATATTTATCGTTAATACATTATTTTTTAAAGAGTTTTAATGTAAAATAAAGAAAACTATAAAAAACAAAAGATATTCTTGATGATTGCATAGCAATATGAAATTTACCCCAGAACTACCGAATATGATGTAAAAGAAAAATCCTTAACGTTCTATAAAATAGATTGTTAAGGATTACTAAAGCGGTCTGGACGGGACTCGAACCCGCGACCTCCTGCGTGACAGGCAGGCATTCTAACCAGCTGAACTACCAAACCGTTGCTATTAGCGGATGCAAATATAACACAGATTTTTTCATTTGCAAATATATAACAGCAAATTTATTTATTTATTTTTCTACTGATCAAATAGGCTGTCAAAACTTCGTGATACCCCTTGTGAATGTCTACAGGCACATAATCAATTTTATATTGTAAACATTTATTTTTCAAATCTTTAAAGTATTTTCGAACTAATTCTTTATAAGAGTCTTGAATATTTTCTGCGTATACATTTATTTCTTCTGAAGTTTCAACATCAACAAATTTCTTTGGTGAAATGTCAAAATTGAAATTAAATTCTGTTTCTTCATCATAAGTATGAAATAAAACAACCTCGTGTTTATTGTATTTTAAATGTCTTAATGCTTCAAATAGCGCTTCATTGTCTTTTGTCGTTTGAAACATATCAGTAAAAATAAAAATTAAAGAACGTCTATGAATCTTTTTTGCAATTTCATGTAAGTATTTACAGGTATCTGTTGATGCTTTTGAACTAGCAACTAATAAAAGCTCTAATTGATGTAGTAACATTTTTCTATGACGGTCACTTGCTTTTTCAGGTGCATAATATTCATATGAATCTGAATATATACTTAACCCTACAGCATCTCGCTGTCTTTTTAACATCTCCATCAGAGAAGCGGCTGCTACAGCAGAGAACCCAACTTTATTTAAATTGTCTAAGTGTTGATTTTTTGCAATAGGATAATGCATTGAAGCAGAATTATCGATGATGATATGGCACCGTAAGTTTGTTTCTTCTTCGTACTTCTTCGTATACAGTTTCTCGGTCTTTGCATATAGTTTCCAATCTATATGACGCGTACTTTCTCCTTTGTTATAAAGTTTGTGTTCAGAAAATTCTACAGAAAAACCATGAAACGGGCTTTTATGTAGTCCTGTTATAAAACCTTCAACTACTTGTTTTGCAAGTAAGTCTAAGTTTTTTAATACCGAAGGTTGGGCTTCTGAAAGAGATTTCATATCAGTAACGAAAATAAAAAAAGGTCTGACATTAGCCAAACCTTTTCTCTTATATATTGAACGGCTATTGTTATTACATAGCAGCGTCTATTTTTCCTGTATACACATTTTTAGGGGCAACACCTACTTGCTTATCTACTACCTCTCCATTTTTAAAAATTAAAACCGTAGGAATATTACGCACACCATATTTTGCTGCAAATTCTTGATTTGCATCTACATCTACTTTACCAACAATTGCTTTACCATCGTATTCCGTATGAATTTCATCAACGATTGGCCCTACCATTCTGCAAGGACCACACCAAGCTGCCCAAAAATCAACCAAAACTGGCTTGTCTGATTTTAATACTACTTCATCAAAATTTGCATCTGTTATTTCTAGTGCCATATATTATTTTTTAAATTGTTATTTTAAATTGAATACACAAAAGTAAACATTTTATTTGCTTTCTAGTTTTTAGAAAATTACTTTTAACTATGTGTGTATCAATTGTCCTTATGCGTTAAAATAATGCTTTGGCAATCGCTTTTATATTATCACTTTTACCCATAGAATAATAGTGTAAAACAGGAACTCCGGCAGCTAACAATTCTTTAGACTGCTCAATAGCCCATTCAATTCCTACATTGCGAACTTCTTTATTTGTTTTACAACTCTCAATATCAGAAATTAATGATTCTGGTATATCGATTTTAAAAACCTGAGGTAATAATTGTAAATGACGTTCTACTGCAATCGGCTTAATTCCTGGTATGATAGGTACTTCTATTCCGATATCTCTTGCTGCTTGCACAAATTGAAAATACTTCTGATTATCAAAAAACATCTGAGTGACTACATAATCTGCCCCTGCATCTACTTTTTCTTTCAACCGTTTTAAATCAGATTGTAACGATGGAGACTCAATATGTTTTTCGGGATACCCNGCAACTCCAATACAAAAATCTGATTTGTTCGATGACTCAACAACATCGTGTAAATATTTTCCAGAATTTAAATTTTGAATTTGTCTTACCAAGTCTACGGCGTAATGATTGCCTTCATGATTGGGTTCAAAATACTTTTGATGACTCATCGCATCTCCTCTTAAAGCCATTACATTATCGATTCCTAAATATTGACAATCCACTAAAACATACTCTGTTTCCTCTTTGGTAAACCCTCCACACAACACATGAGGCACCGTATCTACGTCATATTTGTGCTTGATAGCCGCACAAATACCAACCGTTCCTGGACGCATTCTCGTTATTTTTCTGTCCAACAACCCATTCTCTTTATGAATATAAACAAACTCCTCTCTTGAAGTTGTAACATCTATAAATGGGGGCTTAAACTCCATTAAAGGATTAATATTATCATACAACTCTTGAATATTATTTCCTTTTTTGGGTGGAATAACTTCGAAGGAAAATAATGTTTTCCCATTTGCTTTTTTAATATGCTCTGTAATTTTCATGTATCGTCAATTTAATTCAGGATCTTACTTATGTTTCTTGGCTGAAAATTTTTTATCTTTTTGGTTATTTAAACTTCGGCAAGTATTGGATGCAACCATTTTCTTGCTTTCTCTTTTGTAATCGATTTTCTCTTTGAATACGCCGTAACTTGATCGTCTGTGATTTTTCCTAAACCAAAATATTTTGCTTCTTTGTTTGCAAAATAATATCCAGAAACTGCTGCTGCTGGCCACATCGCTANACTTTCGGTTAACTTCACNCCTATCTGATTTTCAACATCTAATAAATTCCAAATTGTTTCTTTTTCTAGGTGATCTGGACAAGCAGGATACCCTGGAGCAGGTCGAATTCCTTTATAGCTTTCTTTTATTAAATCATCATTAGACAATACTTCACTAGAAGCATATCCCCAATGTTTGGTTCTAATCTGTTTGTGCAAGTATTCTGCAAAGGCTTCTGCAAAACGATCTGCAATTGCTTGCGCCATGATTCCATTATAATCGTCTTCTTTTGCTCGATAACTGTCTGCTAATTCTTGTGCGCCAAAAATAGCGACACAAAAAGCACCCATATAATCTGTTTTATTGGATGTTTTTGGAGCAATAAAATCTGACAATGCAAGGTTTGGTATTCCTTCTCGTTTTTTTAATTGCTGACGTAAAGTTCTAAAAATAGCAACTTCTTCTCCTTTCTTTTGAATAGAAATGTCGTCTTCATTAATCGTATTTGCCTCAAATAATCCAAAAATTGCTTTGGGTTTTAAAAGCTGTTTTGCAATAATCTCTTCAATCATTTGTTGCGCTTCTTCATACATTATCGAAGCTTGTTCACCTACTACTTCATCGGTTAAAATGGCTGGAAATTTTCCATGTAAATCCCAACTTCTAAAAAATGGACTCCAATCTATATAGGGAACTAATTCTTTCAAACTTAACTGTTCTAAAGTTTGAATTCCTAATTCTTTCGGTTTTATAATTTCAGAAGTTTTCCAATCTATTTTATATTTTCTCTTTCGCGCTTCTTCAATAGAGAGGTATGATTTTTCTTTCCCTCGTTTTAAAAACTTGGTTCTGAATTCATCGTACTCTTTTTTCAATTTAATGACGTAGTCATTTGAGGTTTTCTTATTCAGTAAATCCCCTACTACTGTTACTGCTCTGGAAGCATCATTCACATGAACCACTGCATTTTTATATTGTGTATCTATCTTTACGGCAGTATGCGCTTTTGAAGTTGTTGCTCCTCCTATTAATAGGGGCAAGTCAAAATTTTGACGTTCCATTTCTTTAGCTAAATAGACCATTTCGTCCAAAGAAGGGGTTATTAAACCACTCAAACCTATTGCGTCGACTTGTTCTCTTTTTGCCGCTTCAATTATTTTTTCTGGCGGAACCATGACACCTAAATCTACAATTTCATAATTATTACAACCTAATACAACACTCACTATATTTTTACCAATATCGTGCACATCTCCTTTAACTGTCGCCATTAAAATCTTACCCAATGCTTTTTGCTCTTCTCCTTTTTCTGCCTCAATAAACGGATTCAAATATCCTACCGCTTTTTTCATTACACGCGCAGATTTCACCACCTGTGGCAGAAACATTTTTCCTGCTCCAAATAAATCTCCAACAACATTCATTCCAATCATTAAGTTCCCTTCAATAACATCAATTGGTTTGTCTGCTACTTGCCTTGCAGTTTCAACATCTTCAATAATAAAAGCATCTATTCCCTTGACCAAAGCATGCGTAATTCTGTCTTGTAATGATTGCTCTCTCCAAGATAAATCTACTGTTTTTTCTTTTTTTGAACCTTTTACGGTTTCCGCAAAATCCAATAGACGTTCGGTAGCATCTGCTCTTCTATCAAGAATAACATCTTCTATATGCTCCAGTAAATCTTTGGGAATATCGTCATAAACCTCCAACAAAGCAGGATTTACAATTCCCATGTTCATCCCTGCCTGGATTGCATAATACAAGAAAACAGAATGCATTGCTTCACGAACTCCATTGTTTCCCCTAAAAGAAAATGACACATTACTTACCCCCCCACTTACAGAAACATTTTCAAGGTTTTCTCTCACCCATTTGGTTGCTTCAATAAAATCGACTGCATTTCTTCTGTGCTCCTCCATTCCTGTTGCTACAGGAAATATGTTTAAATCGAAAATGATATCCTCTGATGGAAAGCCTACTTTATTGACCAAAACATCATAAGATCTTTTCGCTATCTCAATTCTACGTTCGTAATTATCTGCTTGGCCAACTTCATCAAATGCCATTACTATTACAGCAGCTCCATAGCGTTTGATTTGGGTCGCTTCCCAAATAAATTTTTCTTCTCCTTCTTTTAATGAAATTGAATTTACAACACATTTTCCTTGAACAACCTGCAAACCTGCTTCAATAATCTCCCATTTTGAGCTATCAATCATCATTGGAACTCTACAAATATCGGGTTCAGAAGCAATCAAATTCAAAAAACGGACCATTGCTTCTTTTCCATCAATCAGACCATCATCCATATTGATGTCTACGATTTGAGCCCCACCATCTACTTGATGTCTAGCTATAGCAATCGCTTCATCAAATTTTTCTTCTTGAATTAAACGTAAAAACTTACGAGAACCAGCAACGTTTGTTCGTTCTCCAATATTGATGAAATTGCTATTTTCATTCAGAATCAAAGGCTCTAGACCGGACAATCTCATGTATTTAGTTTGATGTATCTTCATCTTTGTTCTTTCTAATAGTGAGATTCTGAAATAGGTTTTAAAAGATCTCTTGGCTCATATTTTGCTGATAAATTTGCAATAACACGAATGTGTTCTGGACCTGTACCACAACATCCTCCAATAATATTAATCAAATTTTTCTTTAAATACTCTTCAATTTGTGCTCCCATTTCTTCTGGAGTTTCATCATATTCACCAAAAGCATTGGGTAAACCTGCATTTGGATGTGCCGATACTGCAAAATTTGTTTTGTTTGCAATGGCCTCCAAATGGGGTTGCAATAGATTTGCTCCTAAGGCACAATTGAATCCTATTGATAATAATGGAATATGAGAAACCGAAATTAAAAATGCTTCTGCTGTTTGTCCAGACAGTGTTCTACCCGAAGCATCTGTGATGGTTCCACTTAACATGATCGGAATGTCGATGTTTTTTTCTTCTTTTACTTCTTCAATAGCAAATAATGCTGCTTTTGCATTNAGNGTGTCAAATACGGTTTCTACCAANAAAATATCTACACCACCTTCTATTAAAGCCTGAACTTGCTCCTTATAAGCAATTCTTAATTCATTAAAAGTAACAGCTCTGTATCCTGGATCATTTACATCTGGAGACATACTCGCTGTTCTGTTAGTAGGTCCTATTGCACCCGCTACAAAACGAGGTTTATCGGGTTGCTTAAGTGTATATTCATTTGCAACTTCTTTGGCTATTTTTGCAGATTGATAATTTAATTCATAGACCAAATCTTCCATTTGATAATCTGCCATGGCAATGCTTGTTCCTGAAAAGGTATTGGTTTCTACAATATCGGCACCTGCTTCAAAATATTTTCCATGAATCGTTTTGATAGCCTCTGGTTGTGTGATGGATAATAAATCGTTATTCCCTTGTAAAGGAGACGGATAGTCCTTGAAGCGTTCTCCCCTAAAAGCTTCTTCTGTAAATTTATAAGCTTGTAACATGGTACCCATGGCACCATCTAAAACTAAAATGCGTTCTTGTAAAACTTTGTGTATGTTTGACATATTTTATTTTTTCTATAATATGTCATCAGGAAAGGTGTTTTTTTCGCTGTTATCTGTCAGATAAAATCTGTAGAATGTAGCACCTTCTATTTCTTTTGAAGAAATGGGTTGCTAAGGTTTCAACGGGTCTAATCCCTCTACCTTTCGTGATAACGTATTAATATGTTTATGAACTACGCTACAAATAAAAGGATTATTTTTTTATTTGCAGAGAACTATTTTTAAAATCTATTATTTTTCAAAAAGGGTTGAAGATAAATATCGATCTCCTCGATCACAAATAATTGCAACAACAACACCTTTCTCTATTTTTTCTGCTACTTTTACTGCAGTGGCAACAGAGCCCCCACTACTCATCCCTGCAAAAATGCCTTCTTCAGAAGCCAATCGTTGTGTCATTTGTTTGGCTTCTTCCTCACTAACTTCTATAACTTGATCTACTTTAGAGGGAGTGAAAATTGCAGGCATGTATTCTGAAGTCCATTTTCGAATTCCAGGAATTTTAGCCCCTTCTCTGGGTTGTGCTCCAATGATTTTTATGTGTTCATTCTGCTCTTTTAAATAATCTGAAACTCCCATAATAGTCCCAGTAGTTCCCATTGCTGCAACAAAATGCGTCACTTCTCCTTCAGTATCTCTCCAAATTTCTGGTCCAGTGGTTTTGTAATGGGCTTTGGAATTGTCTGTATTGTCAAACTGATTCAATCGNTAATATCCTTTTTGATACTTCAATTTCAAGGCATAATCTCTTGAGCCTTCCATCCCTAATTCTTGTGGTGTTAAGATTACTTCAGCACCATAAGAACGCATTGTTTTAATTCTTTCTTCTGTTGAATTTTCTGGTAATACCAATACCATATTCACNCCTAAAACCTTCGCCATCAAGGCCAATGCAATTCCTGTATTTCCACTAGTTGCCTCAACTAGTGTATCTCCCTTTCTNATGTTTTTTCTTCTAATTGCCTCCGAAATCATATTGTAAGCGGCTCTATCTTTCACACTTCCTCCAGGATTATTCCCTTCTAGTTTCAACAATAGGGTGACTCCTTGTTTTTGAAAAATATGTTGAGCTACTACCAATGGTGTATTTCCAACAAAATCTGTAATACTTTTTATTTTCATGCTATTTTTTTTTTAAAAAAATATGATTCTCTGATTGGACCGTTACAACAGAATTTGCTTGTATGGATTCTGTAATGCATACATTCGCTCCAATTGTAGAATCTGCCCCTATACGAACATCTCCTCCTAAAATCGTCGCATTTGCGTATATAATAACNCCATTTTCTATGGTTGGATGTCTTTTCGTGGAAGCTAAACTTTTTTTAACNTGAAGACCTCCCAAGGTAACTCCTTGAAAAATTTGTACATAATCTTTGATGATTGTGGTCTCTCCAATCACAATCCCCGTTGCATGATCTATAAAAAAAGAACCTCCTATTTCTGCTCCTGGATGAATATCTGCTCCTGTTATACTGTGTGCAAATTCACTCATCATTCGCGGTAAAATGGGAACTCCTAATTTAAATAATTGATTACTCAAACGATGAACAGCAATGGCATAAAACCCAGGATATGCCAAATAGACCTCCTCTAAACTTTTTGCAGCAGGATCATTTTTCTCGGCAGCAACTGCATCTAAATCTAATTTTTGTCTTATAATAATAAAAGAATCTTCGAAATCATCCCATAGGTTTTTTCCATTTTCAATGGACAACCTTTCTAAAATTTTTAAAAATTTATCTCTTGTTTGCAAGCCACTTTGAGTAAAGTGATTTACATCAAATAAATTATTAATTAATTGTTTCGTAAAAATTGCTACAGCATCTCTTAAACACATACGGTAGTTCTTAAACACCGTTTTTTCTGCGACCTCTCTCATTTATCGCTTATATTTCGGGTGCTAGTTCAACTTCTAAACCGTCCATTTCGGGTGTCATTTGAATTTGACAACCCAATCTACTATTCGATTTTACATGAAATGCTTCTGCCAACATTGCATCTTCATCATCAGTAATCTCAGGTAATTCATGAGTAGATTTTACATAACATTGACAAGATGCACACATCGCCATTCCACCACAAACACCAATCGTTCCTTCCTCTGCTAACTCATAAGAACGAACCACCTCCATAAGATTCATAGCCATGTCTGTTGGTGCGACTACCTCGTGAACGTCTCCCTTTCTATCTATTATTTTGATATTGATGTCTTGCATCTGATTGCCTTTTATTAATATTTTTTGCAAAGTTACACAAACCTACTAAAATCTTACTAGTGAATTGCTTTAACTACTGCTTTTGGTGCTTCTTTTCTGGTTCCGTCAAAACCATCTACTCCTCCAACGGTGGTGTACTTCATTACATACCTTTTATTCGGAAAAATACGCTTATAAGCACTCTGACACATTAATGTAGCTTCGTGAAAACCACATAAAATCAACTTTAATTTACCCGGATACGTATTTACATCTCCAATGGCATATACTCCAGGAATATTCGTCTGATAATCCAAGGCATTGTTTACTTTGATCGCATTCTTCTCAATCTCTAACCCCCAATTCGCAATAGGACCTAGCTTTGGAGACAATCCAAACAAGGGAATAAAGTGATCTGTATCTATCGTAAAAGGCGCCTCTCCATTTTGAACCAAAGAGACTCCTGTGACCTTATCTGTGCCTACAATTCCTT
>JGI26246J51724_1001318_pt1 | contig 11350 bp, 5 predicted proteins | sample SaaInlLV_10m_DNA_FD_51724 | JGI IMG/M metagenome (IMG submission 51724) | reverse complement strand
AGCCTGAATACGTCCAACGAATCGATTGATCGCCGTCATACAGATCATTAATGTTGGTGCCGAACTTGTTGTAGTCGGAACCGCTCATGTTGTAGAAGGAAGAGTTGGCGCTACCGGCCAGATCTACTTCGTAATCGTAGTAGCGTAAACCACCGGTGACCGTCAGGCTGTCGGAGAGGTCGTAGCTAACCTCACCAAAGAAGCCCATTTGCTCATCGGTACGCAAAATATCGTTACGGAAGATAGTATCCGCAGGATAGGGCCCTTCGCCGGGTCGGTAGCCGCCCTGACCGTCATAGGGGTAGTTAGAGTTCGGTGCAAAGCCAAAGCCATTACCGGAACCGGCACCCCAGGCATCGACCAGCTGGTTGCTGGGATACGAGAAATCGACCTGCTCGGTCAGTTCCATGTCACTGTAGAACGCACCTGCTGTTACCCGAACCCGTGCACTTTGATCGGTGCTGAATCGAAGTTCATGAGTTTGGAATTCACTGTCAACCTTGTTAGTCGTGTACAGGTTGGGTGAATAGCAGTTGCCCGTTGGCACGCCGCCGGGAGCAAAGCTGGTGTAGGACACGTAGTAGTCACAGATGTAATAAGGGATGTACTGACCAATAAAGAGATAGTCTGAGTAATCTACGCGTTGGTCGGTTTCACGCTCGGTAAACGCACCGGTGTAAATCACATCAAGCGCACCCAAACGACCTTCAACGGTCCAGTTTAGGCTGGTGTACTCGTCTTTGATATTTTCCGCTTCAAAACGCTGGATCTTGTAGTCATCACCCAGGTTTGGATCGGCATAGAATGTGCCATCACTGTCGATTTCCTGGACCATAGCGCCAACGCGTACACTCCAATCATCGTTAACGTTCCACAGCGCACTGATGCGTCCACCGGTGTAGCGGGTGTCGTTGAAGTCATCTTCTACTAGCGCTGAGTTATCGGCGTCAATAAAGTTAACGTTGCTGAGATCGGCGCCTGCCTGAAATCCGCCGCGGAAGCCGACTTCGGTACCGTTAGAACGCTTGGTACTGCCTGGACGGAATCGCGCACTTTCGCTTACAGAGCGAGTGCCCGCGACATTGTCGATGTAGCCGCCTTTTTGGTCGGCATAAATCGATGCGCGAATAGCAAAGTTATCGGTGATGGGCACGTTGATGGTGCCATTCACGTTGTAGTTCATCTCGCCGTCTTTCATCCAAGATGTGCCGGCCTTGATGTTGCCTGAGAATTCGGTGGTATCAGGCTTATTGGTAATCAGTCGTACCACACCCGCCTGTGAGCTTGCTCCAAACAGTGTGCCCTGGGGGCCTGCTAAGACTTCTACACGATTCATATCGACAATGTAGACGTCAAGGTTTCGTCCGGGCTGGCTCAAAGGTTGCTCGTCGAGGTACATAGCGACGTTGGGGCTGAGGCCTGCTACGCCCGATGTAGTCAGGTTAGGCGTAGTAGAAGCCACACCACGAATATACATGGTTGACTGGCCTGGGCCTGCGCCACCCGCAGTCACATTGGGTAATTCAATTAGGTAGTCAGAGAAATTGGTAATACCGCGTTGATTCAGCGATTCCTCGGTCAGTGCAGATACAGCTACCGCGACATCTTGCAGGCTGGCTTCCTGTTTGGTTGCGGTAACGACTACTTCTTCAAGCTGTGCTTGGGCAGTAGTTGCAGCCAGCATTGGCATTAGCGCCGCGCCGACTGCNGTTGCCAGTTGGCGACGTTGGAGATTGATTGGATTCCTCATGAGCGGTCCTCTTGATGTTGTAGGGAGATCAAGTCTTCTTTTGTGGTCTTATCATTTTTGTTATTTGATTTTAACCCAAAGTAATTTATGGATGCATCCCCTTATTTTGGGGTAAAAATTGCCTAAAAATGGGTCAATCGAGCAGGTGTCACTAAGTGCCTAGCTCTGGCGAGGAGCTGAACTTTGGTGACATATAAGCTGCGGTAATGCCGCGGGAGGGGGCGCTTGTGTGGTTAGACCTTCAAAAGTTACCGTGATATTGCCCAAATAATGCGTTCACCTCGCTGTGAGGAGCTGCACTTTCTGTATTTGGGTTCTTAACTGTGAGGGTCCCCCCCTTTAAGGCCCGTCTGCCCATAAAAAGAGTGAAATGGCTACATTACGTCGTCTAAGCCAGACAACTCTAGCCCCGAGAGTTTATCGTCTGCCAAACTACGCAGTGCAGTGGCTCGTCGCGGCTGGTGCACCCGGAATAGGGTGAGTAGGTGAGTTGTAACTTGCCCATTTGCTCTGGGGACCGCTGCAGCCGGCGCATGGTGCTTCAACTTTAAGCCGAAAGGTCTCTGTTGAAGCTGCTTCGCACGTATACTGCGCAAAACTGATAATAAGAGATGTTGTATGTCCGATTCAGAAAATCGCCGATTTACCGTTGATCCGGCTGTATTTTACCCCGCTTTGATCCTGTTATTCGGCGCCGTATTTCTGGTGCTTTCTCTGCCAGGTGAGGGTGCCGACCTTTTTTCTGGCTTTCAATCGGCGATTGTAGCGACAGCCAGTTGGTTCTATGTCTTGGTCATTGCCTTGATCGGGGTCATGGTGATTGTCTTGGCCGCATCGCGCTATGGCGACATCAAGCTGGGCCCCGATCACTCTGAGCCCGAGTATGGATTCCTCTCGTGGTTTTCTATGCTTTTCGCTGCAGGAATCGGCATTGGCCTCATGTTTTACGGCATTGCTGAGCCTGTGATGCACTATCTTGCGCCACCGATAGGAGAAGGAGGCACGACCGCTGCTGCGGCTGAAGCGATTCAGCTGGCCTATTTCCACTGGGGTTTTAATGCCTGGGCTACCTACGCAGCCGTTGCTATGGTGTTGGCTTATTTCGCCTATCGCCATGATCTTCCCCTCACGCTGCGTTCCGCGTTCTATCCACTCATTGGCGAGCGAATCTATGGGCCCATGGGCGCAGCTGTCGATGTATTTGCCGTCATTTGCACGACCTATGGTATTTCGGTCAGTCTTGGCTTGGGGGTTTTGCAGATCAACACGGGATTCAATTATCTCTTTGATTTGCCCATTAATGTTTGGGTTCAGGTGGGTCTCATTTTCGGCACCATGGCGTTGGCAACGGTGTCGGTCGTGATGGGCCTNGATGCTGGCATTAAGCGCCTCTCTGAAATCAATACAGTGTTGGCCGTTCTTTTGTTGGCGCTGATTTTAATAGCGGGTCCAACCNCCTTGTTGTTATCTGGCACGCTGCAAAATTTCGGGGGATATGTGGCGAGTCTTATTCCCAAAACTCTAGATTTATACGTTTATGCGCCCTCTGATTGGTTAGGCGGCTGGACCATTTTTTACTGGGGTTGGTGGATAAGCTGGACGCCTTTTGTCGGTGTTTTCGTTGCGAGAATTTCCCGGGGTCGCACGATTCGCGAGTTTCTTGTTGGTGTCACGGTGGTGCCTACCTTATTTATTTGTCTCTGGATGGGGGTGCTCGGAGGTAGTGCAATAGAGCTGATTTCTAATCAGGGCGTCACAGAGCTTGGTACCGCGGTTCAGGAAAATCAGGCGGTAGGGCTGTTTATGTTTCTCGAGTATTTGCCGGGTACCGAGCTNCTCAGCTTGATCTGTTTGGCGATGATTGTGATTTTCTTCGTTACATCAGCTGATAGTGGGGCGATGGTGCTCAACATGCTCAGCGCCCGAGGCAATGACAATACGCCGGTATTGCAACGCACCGTGTGGACACTCGTTATCGCGCTCATTGCCTCCATCTTGTTGGTGGGCGGTGGCTTACAAGCTTTACAGACGGCGACGATCGCCAGCGCGTTGCCCTTTTCCGTCGCTTTATTGGGGGCATTTTGGGGATTTGGTAAAGCCCTGCTAGTTGACGGCGCTAAGCGCCAAGTTGTTCCAATACACCCGCCGATCGAAGCTGGAGATCCAGAGTGGCGGCAGCGGTTGGCCAATTTGCTCGCCTACCCNGCNGATGCCAGCGTTCAAAGTTTTGAGCGCGATGTGGTTTTTCCAGCCATGNAAAGCTTTGCCGAGGAGTTAAATGGACACGGAATTCGCACCCAAATTGGTGATCATATTGCTGAGGAGGGTATTTTGCGCCTTGAGGTTGCCCATGGCGAAGAGATCGATTTTGTTTATCAGGTAAATTTGCGGGGTCACCCATTACCTGACCAGTCGTTGTCAGGTAAATCCCTGGAAGACATGAAGCAGGATCAGATTTTTTACCGAGCTGAGGTCCACTTAATTGAGGGCGGCCAAGACTACGACATTATGGGCTGGTCTCAAGAGCAGGTGGTGTTAGATATGCTCAACCAATACGAAACACATTTGCAGTTCCTTCACACCGTACGCTGACAAAGGCGCTGCTTAGCGAACGATCTCAATTTCCGTAATGGGCGCTTTCACGCGGTTTGGATTGAGGGCGAGCATCGTTGGTATCTGTCTTTGCAGTTCGGCTTGCCGATTTTCCGGTTCCGGATGTGTGCTGAGGAACTCGGGGGGCCGCTCTTCGCTCAAGCTGCCCATTTTTTGCCAAAGTGTCACTGCCGCTTCGGGGTCGTAGCCGGCACGCGTGGCCAGCTCCATGCCAATAGTATCGGCTTCGGTCTCGGCGACTCGTGAGTTGGGCAACTCTAGGGCTAGGTTGGCCAATAGTGCTGCTCCTGCCATGGCGGCGGCACTGTTATCTGCCGCGACGCCCACAGCGACAACGCCTATTGTGGTTGCCATGGCTCGAGACATGCGCTCGGCGGTGTGGTTCGCTAAAGCGTGGGAAATTTCGTGCCCCATAATTTGAGCGAGCTCGTCGTCGGTGAGCTCCAGCTGATCGATTAAACCGGTGTACAGCGCCATGCGCCCACCTGCCATGCACCAGGCATTGACTGTTTCAGGGTCGTCTATGATCGCAACGCTCCACTGCCAATCCTGACTATTTGGAAAGTCTTCCTCGGCGATGGTGACCAGGCGGCCGGTGATACGCCCGACGCGTCCCATAAGATTAGGGTCTGTCGCCAACTTGCCTTCCTCGTCTAAGGCGCCCACCGTGCTCAGATAGGCTGTCTCCGATTCGAGGATTGCGGCCTCCGGTGATATCAGTAAAAACTGATTTCGTCCTGTCGGGCTACTCGCACAGCCGACCAGTAACAGCGCCATAATAGTAAAAGTCGGCAGTTTTAAAGTCGTGCTTGTCATCATAAGTGACTTCCCTGGAGCTTGAGGTTGGTGTTTGGAATCGCTTAAGGCACTTGGTGTACGAGGTTTATAAAATGTATACGACTAAGTGGTTGGAGTGTATTTTTATAGCCTTTTTTCAACCGGGCTCAGACTCAGCTGCGGCTCGAGTCCGAAGTAAGCCGCGGTAGACGCCGCGAGCGTTAGACGCCCCCGTAACGACTTTGAAAACGTCAGAGGATATGGGCATGTCAACACCGTGCTCCGCTGCTAACTCCATCACGGTGGGGGCACTCTTTACCCCTTCAGCCACCATATGCATGCTGGCAATAATATCTTCAATCGAGCGCCCCTTGGCGAGCTCAATACCCACATGGCGGTTTCGGCTTTGAGGGCTTGTGCAGGTCGCGATCATATCGCCCATACCCGCAAGGCCCGAGAAGGTCTCCGCCCGCCCCCCGAGTGCGGTACCCAGTCGTGTCATTTCTGCCAGGCCGCGTGTGATTAACGCTGCACGGGTATTATCACCCGCGCCAAGGCCATCACCCATGCCCACGGCAATTGCGATGATATTTTTGAATACCCCGCCTAATTCGCAGCCTATGTGGTCTGGGTTTGTATAGACCCGAAAAAGCCCGACATTTAACACCGGTTGCAGCCAATGTTGGGGGCTGGGGTCATCGAGCGCGAGTACACCTGCAGCGGCCTGACCGGCGACGATCTCTCTGGCTAGATTGGGTCCTGTCAGTACGCCTATGGGTCGCCCCGGAGCGACTTCTCTGCAGATCTCGGTCATGCGCAAGCGAGAACCGCGCTCTAAACCTTTAGTTAAGCTAATCAGGGGCGCGCCGTCGGGTAAATCTGGAGCGATGTCGGTGAGTACAGATCGAAAGTTATTAGAAGGTATGCCCATGACCACAGCGTCTGCACCAGCAATCGCCTCAGCCGGGTCGAGAGTCGCTTGTAATTTCGGATTCAGAGGGGCGTCGCCAAGGTAGCGGCTGTTTTTATGGTTGCCATTAATATCATCAACGGTGGCGGCATCTCTCGCCCAAAGCATGATGTCGGCATTGCGTGACACCAGTGAGGCTACCGTAGTGCCCCAACTGCCTCCACCCATGACTGCTATTTTATAAGCCACTGCGCGCTCCATCTCGAATGGTCGGTCTTCCTCGACTTGCAATGGCCGAGGCACGGCTAATTTCAACGCGATAAATCAGTCTGTCTAGGGCTTCTGCCTGCTGTTGTCGAGCTTCAATCCAGTCTGGGCGGGAATGGTCTGTCAGCCTGCGCGAGGCCAAGGTATCCCAAGCATTTTTAAACAGTAATTTAAGGTTTGAGGCTTCGCTGGAGACCCTGCGTTGCAGCAATGCTTGCTTCCCGTAGTTCATACATCGATCGACAAAATCCGACTCATCGATGGTTTCATTTGCTTCAAGGTTTGCGAGCAGGTCGGCGGCAATGCTGTAGGACTCGACGTACATTTGCAGGGTCATATGGGCGACGTGGGGCGTCATCATCGCTAGCAGTCGCCGTGCGCCTTTAACGCCAGTAGCGAGCTCTTGCCGCCAGTTGTCATCGATGCGATCTAATTCAGCCGCAATTTCGGCTTGAAATATCTCCGTAGGGGGATAGAAAAACTCAAATTTATAGAGGTCTCTCAGCTCTAGGACTTCTGCCCAAAATAAGGCCTCTACCTGCTGATTGGATTCAAATTCGCCGTATTCAGCAACGGCAATTAAAGCCAGTTCGATAATGGCTTTATTAATGAAAAAGTGGACGATGGTATTTCTATAGTAGCTGGCTACGCCCACATTGGCCGGTTCAATGCCATATACCGTAGTGGGGCCTCCAGTAAATCGGGTGATGATGCCTTCCCCGATCATGAGATCTAAAAGCTTTCCCATGCCTTCTTGCTGTTGGCGATCAAAGTCGGGTGACATGCGCAAGGCACTGCTTCTCGCCCATGTCACAATATCAGCGACAGTCTCAGCGACTTCGGTTTCAGTTTGAGCCCGGGGATAGACCCCTAACAGGGCCATAGAAATTACCGCGGGGTAGGTTATGGGCGTAACGCGATTGGCTTCTACAGCCACCTGAAAAGCAATTTTTGATAGCGCCAGTCGATCATCGGGGCTAGGTGGTTCCGGCAGAACAACGGGCTCACCAAAGTCGACGTAAATTTTGCCCATGGGTCGAGCCAAGCTACGGATGTAACCTACCAGCCAGCCTAGAGACTCAGGGGCTTTGGGCACTCCCGCTTGCTCCCGGGCATACTCCTCGGCATCTCGAATAAGGTCATAAGAGACCGTCACAGGAATAATATGCACGTCCTTAGATCCCGCGCTGTGGCAGCCTTCGATGACATACTTTAAGACGCCGTATTTGGGTGGCATCAATTTGCCTAGGCGTGAGCGTGTTCCTTCAAAGGACCATGTCAGCGGAAAGCGCTTTTCCATGAGATAGCCAATGTACTGCCGAAGTGCCGCCTTATAAACTGGGTTGTCGGCGAAGCTGCGCTTGATAAAGATGCCGCCCGCCCTGCGGCCCAGAAACCCCAGTAGCGGGATGTTGAGGTTAGCGCCAGCAAAAAAATGTGGGATAGGAAAATTGTTGTCAAAGAGGAGCTTGGGTACCACAAAGCCGTCGATATAGGTTTTATGGGTCCACAGCAGTGCTGAAGGGTGGTCGCGAACGATACTCCTCACACGTTCCAGATCTTGAGGGTTGTAGTTCAGCGCCTTNTCATAGCCTAAACCTAGGCAAAAATTGCAGAACTTGATCCACACATCAAGCCAGAAGCTGGTCGGTATAGAGATCATCTCTTTGAAATACTCATTGAGCTCTTCTGTGATCTCGCCTATTGGCTCGCCGCGCTCGGTGGCAATCGTTGACAGCTGATCTTTGAGTATTTGGTTGCTGCGCAGCGACTGCGCAATATAGCGAGGAACCTTGTAGCGACCTCCCTGTAATTTACGCTCTGTTGCGTCGAGGACAATGGCAGCTTGTCGAGCAATAAAAATTGCAAAGGCTTCGCGGTTGGACGTGGCAGCTATGGCATATTTTCCTGTAAAGCGTCCAGCCATTGTTTCCGTACCATCGGGTGAACCCTTTATCAGGTGCACGCGCTCTGGATGGCGAAAGAGGGTATACCGGGTCCGCAGAAATCCGGGTCTCCGTTCGGGTCCTTGAATTAAATCTCGTAGGCGCGGTCCTGCGGCGACGGCGCCGGCACTGGGTGTCCAGGCAACCCGCAAAGGTGCAACGAGTATGTCGACACCTTCCGACAGAGCGTTTAATAGGGGCGTTACTTCCAGGGGTTTTCTGTCGTCTCCCAGTGAAAGCTGAATAATTTGTGCCTCAGCACCTGCCGGTTTATGGGCGCTAATCCAGTCGGTCAAGAGCTGCCCTTCAATGCCTGATGTGGTGTCCAGAAGAAAAATAATGGGCCGTGGATCATCCGGCCATGGCGAGGTCTGTTTAATGATTTCGGAGTAGGCTGTAGCCATCACCAAAAATTACCTTGTTGACGCCAGCTTGGGTTTCACCGACGCCCCACGGAGTTTGCTATTGCTGCGTGAGCTCTTGCTCATGGCCTTTTTTGCGCCCACTGCTTTAGCTGGCGCCCTACTTTTAGCGTTAGTTTTGGCCTTGGCCGTAGATTTAGGTTTGGCAGCCGGTGTCGATGCCTTCGCTACTTTGGCTTTGGTTTTGGCTTTGGTCGTGGCTTTGCCTGCTACCTGTCGACCTTTTGAAGCCACTTTAGGATTCGCTGCAGATTTAGGTTTGGCAGCCGGTGTCGATGCCTTGGCCGTAACGGCCTTGGTTTTGGGCTTGGTTGTCGCTTTGCCCGCTACCTGCCGACCCTTCGAGGCCACTTTACGAGTTGTGCCGCTCGTCTTTGAGCGTTTGCTGAGAGGCTTCTTCTTGGCTGCAGCCTTTGTTTTCAACGATTTTTTGGCCGCTTTGCCCGCTTTTTCAGGGCGCATATCGTCAGGCAGCGACTGTTGCTCCTTCAGCGTCTGCGCCACGGTCTGTTCGGGTTGTCCCAAGGCCTGCAGGAACATATTGCGAACTANGGTCACCTGTTCGTCCATTTTTTCTAGGGACCAGCCNGTGGTATCCACCGGGGGAAGCACGTCCACCCGAACGGTTCCCGGCTTGAACACAAAATCGCCTTTTGGGGCNATATCCCCGGCGTTATGAATCACAACCGGCACAATGGGTACTCCCACNTGCATGGCCATGTGGAAGCCACCTTTCTTGAACGGCGCCAACTTACGCGTTGGGGCTCGGGTACCTTCTGGGGCAATCACAAGTGATTGCCCCTCTTCTCTCATAGCGGTCGCGAGGGGNGCCATCGATTCAATNGCTTTACTGCGGTCAGAGCGATCAATAAAGACAACTCCCGCAGCCCCCATTGCCTGACCGATAAGAGGCATTCGTTGTATTTCTTTTTTCCCCACGGCAACTACATCGCGACGAACGAGGCGGGCCATTACAGCGACGTCCGCTTTGCTTTGATGATTGAACATGAACACAGCGGGGCGTTGTGCCCATAAATGTTCTTCGCCCGTGACCTCTAGGTCGAGCCCTATCAGTGCACTGCAAGTATCTGCAAACAACGAGATAGAAAAATTCAGGGAGTCCCTTTTAGATCCTGTAAGCGCATAGAGGGGCAGTGCTGCCGCGACGCTACCGACGAGTGATCCTGTTGCTGCAACAGACCGCAAAAATCGATTGACGGAGATGCGCCCTCGACTGTCAAAGGTTGTTGTAGGCCAATTATTTTCTTTGGTGATCTGTCTGAGCCGTTTTCTGGGGTTCAAGGTGACCGGTCGCCCCACGTATTCAAGCAATTGAATGTCGTCGACGCTGTCGGAGTAAAAAAAGCTTTGGCTTAAGTCAGCCCCGGTATCCCTTGCTAAGGTCTGAGCGGCATCAACTTTTCCCTCGCCAAAGCAGGTCGGCTTGACGACTGCCCCAGTAAAACTACCGTTTGCGACTTCCAATCCTGTACAAAACACGCGATCAATATTGAGATCTCTTGCGGCAGGCATTACTTGGTAGGGTGTCGCTGAGCTGATAATCGCAACAGAGTGGCCCTTTGCTTGGTGAGCTGCAATCAGTTCCCGCGCCTCAGGATAAATAAGCCGGGCTATTTTTTTTCGGAATAAGCGTTCACTGTTTCGGGTGTATTCGTCTTCGTCGCGCCCAGCAAGATACTGTGCATGAACTGCCATGAGTGCAGAAAAGCCCATATTGCCTAAACCAAAGCCGGTCAGTGCACGGGTCAGTTCGTAAAGCTCATCCGGCTTTAGTTCCCCACGAGTCAACGCGTCTTGAAGAAATACAGTGGCGGAAAATCCGGCAATAATGGTGCCGTCGAAATCAAAAATTGCGGCTGTCTCAGGACCGGGTTTCGAGGCGTTGATATCGGCAATGAGTTTTGAAAAGTTCAAGGGTTGTCCTTAAATGGTTAGCGTCAAATGGCCAGCTTCGCCCCTTTAGGGCATCATTATCCACAACATACACGGCTAGCTCATTGGGGCAAAGTGTATAGTACTTGCTCGCTAGCGGTCATTTATCACAGTTGATTGCCAATCTGGACTGATTGCCGGTCAAGCTCATGGTGATAAGGAGAAACCTCAAGTTCATGAACGACGAAAAAGATAGACTTCCGGGAGATATTTTCTGGAGCACTTTTCTCGAAGAAGAGGGTTTACCCGCCAGCTATCGTGACACCGCTGAAGCTTGGTTTTCACCCCTAGTTCAGTCTATTTTGCGGCATTACAACGAACAAACATCGGTAGTGGCGAGCTCCCCTCAAATTATCGGCATACATGGGTGTCAGGGGTCAGGGAAAAGCACTTTAGCGGCGCTTTTAGAAGCTTGGTTAAGGAATATCTCTGATTTGAATGTGTTGCGCTTATCCATAGACGATTTTTATCTGACTAAGCATCAGCGTCGATCTTTGGCAGAGGCTATTCACCCTTTATTCGCGACTCGCGGTGTGCCTGGTACTCACGATATAGNGTTGTTAGAAATGGTTTTGCGAGCAGTGATTGCGCGAAGCCCTGAAGAAATTTTNATCCCTGAGTTTGACAAGGCAAAGGACGATCGGGCGCCACTTGAGAAATCAGTGGTTGCCCGTGACATCGACGTGGTCGTACTCGAAGGTTGGTGTGTGGG
>JGI26246J51724_1001316_pt1 | contig 11371 bp, 10 predicted proteins | sample SaaInlLV_10m_DNA_FD_51724 | JGI IMG/M metagenome (IMG submission 51724) | reverse complement strand
CCGCTCCACGGCTGCGTGTAGTTTTCGGGGTCATTCACCGTGAACTGATACAGAATAGAATCATCAGCCGTGCGCGTAAAACGCTCTGTTACGACCATTTCAGGGGAGCCATAGAAACGATGGTCCAAGGACGAGCGCAGGTTCTGCTGCAAATGGAAATTAGTAGTAACCACCACTAGCGTGTCGTCTTCGTAATGCCCGACCGAATCGCCCATCCAGTAATTCATGGCCGGCTGCGCATGTTCGCCACCGAGTCGGATAACGCGCGCGTCGTGATTCATCTCGGCAAGCAGCACAACATACTCTTCGGTCTGCACGATCTGCGTATTGTTATTGTAAAGAACCGGCAGCTTAGGCGGCCCGCCGGTCGAGCCAAAGCCAACCACACAGCGCTCACCAAGCGGGCGCACCTCGGGGCCATCGTAAGAAGCGCGCTGCGTCATCGCTGCCTGATAGTTCTCTTGTCCCTTTGTGCTGTAAGGCAGCCTACCATCGGCCGGATCGGTAATGATCGACGTGCGGATTTCCCCGTTGACGACCGAAAGCCGCTGACCGGGGTCCATCCAAAAGGTGTTGTAGCCGCCTACGCTGCTCGAGTCGGGCGCCTCGCGATTTGGGTCGCTGGGCAAATTGCTCGCCTCGAAGCCAGCCTGCACCGCAGCCTCGATACGCTGCGCCTCATCGGAGGTTAAGACCAGCTTGCCTTCAAAACGCGCGGCGCGCTCGAGGTTAGTCTGGGTTGCTATCGACCACACGCCCTGAAGATCGGGCGCGCCGAATTCAGTGCGCGGGGTTAGATAACCGCTCCCCGCAGTTTGCGCCGAGCTCGATACCGCCGAACTGAAGACAAAGACTGCTGTCGCCACAGAGGCTGCGAGCACCATTCGGTTAACTTTCTTCATCTTTGCAGAGCTCCAAACTGAAAATTAAGTGACGTAGGTTTAGATATCACGGGCGATGAGCAGCTTCATGATTTCGTTGCTGCCGCCGTAAATCTTGCCGATGCGACTGTCTGCGTACATCTTAGCAATCGGGTATTCCATCATGTAGCCATAGCCACCGAAGAATTGCAGGCATTCGTCGATAATTTCGCACTGCTTTTGGGTAGTCCACCATTTAGCCATTGCTGCCGTAGTGTCGTCGAGCTTACCTTCGGCGAGTTTCATCGCACAGTCGTCGACGAATATGCGCGCGATTTTAGCCTCGGTAAACCGCTCAGCCAATTTAAACTGAGTATTCTGAAAATCGAGAATGCGCTTACCGAACGCCTTACGCTCTTTCACATAATCTGCCGTTAGCTTTAGCGCTTTTTCCATAGTCGCACAGGCGCCCGCGGCGATGATCACGCGCTCCTGAGGCAGTTGCTCCATAAGCTGAATGAAGCCGCGCCCCTCGGCCGCACCGAGCAGGTTCTCAGCGGGGACTTTGACATTGTCGAAAAACAGCTCCGACGTGTCTTGCGATTTCTGACCTAACTTTTCTAGGTTCCTTCCTCGGCTGAATCCTTCGCATCCTGGCGTTTCTACCATAATCAGCGAAATACCCTTGCCGCCTGCCGCAGGATCGGTTTTCGCCACAACACAGATCAAATCAGCGGACATACCGTTGGTAATAAAGGTCTTCTGACCATTAAGCACGTAATGATCACCGTGTTTAATCGCCGTCGTCGCGATGGACTGAAGATCGGACCCTGTGCCTGGTTCTGTCATAGCAATTGCCGCGACGATTTCGCCACGTGCCATTTTCGGCAGCCAGCGCTGGCGCTGCTCTTCGCTGCCGTAGCCGTGTATATAGTGAGCGACGATGCCAGAATGTACGCTGTTGCCAAATCCGCTTACCCCGGCATGACACATCTCTTCGACCAACACCATCTCATGTTTAAAGTTGCCACCGCCACCGCCGTATTCTTCAGGGATCGACGCACACAAAATGCCGGCCTCTCCCGCGATGGTCCAAGCGTCACGATCGACAATACCCTGTTTCTCCCAACGGTCAGCGTGAGGCACGAATTCTTTGGCTAAGAATTTACGCACCGCGTCCCGCATGATATTCAATTCTTCATCCATCCATGGGGATTCATAGGCTTCAAACATGATTCAGACCTTTGTTAATTCGTGTTTAGATACTTACATATTGCACGCGAGAGAAGCCTAGTGGCTCACCTCGCTCATGCGCTCGATAATCATCGCGTTGGCCGTACCACCGCCTTCACAAATCGCGATAAGGCCATAGCGACCACCGCGACGCTCAAGTTCGTGCACGAGCGTTGTCATGAGTTTAGCGCCGGTGCCACCGAGCGGATGTCCTAATGCCTGCGCACCGCCGTTCACATTGAGTTTGCTTAGGTCTGCACCGACCGCTTTCGCCCACGCTAAAGGAACCGAACCAAACGCTTCGTTAACCTCGTAAAGATCGATATCGTCGATCGAGAGGCCGGCTTTTTCGAGCACTTTGATTGTCGCAGGAATAGGTCCTTCGAGCATGATTACGGGGTCCGAACCTACCACCGCAAGCGAATGAATTTTCGCACGCACCTGCAGCCCGTGCTTTTTCACTGCGCCTTCGTTCGCGATAAGAATCGCCGCTGCGCCATCGCTTATCTGGCTCGCACTGCCGGCAGTAATCACGCCGCCCTCGCGTAGCACATTTAAACCCTGCAGCCCTTCGAGCGACGCCTCAGGACGAATGCCTTCGTCTACTTTATGCACGTCAGCGGTGCCGTCTTCGAGTTTAATATTCAGGGGAACAATTTCTTTTTCGAAATAACCTTTCTGCGTGGCTTCCCACGCTCGCTGATGGCTCGATAGCGCAAACGCATCGAGTTCATCACGCGTGATTTCGTATTTTTCGGCGAGCAACTCAGCGCCATCGAACTGACTAAACTGAATGCCAGGGTATTGAATCTCGAGGCGCTCACCCTTTGGAATGCCGCGCCCGTTAGCGAGTCCATCGCGCACGTTCGATCCCATCTCAACCGTGCTCATGGCTTCGACGCCACCGGAGATAATTACGTCTTGCGTACCAGACATAACCGCCTGCGCGCCGAACTGAATCGCCTGCAATGAAGAGCCGCACTGACGATCAACTGTCGTGCCTGGCACTGCAAGGTCGAGCTTCGATGACATAGAGACATTGCGGCCGAGGTTGCTCGCCTGCGCGCCGATCTGCATGACCACACCAAAGATCACATCATCAACCGCGTCGACAGGAATGCCGGTACGATCGACCAACTCATCGACGACAGCCGCGCCGAGATCGATAGGATGAATTGCGCTAAGGCGGCCTTTTTTCTTGCCGGTTGCGGTGCGCACCGCGCCCACTATGTATGCATCTGCCATGGTGTTTTCCTTCTCTGTGTCTTGTTGAATTTTTGTTGTTTTAGCTCGCTAACTTTAACCGCATTAAGCCGGCATTCTGATGCCCGAATCGAGGCGAATCGTCTCGCCATTGAGGTAACCACAGTTGACGATATGAGCTACTTCTTGGGCGAATTCTGCCGGATTACCTAGTCGCTTCGGAAACTGCGTAATCGCAATGAGTGGTTCACGAACCGCGTCTGGAGCGCCCGCCATCATCGGCGTTTCGAATACGCCCGGGGCGATAGTCATGATACGCACGCCGCGTTTCGAGAGATCGCGCGCGATGGGTAGCGTCATCGACACAATACCGCCTTTAGATGCCGCATAACCTGCCTGACCAGTCTGACCGTCGAAAGCCGCAACGGAGGCGACATTCACTATCACCCCGCGCTCTCCATCGGCGGTAACAGGCTCATTAACCTGCATGACCTCCGCACAGAGGCGCAGTACATTAAAAGTGCCTACCAAATTAACGCGCACGATATGCTCGAATTTGGCGAGCGGCATTGGCCCGTCTTTACCAACAGTGCGGGCCGCACCGCCAATGCCCGCTGCGTTGACGTTCACATGAATAGTGCCAAATTTCTCTTTCGCTATAGCGATCGCTTCGCTTACGCCAACCTCATCGGCAACATCACCCGCATGCCAGGCGACAGCAGGGCCTAGGCTCGCCGCTGCCGCTTCGAGCGCATCAGCGCGCAGATCGTAGAGCATGACATTGGCGCCGGCGGCGATGAAATTTTTAGCAGTCGCAAGGCCTAAGCCTGATGCGCCACCGGTGATGAAGGCAGTCTTGTTCTTAAGATCCATAGGGCTATTTTCTCTGCTTTGATTGACGTCTAGTGCCAAAAGAATAGTGCATCCCCGCAAAAAGGGGAACCATTAAGGCAACGCGCAAACCAGCGCGTTAAATCTATCGCTAGATCGGCCTCTAGGGGTATCAAACCGGCTCACGCATAGCCTATTATCAAGGCGGTGTAGTTTGACCCAGCTGCCCGCTCTGGTCAGGCAACTCACCGGATCGATCCAGCGATGATTCAGGCAACAACCCAGAAAACAAAGAATGACAGAACAATAAGACGCACGGCGCAGGAGTAACTATGGGACCGCTCAAGGGTATTAAAGTAATCGAAATGGCAGGTATTGGGCCGGGGCCTTTCTGCGCGATGATGCTATCGGATATGGGCGCCGAGGTCATACGCGTTGACCGGCTGGCGCATAAAGGCAGCGGCCATAAAGCGAATGTCCTCAATCGCGGTCGGCGGTCAATTGCCGTAGACCTCAAGAATCCAGAGGGTGTTGCTACTGTGCAGCGCTTAATAGACGGTGCCGACGTGGTCATAGAAGGCTTTCGCCCAGGCGTAATGGAACGTCTCGGACTTGGTCCCGACGCCTGTCTCAAACGCAATTCGCGACTCGTTTTCGGTCGCATGACCGGCTGGGGTCAAGACGGCCCGTTAGCATTGGCCGCTGGCCACGATATTAATTACATTTCGATAGGTGGCGCGCTCGGCGCGATGGGGTATGCCGACAGACCCCCAGCTCCGCCCCTTAACCTAGTTGGTGATTTTGGTGGCGGCGCCATGTATCTCCTTGCGGGCGTGCTCGCCGCGCTTGTGGAACGCGGCACCTCAGGCAAAGGGCAGGTGATCGATGCTGCGATGACCGATGGCACAGCCAGCTTGCTCAGCCCCTTTTACGGCATGATGGCGATGGGCATGTGGACCAAGGAGCGCATGGACAATCGCCTTGATGGCGGCGCTCACTACTATGGCAGCTACGCCTGCGCCGACGGTAAATTTATTAGCATTGGCTCTATCGAGCCTCAGTTCTATGCGCTACTTCTCGAACTATGTGAAATCGACGACCCAGAGTTCGCCAAACAGAACGACAAACAGCATTGGGCAAGCCTGCGAGGCAAGCTCGAGGCACTATTTATCACGCAGCCTCGCGACCACTGGTGTGCTTTGCTCGAAGGCACCGATGTTTGCTTTGCGCCTGTGCTCGACCTGCAAGAAGCACCCACGCATCCACATAATGTCGCGCGCCAGAGCTTCGTTGAAATCGACGGCGTCACGCAGCCGGCACCGGCGCCACGCTTTAGCCGTACGCCTTCATCTGTNCAAGCGCCGGCAGCCATCGCAGGCGAACACAGTGAAGCAATACTTAACGACTGGGGATTTAACAGCAGCGAAATCTCCGCTCTNAAGCAAGGTGGGGCTATTTAGCGCTCATTCGACTTAAGCTCATGTAATCGGCGAGAATACCTCTTGCTCTATTTTCTCATTCTCTAAGACCATAGGACGCGCTCATGAAGTTCAACACGTTACTCTGGGAAGTCGATGCTGGCATCCTCACCCTCACGCTCAATCGCCCCGATCAGATGAATTCTTTTACCGTTGAGATGGCGAACGAACTCATCGCCGCATTCGGCGCTGCGAGCGAAGACGATAGCGTCCGCGCAATAGTCGTCACCGGCGCTGGAAGGGCATTCTGCGCAGGCATGGACTTATCCCGTGCGGGCAATGTGTTCGGCCTGCAAGAGACGCTCGAGCCGACGATGGATGATATGCGCAACAGACTAGACGACCCCGAAATAGAAGCTGGCGTTCGCGACACCGGCGGCCAAGTAGTCCTCGCAATCTACGACTGCAAAAAGCCCGTGATCGCTGCGATTAACGGTGCCGCGGTCGGCATAGGCGCGACGATGACTTTGGCAATGGATATTCGAGTGGTGTGCGAACGCACGAAAGTCGGCTTTGTGTTCAACAAAATCGGTATCACGCCCGAAGCCTGCTCGTCGTGGTTTCTCCCGCGCATTGTGAACATGGGTACTGCGCTGGAGTGGGTGTATAGCGGCGATTTGATCGAGGCTTCAGAACTCAAGGAACGAGGCTTCGCCAATCATGTAGAGACGAGCGAAACGCTCCTCGAGCGCGCGTATTCGATCGCACGCCGAATAACCCAGCACAGCCCTGTCGCCATCGCCCTGAGTCGGCAGATGATGTACCGAAATGCAGCAGCAGCCCATCCAATTGAAGCGCATCGGGTTGACTCGCTCGCGGTTTTCTACGCGAGTCAGACAAGCGGGAAAGAAGGCGTAGCGGCTTTNCTTGAAAAACGCGCAGCGAATTACACCGATAAAGCGTCGACCGATATGCCTGGGTTCTATCCTTGGTGGTAGTCGCATCCAAGCAAGTCGCAGACGAAAAAATATGACAAGTAAAGCGAGCAAAATAATGAATAATGCTAATCAACCCGCCTTTCAGGCACTCTGCGAGACCACCGGCCGCGTGATGCTCGGCCTGTATTTTCTATTGCCTGGTGGCATTATGAAAATGGTTAACTATCAGGGCACGGCCGACTATATGGCGAGTCACGGGATGACTTTTATCCCTTTCTTTTTGATTCTGACGATCATCATCCAGACCGGCGGCGGGCTTGCGATGATTGCCGGCTATCAGACTAAATTCGCTGCGTTTTTGCTCGCCGGACTTACGCTCGTGATCAATGCAGTGATGCATGACTTTTGGACACTGCCGGCAGGTGAACTGCAAACGGCGCACGAAACCCAGAACTTTGTAAAAAATCTAGGCATCGTCGCCGGCCTCCTCGTCGTATCGGGTTTAGGCGCCGGGCGCTGGAGCCTTGATTCTCGACGCTAAGCCCCCACTAAAATGCAAGATGCAGTTTTTGTATTGGCTGCGTTTTGCGTTTAAAGTAAGGGCCGTAAAAGTTAACCGAAGTATTACGAGGAGAACCCGCGATGATCATGGTGCAATCTACCTTCTTTCTAGTCGACGAGACCAAAGAGGACGCCCTCGACTTAATGCGCGTAATGGTGGGCAATTCGCGCAAAGAAGACGGCTGCGTAAGCTATGAGTATTTCGCCGGTGTCACCGAAACCAATCAGGTTGTGCTTCTGCAAGAATGGACCGACGCCGAGTGTCTGCAAGGGCATTATCAGAGTTCACACATGGAAGAATTTCTGTCCAAACTAGGCCTCTATCTCGAAAGCGAGGTGATCACTCGTACCTACGCGTCGCCCGACGAACCCGTCGCTCAGCGCGCCGATGCCCGTGACGAAGCCGAGCGCAAGCGAACTGCTGCCGCAAAGGCGCCGCAGACAATTCACTAACAAACCTCTTACACTACTCACCCTAAGCCGAGCCCCTGCCCTATGTTCTACACTCAATTAGCGGGGCAGCGCGCTCCTGTCAGCGCGACCGATTCTGCACGACTCATTAAATGGCGCCTTTCGACCTTCTGGGTCATGCTCATTGGCTACATTGGGTATTACATCTGCCGCGGCAACCTGTCGGCTGCGTTCCCATTGCTCGAGCAGGAATTCGGGTATTCGAACACACAGCTTGGCCTTATCGTCTCGCTATCGGAAATCGCCTACGCCGTCGGCAAATTTATTAACGGGCCTTTGGCAGACCGCATCGGCGGCCGCCGTATTTTCCTCGTTGGCATGGCCGGCGCAGTTTTCTGGAACCTTATTTTCGCTCTGTCGGGCACGCTCACAGCATTTATTGTTGTGTGGTGCTGCTGCCGGTATTTCCTCTCGATGGGCTGGGGCGGCCTCGCTAAGACAATCGGGTCATGGTATTCGAGCGATAAAAACGGCCGCGTCATGGGCGCGATCAGCGTGAGTTTTCAGTTCGGTGGGGCTATAGCTGCGCTCTTCGCGGGCTTTCTCGTCTCGATGGGCGTGAGCTGGCAGGGCGTATTCGTCTACCCCGCTATCGCGCTCAGTGTCATAGGCGCTTGGGCGTTTTTCGCCTCGAAAGGCACGCCGAGCGACGTCGTGCCCGGCGCGATCGCCGTAGAGGGTGAGTCGGCAAAGAAGCAGCTGGCCGACTATGGCGACGACGAGTCGCCCGCCGTAATGACCATCTTAAAAACCCTGATCAAGATGCCAATCTACCGCCAGCTTCTGGTATTTAGTTTTCTTACGACGCTGCTGCGTTCGGTCTTTCTCATCTGGACGCCGAAGTTTTTGTTCGATATCGGTCAGGGCGCCAGCGCTGCGATCCTCAAATCGGCTGTGTTTCCGCTATTGGGCGTTGCCGGCACGCTATTCATCGGCTGGTATACCGACCACTACGCCCGCAATGGCGATCGCGCCCGCATGATGTGGATTATGCTCGCCGTGCTCGTTTTATGTACCTTCTCGATCTCGGTGCTGAGCGCGGCAGAAAACCCTAATTACAATCTGATTATTTTCTTTTTGGGCGGCAGCGGCTTCTTCCTGCTTGGCCCTTATTCGATGAGCAGCGGCGCGCTGACGCTCGACATCGCGGGTGCCAAGGGTGCAGGGTCATGCACTGGAATAATCGACGGGATGGGTTACATTGGCGGAGCGATTGCCGCCTTCGCTGCCGGCGCCATGTCCGACAGTTTGGGCTGGTCGCAGGTGTTTGTGGTGTTAACAGGCTTCGCGGCGATCTCGGCGCTTAGCGCCTACGGCATGAGCCGCGGCTTCCAAAAACTCGCTAAAAACAGCGAAGCTTAGTCGAATTCACCGGCATCTAGTCTGGCGAAATATTTCGTCGCGACCGCTTTCACTTTGGGTGCGAGCAGCAGCGTCGACACCATCGTCGGTATTGCCATCGTGGCGTAGGCACCGTCGAGCAGATTAATCACGATATCGAGCGAGACTACCGAGCCCGCCACGATCAGCAACATATAAGCCCATAGATAATATTTTTCGCGGTGTGAGCCAAACAAGAAGCCCATACATTTGCTGCCGTAATACCAGTAGGTCAGCACCGTGGTCATGCTAAGCACGAACACCATAATCAACAGCAGATAAGAGCCAAAGCCCGGGAAGACCTGCTCGTAGGCCTCTGCCGCCATCGTCACGCCCTGAGCGCCGCCCTGCCATACGCCGGTCACCAAAAGCGTTAGCGCGGTGCATGTGCAGACGATTAATGTGTCGGCAATAGGGCCTACCATTGCCACTAGGCCTTCACGCGCAGGTTCGTTGGTTTTGGCTGCGCCATGCGCCAGCGACTCAGTGCCGATGCCTGCCTCATTCGAGAACGCGCCGCGCTGCACGCCAATCAAAATGACCGTGCCAATCACGCCACCAGAGACAGCCTCGCCACTAAACGCATCGGTCACGATGAGCCACAGCATCGCAGGCACTTGGTCGATGTGACTCACAAGAAGCACCGAGGTCACCGCGAAATAGAAAATCACCATCGCCGGCACCATTTTTCCAGCCACTGCCGACACGCGTTTCACGTTGCCAACTGTAATCGAAAAAGCGATCACAGCGAGAACGATGCCCATCACCAAATCGAAATTGAAATGCGAATCCGCCGTAGTCAGACCATTGGGAATCGCAACGGTGTCGCGAATAATTTGCACGAGTTGATTAACCTGAAATACCGGTAACGTGCCCACCATGCCGGCAATCGCGAAAAGCCAAGCAAGGGGCAGCCATTTACGCCCCAGTCCCTCGCGAATAATGTACATCGGGCCGCCTTGCAACCGTCCGGCGTCATCGGTCCCGCGATACAGTATCGACAGCGTTGCCGTATAAAACTTGGTGCTAATACCGACGATCGCGGTGACCCACATCCAAAAAATTGCGCCGGGACCGCCGACGGTAAGCGCGACGGCCACGCCGGTAATATTGCCCAGCCCCATGGTGCCAGCGAGCGCGGTGGCTAGCGCAAGGAAATGCGAGATATCGCCGCCGATGCTGTCTGAGTCGTCGTGAAATTTGCCNCGAAGCAGGTCGATGCTGTGGCGAAAATAGCGGAAATGCCTAAGCNGCGAATGCAGCATGAAGAAAAAGCCGCCGCCGACTAACAAGATAACAAGCGGCAGNCCCCACATAAAACTAACGTAGGCCGCAATAGCCGCTTCGATCTGAGTCATTGGCNCGCGGCCCTCGATGGTCTTCTAANTTTTATCAGCGGCAGTAGGTGAACCTGNCGCTTTGTAGTCTCGCGCTCGCCGGCTATTTCGCGTCGGCTTCTTGCCTACGCTCGCCCGCAAGGATTGCGCGCATCGCATAGTTACCTTCGTGGCAGGCGTACTCGTAGAGCTCGGAGTCGCCATACATCGGCAGCTCCCCGGTCCACGGCTCGGAGTAGAGTTCGGGATCGTCGATTGTAAAGGAATAGTGCAGCTTTTGATCTTCGACTCGCGTGAAGCGCTCGGTGAGGTGAATGCCTTCCGAGATCAATCGCTCTTTTTGCACCTGCCAAGGATTGAAGTTTTTAGTCTCAACCACAAGCGTGTCGCCTTCGTAATAGCCGATGGAATCCCCCAGCCATTTATCGTAGGGCAGATCTTTAAACTCTTGGTCGATGCTTACGATGCGTGCATTGTGCACCATCTCGGCGAGCAGCATCACATGCGTNGGCGACTGCACAATTTGCATATTATTATTGTAAAGACTGCTCAAAAAAGGCGCGGTAGACGAGAAACTAACGAGACAGCGATCCGATAATGTCCGACCTTCTGGNCCATCGCTTTCGGCGCGTCCCATCGGCAGGTCTTCCTGCTGTGAGGCCCTTAGCGCTTTGCCTTCTTCGCGCCAAGGAATCCGCCCATCGTCGGGCTGAGTGATTATCGACGTTCTGTAAAATCCGTTCATAAACGACAGCGTGTCGCCCGGCGTAATCCAGAATCCGTTATAGCCACCGACGTTTTCGGGGCCCGGCGCTTCGGCACCGGTTGCTTCTAGGAAGGCGATATAATCCGGCGTAGAGACCATCGTTTCGAGCATTTCTTGCTCGGTAATCTCGAGCTTGCCGTTATAGTTTGCGGGACGCTCGAGAGACGAACGCGTCTGATAATTCCAAATACCTTGAACATCGGGCACGCCCCAATCTAGCTTAGGTGGCTGCCAGTCTGCCGCGTCTTGCGCCTGCGCGACTAGTGGCAATGCGCCTATCGCTAGCCCTATTGCTAGCCCTATCGGTAGCCCTGCGGCCTTCTTTTCGATTCGGATCATTGTCTGCCCCTTTTACTAAAATCGGCTGAAATTG
>JGI26246J51724_1001311_pt1 | contig 11396 bp, 8 predicted proteins | sample SaaInlLV_10m_DNA_FD_51724 | JGI IMG/M metagenome (IMG submission 51724) | reverse complement strand
CCCAATTTAAACCGGCTGAATATTTCGATTCCTGTGAACATGGTAACCCAGACCACAACCACTTCGAGGAAGGGTTCAGCACCGAGTAAATTCAGGTCACCTCGCGTGGACCACAGCAACAATCCCCACAACCATGAGACGAGGAGCAGTTGGAACGTGCGGGCAAACTTGGTGATGCGATGCAGCAATTCAGCATCGTGAGAGAGCAACATTTCGAGCGCAATGACAAGGCAGGTTGTCGCTGAAAGGCCAACACTGACGAGCAACCACCACCAATCTAAATCCCCATCGCGCCATGCAAACATCAACGCAATCATCGTCCATGCTAAGGCCAACACGGAAGCAACATTTGCTGTTGCTTGCATGGTGTAGAGCGGATCACGACCATCTTTGAGGACAGCAAAACCACCCATGAGGCGGGTTTCAAAAGCTGAATCGTCAACAATGCCATGAGCAGCAGCAGTCATGCCGCCGACAGCCTTGATGCGTGCCTTGTCAATGATCGACTCCGCTTCACCCAAGGACCACTCATCGTCAAGGCCACCACGGTTCCAAGCAGAGCCACGGCTTGCAGAATGTGCAGCTCCAGCCCCTCTGTGTTTGGTGTTTCCAGACGACCGTGTTTTGGCCCATGCTCTGATTTCATCGGACATGATTTCTTCGACTTGATCTTCGTTCAACGGAGCACCGTGGTCAGTGTACAGCCATCGGCACTGGATCGGTACGGGGGCAGGGTCGACATCCGGCGCAACCATCTGGAATTGACCCGGCCCGAGGGTTGGCAATTGAGCGACCAAATCTTGGTCGCCCCCGCTTTCTTTCAACAAATGGCGCACCTTTTCGACATCTTGTGGTTGAGTGAAGCGACCGATGAATGTCGTGTTCGCCTGCGCCAAGATTTTGTAATCAACGTCGCTGACATTCTGCGTAGCAAGAACACACGCAACACCGTATTTTCGGGCTTGTTTGAAAATGAGTTTGATGAGGTCCTTTGCAGGAGGGTTCCGTGGGTGTGGTGGCAAATATGGCGCCACTTCATCCATGAAGAACAACAACTTCAATTCCCCATCAGCGGGTTGTTGCGTCAACATCCAATCGTAGAGCTCACGAGAGAGTTCTTGGACGAAATATTGCTTCTGTGCTTCGTCTTGGATGGTGTTAAGATACACAATATTGAGGGGTATTTTCCCTGGGACAGCAGGCTCGACGAAGGAATCGATGTCGATTGGCACGCCGTTAGAAAAGAGCAACTGATTGACGCCAGAGGAATAGGCTGACAATCGCCTTGCCAAATCGTTTCGAGTGGTTTTTGGTAAACGCTCTTCGAAATCAGTGAGTCGGTGATCGATCATCACTTCTTCCCATGTAGGCACGACTGGTTTCTCTTCACCTTCTTCGACCTCGTAAAAACACTCAGGGTAGAGGTGGCGCGTGAATTCTTGATTTGGCTCGCGTACAACTTTTGCGAGGGCTTGAAAATCCCCGACATTGAGTCCATGTTTTGTCCCCTCAACAAGAATTTCATAGAGGAATGGCTTGACAATTTTTCCTTGTGCCTTTTCCACATCATACCCTGCAAGACTCGTGAACCCTGCCGCCACCATGTCCCATGCAGTGATTGCTTCTTCAGCATCTAAATCCGGCGGAGGCGCTCGAAACGGATCGATGCAGAGCGGCAACCCTTTGGAACGCAATGGGGTCCAAATTCGGACCTCGCACATTTCCATCAGCTTCTTGGCTCTGCTAACATCGCCACCTTCCTTTTCCAATTCAGCAGGCTCGATGCCAAGCGCCAGCCTCGCTAAGTCGCCTTGTGGATCGATAATGAGCGAGGGGATTTTTGCTAAAGCAGCCTCTTCAATGAGGGCTTTCGCCATGACCGTTTTTCCTGAACCAGTGGACCCAAGCATCGCAGCGTGTCGAGCCAACACCATTGATTTGATGTCGATTGGTTCACCCGTATCTCGTCTTGAACCGAGAAACAATCCTTTGGGTTTGAACTTCTTTTTCTTTGGCAGGGGGGCTTCAGTTGCCTGTTTGGGTGTTGGAGGGCCCGGGGACAGAATTTCATCAACCAAGTCAGCGTAACTGGGTTCTTTCGATGAAGGGAGGGTGCCGGGGAACTCGTCCTCTTCCGACACCATAGACGGTGCAAACTGGTTGGAGGTCTTGAAGACCGCGCTGCCCACGATGGTAAATGCGCACACTCAAGGGGGTCGAACATTTCGCCAAAGCATGGAGCGCATCCCAACCGGCCGCCCATCATGGAACAACGCCATGAGGCAGGCCGCAGTCGAGACGCTTGATTCCAAACGGTGGGTTAAGGGTCCGAAGGTTGCTGCATTTGGAGCAGCCTTTGCCAACCACTCCGGGGCACTCAACGCCCACCCTTGTCAAAACGGGTCGTCCTCACTTTGGGCAGCCCTTCGCATTGCTGGCATTGGCCCGGGCGATGAGGTCATTGTCCCTTCCTACACCTTCATTTCAACAGCGACGTGCATCGAGTTGGTTGGTGCGACAACCGTGTTTGTGGACGTCGAACCTGACTATTATTGCCTCGATGTTCAGGCTGTTCGAAATGCCATCACGCCTTCGACAAAAGCCGTGATTGGCGTCCACTTATTTGGGCAGCCATACAACCCCGAACTCATCGAGGTGTGCGGTGAAAATGATCTCGTTTTGATCGAAGATGCAGCGCAAGCCCACGGTGCAGCACAAGACATGGTGGATGGAACCTCCCGTGTTGCTGGCTCAATGGGCGACATTGGCTGTTTCTCCTTTTTCCCATCGAAAAACATGGCAGTTGGTGGCGAAGGAGGGATGCTCACGACGACCAAAGCAGCGTATGCAGAGAAGATTTCAGGTATTACAAATCACGGCCGCTCACCGAATCTTGAAGCGATGGAACTTGGAAGCAACCTTCGCATGTCGGAAGTTTCTGCCGCCATCGGATTGGTTCAATTGGAACATTTGGACGGCTGGGTACAACGTAGAAACGCAATCGCAGCCCGCTACACCGTAGCATTGGCGGACCACCTCCACCTCTCACCGCCATCCGTCAGGCCGGGAGCGTACCATGCATGGCATCAATATTGCATTCAAACGGACCACGCCTCAGCGTTTGTGGAACATATGGATCGCAACCACATCGACGCACGCCGATACTACACGACGCCAATACATTGTCAACAGGTGTTTCAGAATCACTCACAGTATCAAATCACGCTGCCCGTCACCGATCACCTTGGCCAAACCCTGGTCGCAATTCCAGTGATGCATGAGTTGCACGATGAGGAGATTGAACGGATTGTCAAAGCACTCATCACGTTCAATCCATCGTGAATTCAGATTTTCGGTGGGCAAGGCTTGCGTTCGACCAACTGTGGTCACCTGTGATTTCTTCACCGAGCCATGCCGGTAATTCAACGGATGCATCTTCGGCGGGAAGTTCGACCTCGGCTAGAACAAGAGGCGAGAGTTCACCCTCAAATTCATCCACTTCCCAAACAAAACCGTCGACACCATCCCATAGGTACCGTCGTTTTTCCACAAAGGGATGCTCTCGTTGCATCACAATTCGTTCACCAAGGTCCCGTTCGATGTTCCATTCAAGTTCAGCTGCTGTGGCGTTTGTTCGCCTTCCTTTGAGGGTAAGCGTTGTGCGTTCGTCCCGGAAACGAATGCGCACGGTCCAGTCCTTTTCCCTCAAAAAAATCACACGCTTTTCTTCCTCAAGTTGAATGATTTCAACAACCTCGTTGTAGACGAGTGTGTGCCCTTGAAGGCGTAAGAGGTNCGCATCGAGGTAGTATTGGATCACTTTGGATGATGCTTCAAGCACTCTCCATGGTTTTTCGCTTCCTTGGTCGACAAAAAACCTACGTTCGATTTCGAGATGTTCTTCCATAACCTCTCCACCGGACATACTTCGCAGTGCACTCGCAGTCTTAGTGTCACCGAATTTCTCATCGGGTTTGAAGGAGATTTGTCAAATCATTGAACCAAGTTCTTGAAGAGCGTAAGGGCGATGTGAGGTCATGAATGGGCATTGGTTGGTCCGAATTCTCTTCCTTGGAGCGCTGGCTTCAATTTCCTTTGGCCTCGGGCTTTTTGATGCATCAAACCAGACCCTAGAAACCCCAGAAGGCCTTGATAACTTTTCACCCGATGATCTCCCTCTCGAGGCGAGTGATTCTGCTGAAGATGCAAAGATAGAAGATGATGCTGAAGCATTCGATGGGTCTGATGCGAAATCAGATGTCCACGGAGAAATTTTCATTGGATTAGGCAGCGGAATGTTAGCACTGCTTTTCGTTGGCACCAGCCTCTTTGAAATTGTAAAAATCGCCGTATTAATGGCACTCATCACCCCTCTTATCACACGGAAAACAAAGGAGGATGAATTGAACAGAGGACGAATCCTTGGTTTCATCGAAGGGAATGCAGGCATCCATTTTTCAGCACTTCGCGACGCCCTCCAATTGGCGAACGGTGTGACCGCCCACCACTTACAATCCTTGGAATCTTCAAACCAAATCGTTTCTTGGCGAGACGGAAAATTAAGACGCTACGCTGCCGCCAACCTTCCCGCGGATAGAAGGACATCCATCGCCCATCCAATCGTTGGAACTCGGCTGGCTATTCTTGAGACATTGTCAGATGCGGGNCAAGTAGGNCTTTCCAACACCCAGTTANCAGAGAAACTACGCCTATCAAGACAACTAACATCCTATCACGTGAAGTATCTAANTCATGCTTCTNTCATCGAACNTACANAGCCAAAGAAACGATCGCCATGGAAACTCACTGTGCTAGGTCTTGACACCCTCACTCCAACCCAAGACCGCTAGGAAAGTAAAATCAATTTACCAATTTCTTCATAGCCGAGGGTTCCGTAGTANTGCNATGAAAGAACACAAGACGCTGGCGCTCGCCATGATTTCCTTGTTCCTGTTTTCAGGATGCTTGGGCGCGGTTGAACCTGGCGTTGAAGTTCCCTCAATTGAGTTGCCAGAGGATTGGTCGACAACGGTCCAACGGACGGTTTCAAACCCTCAATTGAGTCAGTTTTCCGATTGTGAAGAACTGGAACGTGCCCTCAAAATATCGATTGAGGAAGAAGCTCGAACTCAAATTCTCCAAGCCATCGAAGAACAGTATTTCTACGGCGGCATGTGGATGGAAGATGACATGGCCATGGCAGAATCTGCTGATGGCGGCACCGGGACATCGAGTCAACCTGCGCAAATGCGCCGTGTTGAAGGAAGTGATTATTCCGGAACGAATAACCAAGAACAGGGTGTCGATGAAGCTGATTTCGTCAAAACTGACGGCTACAATATCTACTTCATCAACGGACGCAATCTCGTTATCTTCGCAGTTCCTGAATTTGGTGAATTAAACCTTCTTTCAACCACGAGCATCCAAGGGAACCCGACAGCGATGATGCTCGATGGCGACCGACTTGTCGTCATCTCTTCGGTATCCACATGGACCATTGCCAGCAATGATCCATTGTCTGAGGAACTCGGATGGGATGATAGCAACGTCTGGCGGACCAACTCACTGACCAAGTTCACAGTGCTCGACATCACCAACCGCTCTTCACCAGAAACGGCAAAAGAGTTGTTCATTGAAGGAAATTACATGACGGCGCGAGAAGTCAACGCAACAGTTCGCACCGTCACCCACGCTTGGATGAATATCCCAGGGCTGCAAACGTGGTTGGACCTGCCAAACGGGTATTGGAATTTGGATTACGACGACCCACTTCGCTTGGAACTCCGTGAAAAAGTAGGCTACCAAACCATTCTTGACAATCAAGAAACGCTCGCCCGCCTCGACCTTGTCGATCTTCTTCCAAAGGTCTACGAGCGCGTTGATGGGCGCCTCACTGTTCACACAATGGACGACGATGCATGCGCAGATTTCGTTGCACCTGCCGACAGCCTCAACCGTGGGTTCAACAGTATTTTCACCTTTGATTTGAACGATGAAAACTTCGCCTTCCAAGCCGATCACATTGTCGGAAACTACCCTATGGTCTACGCTTCAGAAGATCTCCTAGTGCTGACAGAAAACGCATGGGACTGGTGGTGGTTCTGGGGTAATGACAACATGAACGATGCCACAAACATTCACACCTTCGATATTTCGAACCCCGGCGACACGGTCTACACTGGATCGGGGCGTGTGAACGGAACCATTCTCAACCAGTTCTCGATTTCTGAACACGAAGGCGTGCTCCGAGTTGCAGCAACATCAGGTCAGTGGGCCCGATGGTGGATGGAGAATCCAGAGCCAATGAGCTCAAGCGTCGTCAATTTTGTTCGCAGCGTTGACGTTGATACAGACGAACAAACGCTTGTCGAAGTAGGCCGTGTTGACAACATCGCTCCCGAGGAGCGAATTTGGAGCGCTCGCTTCGATGGTGATCGCTGCTACCTCGTGACGTTCCGGCAAATCGACCCACTGTGGGTCATCGACATGTCAGATGAAACCAACCCAACGATCCTTGGCGAACTTGAAATTCCTGGTGTTTCAACCTATATCCACCCTCTTTCGAGGGACCATTTGCTCACCATCGGCATTGGCCCTGGTGAAGACGGACTCGGCCTTGATTGGTCAAACACCCGCCTTTCGCTGTTCAACATCACCGACCCAACAACCCCTGCTGTTGACGATGTTCTCTCATTGAGCCCGGTGATTGACCCGAGTGAATCCGGCTGGTCGTGGTCGTTTTCCGAAGCATCCTATGAGCACAAAGCCTTCCAATACTGGGCGCCAAAAGGTATGCTTGCGGTTCCACTTGCGACCTACAAGTATGACAGTTGGTACAACGAAGAGGGTGGCTATTCCTACAGTTACAACTTCGTCAGCAAGTTGATGATCGTCAATGTATCAGAAGAAACAGGTACACTGTCAGTTCACGGCGAAGTTAATCATTCTTCGTTCTACAGCAGTGATAACCAACGCTCCTACTACAACAGCTACGATGTTCGACGTTCGATTTTCATGGGTGATTTCATTTACGCTCTCTCCGCTCAAGGCGTGACCGCTACAAACCTCACGACGATGGAAACGTCAGCTTCAATCGCCTTGACCTACGAAAATGTATGTTATGGATGTTATGATGATGTAGTTGTGTCAGATAACGGCGGCGAAGGAAGCACTTCGAGCGAATCTGGCGAGGCGGAAAGCGAACCGATGAGCAGTTGAGGTGACACCAATGGGATTCACAGTTGCTGTCGTTGGATGCGGACGCTGGGGATCCGTCCATGTTGCAAGCCTCTTACACCTCAAACAAGAAGGAATGCTCAACCGCGTGGTTGCGTGTGATCTTGTTGAGAACACCGTCGAAGCAATTCAAGGCGCCGATGCCCGCTACACTTCATGGCAAAGCATGTGTGAACATGAGACCCTAGACCTCGTTATTCTCGCCACACCAAACGACACCCATACTTCGCTTGGCATGGCCTTTCTTGCCAAGGGCCTCCATGTGCTGATTGAGAAACCATTTGGGGCATCTCCGAGTGAAGCACGTGCGTTGCTCGACAAAGCAATTGAGAAACAAGCAGCGGTATTTTCAGGCCATCTTCTCCGACATCACGCAGGCTTCCAGCATGCGAAGCACCTCATCGAAGAAGGGGCAATCGGGCAATTGATCAGCGCTACATACGCACGGTGCACCGTCCGGCCAAGACCGCCATCGACGAACCTCATCGACGGACTTGCGTCTCACGGCATCGACGGACTTGCCTACCTTTTCCCCGAACGATTTGAGTTTTCAAACACCAAGGTCACACGCCAAATGGGAAATCAAGACGCAGCAACATTGGTCATTGAAGATGAAGAATACACGGCCTCCATCATGGTTGGATGGGGTGTAGAACGGGAGCGTCGGAGCCTTTGTGTGATCGGCAGTGAAGGAAAAATTGAGTTGGATTTTGGGCAACATTCGACCCTCACGTTCAACGGCGAAGTGTGCAACCTCAACCCATCAAGGTCACCCTTGCAAATGCAGGTTCTTGCCGCCCTCCATGCCCCGGAAATGACCCATGACCAGCACAAATCCATTTTCGACACCGCCGTGAATGTGGAGAAAGTCAAACTCGCTATGAGTCGCCAAATATGAGCAATCACCTTGCGAGTCTTCAAGAATTAAAGCGGTCTGGATGAATTCATGGGCATCCCCTATTCCACCATTCAACGCCTGTTCATCGGCAGCCTCGTCGCCGCAGGGCTCACTTGGTTCACCCAAGAAAATTTCACTGATGCGGCGTATGTGTTGATTGCACTCTCCGCACTCATCGGGGTCGCATGGGGCCTTTCAGAACGTGAAATGACGTTTGCGCACCTCGGAATGAATCAAACAGGGGCCCTCACCGTTCTTGCCTTCCTCGGTTCAATCGCTCTCTTTGCAGAAGTGAGCATCCGAGTATGGGGCTTCCCCACCACAGGGTCCTACCTTCTCTCTCTCTTTTTCGTCGGTTCCTTTTGGTGGACCAGTGCGTTGATTCAACCCGAAAACAACTGAATGTTGAAACCCGCCTAAAGCCATACCTTCAACGGGCGAAGGGTGAAAGGCCTCGGCCACTAACATCAACCGATTGATATGGCGAAGTACGGCGACCACCCAGCCCTCCCACAGCGACTTGAGGACCTTCTCATGGAGGATGTTCACACGGTTTTCATCAAAGCAGATTGCCCACCAAGGGTGAAAAGAGGGTCAATTGGGCAACTCCGGTTGGTTGATGTCGAAGGTGCAGATGATGGAAAATGGGACACCTTGCGCATGGAGTCTCTCCAAGAAGAACTGGTCGGCCTCATCGATGAGCACCGCCACCGCAGTGATTGTTTTCTTGAAATCGATCGTAAAGGATGCCAAGTCATTCAACTTGGCGACCTTCGAATTTCCTGTGCTTGGCCGCCCTTTGCTGATGCGCGAGAAATCACCATCGTTCGCCCTGTAGCAAAACTCTCTCTCGGCGACTATGAACTGGATCAACGCCTCATCGATCGCTTGGCAGANCACCATCGCGGTGTGTTCATTTGTGGGCGCCCAGGGTCTGGNAAAACGACCCTTGCCCAGGCCATTGCCGAATACCTCGACACAGATGTTGGAGCAATGGTCAAAACGATGGAAGCCCCCAGAGATTTACAACTCGCTGACCGAATCACTCAGTACGCCCCACTCGAAGGGGATTTGGAAAAAACCGCTGAAATCATTTTTCTTGTCCGACCCGATTTCGTTATCTTTGACGAAGTACGGCGGGCCCGAGATTTCGAAATCTTCGCCGATGTCCGGCTTGCTGGCGTTGGCTTGCTCGGCGTGACGCACGCAAATTCCGCCCTCGAGGCGATCCAGCGTCTCATCGGCAAGGTTGAACTCGGCCTTGTGAGCCAAGTTCTNGACACCATTATCCACGTTGAAGCTGGTCAAATCGAGCAAGTCATGGAACTTCGCATGACGGTGAAANCGCCAACGGGAATGCAGGAAGAACTGGCTAGACCTGTCATCGAAGTTGTCGAATTTCCAAGCGGGAAAATTACGCATGAAATGTTCGCATTTGGTTCCGAAATCGCCGTTGTCCCGGTTGAAGGCCGAAAGCAAGGTGCCCTGTCACCAATGAAAACACTNGCTCGAGACCAACTCGTCCACATCATCCAACAATGGGTTGGCGTTCAATGCCAAGTTCAGTTCAAAGGTGAAAGCAGTGCCACAATTTATGCCCCACAGAACATGATTTCCACCCTCATCGGGAAGGGCGGCGAAAACGTTCGTCAACTGCAAGACGAACTTGGAGGCATGCAACTCAATATCGAATCCTTTGATGAGATGCCAGAATCGATGGGTGCTCCTTCAAATCCACATTGGCGGGATGTCTCAGATCGTCGCAGCCGAGGCGGCAGGGCGTGGGAGCACAACGCACGCGGTACGAAGCCACGGAAAAACAAAGGAAAAAACAACAGGAAATAACACTTCACTCACGACTGAGTTCGCGTTACTGAACCGATGGTCAAGGGNAAATATAGGNGCGCTCTTTAAATATCTTAACTTTAGATTTCTCGCTCATGAGCAGTGATGATAGTGCCTCCGGAAGTGAAGGCCGTGCACTCGTAAAGTTCCTCCTTGAGAACAGAATGATGATGAATTGGATTTCCATTCTCATGATCGTTTACGCCGTCTGGGCCACCATCGAAGTGCTTACGAACGCTAGCGGCGCCACATGGTGGCCGCCCGAAACAGGCACTCCNGTTTCCGATTACTTTGATTCTGACACCAGCACTCAAAACATCAACAACGGCTGGGTAATCGGCCTTGGTGCAGTGTTCGGCACGATTGGCAGCATGGTCCAATATTTTTACCGAGCCGCACCATATGTTGACGCATCCATGCAGGCAACCGCTGCGCTCATCATCTCTGCTGTCAAGGAAGATGAAATCCAAGAATCCGCTGAAAGGATGGCGAAGGAAATGGTCGCTGCTGAAAAGGAAGAAGCCGAGGCTGAAGCACAAGCAGAGGCCGATGCACAAGCAGAGGCCCGAGCAGAGGCCCGAGCAGAAGCAGAAACAACCGCAGGGGCTGTTTCAGAACAAACAACAATCGACGAACCAACTGCCTCGTCGGATGTTATAGAAGACGACGGGCAGCGCAAGAAATTCTGAGGTGAAATTATGTGGGAACATCGATCTGTATCAAACAAAGCTTATGCTGAAACCAAACAAATGCGACCAAGTGAGACATATGTCCGCTTGATGGACGTTGTCGAGGAAGCCGTATCGAAGGCGCAAGTCGACGAATTCGATCACCAAGCATTCCTCAAGTACGTCCCGCAACGTGGCCCTTGGGAAGAACTCCCTTCAAGCGACACTTCGAAATCTGATCCTCGGGTTCGTTACATCGGTCCAGCTCGCGCTCGACTGCTCAACACCAACCTCATCCTCGGCTCTTCGTGGATTGAAGCAGAGCGATTCAAGTTTGAACGACGAATTTCAAACGTGTCTGAATTCCTCAAGCAAAAGACCATCGTCAACGCAAACATGTGGACGCCGAAGCAATTGTCGACAACACAGACTCTATTCTTCTGTTCCACAGGGGATGAAGAACGCATGGGCGGTTCGTTCCTAACCGGCGATGGGCCCGGCGTCGACCACCCATTCTTGGGCGCTCCAGAAGGCGAAGAGCCTGAGTGGGAACCAATTCTTTGGGGACTCGGGCATCGCGGTGTTGTTCCCGATTCGGATCCACTCGACACTTGCTTCTATCCATCATTGATGCACCGTGGTGTTTCATTCAACAACCGACTTGGATGGACTCGTTACTCTCCTGCAGGATTTGGAAAGGACGCCAGCGGCTACATCATGACCCGCCCGGGCACATGGATTTGGCCTGC
>JGI26246J51724_1001298_pt1 | contig 11471 bp, 7 predicted proteins | sample SaaInlLV_10m_DNA_FD_51724 | JGI IMG/M metagenome (IMG submission 51724) | reverse complement strand
AATTCCCCTCTTAATCGAATGGTTTCTAATTTTTTTGGGATAAACAGAGTATCTCCAGACTGAACGAGTAAATCTGAAATAGAACTTTTATTTTTTATAATATCAGATAAATCTATGGCAATTGATTCAGTGCTTTTAAATCTATTTTCTTTTGGTAATAAATTATATTGTAATGAATCATTCCTTTTGGATACAGCTATATTACTTGTTTTGTTGATGACTATTTGTTCATTTTCACTTAGCGCATATAACTTATCTAAATCACTATTTAATCTTTTCAAAAGACCTGAATCAGATTCAGACAATGAATCTAATTTACTTGTTAAATTTTCTTTGAGCGTTAATAAAATTGTTTTCTGCTTATCGACTTCTGTTTCTTTTTTGTAGAACTCTGTTTTGCGAATCAAGGTTGCTCCATTGGGATAGGCGAAATCATTTACACCACCTGCGCGTTTTAATATATCTGAAATTCTTTCGTCTTTTGATTCGATAGCATATAGCCCCGGAAAATTAATTTGTCCATCAACATAAATAAATTCCTGTTCATTAAAATTTGGATTAGCTCTTACAGTAACATGATCAAAAGAATTTAATATGATATTATTTTTATCTTTTAAATCATCAAAACCTAAAGATAAATCAACTACGATTACTTCTGACAATTTAGAATTACCCTCAACCTTATCATTTAATTTTCTAGCAATTTCAACTCTAGTTCCTGTCGCATTTTTACTAAAACCATTAGCCTTTAAAATTAAATCTTTTAATTTCATGCCTTTAGAATAAATATATAATCCAGGTTGCTTGACAGCACCACCGACTTTTACATACGCGTCCTGTTTAATATCATTTTTTGATGAAATGGTAAGTACGTCTTCTTTTTGAAGTAAAATATCTTGCTCTTTTCCTGATAAAATATCCCTTAAATTAAAGCTTATAGAGGTAGTTGATAAATCTTCATTTGTTCTAATAATATTTGCTATTGTTGTCAAGGCATCTTGTTTTAAACCTTCTGTCTTGGCAATTAAGCCTATTACTCCTAAACCTTTTGTTAATGCAAAAACACCCGGTCTGTAAACAGCTCCATTTACAATTACACGATTTTTATAGCGATCTAGTACTTTGTCAACTTGATAAACATCTCCAGGTATTGGTGTGAATATTTCAAATTGATCTTTATTTATGTCAGCTACAATATGTTCCCCATCCGAAATACGTTTTACTTTTATAGTTTTAACATAGGCATCTTCACTAAAACCACTTGCAAAATTTAACAGGTCTTGTAAACTTTCGTTCTTTAACAATTCAAAACGACCTTTTATTTTAACAGCACCCTTTAATGTGACACGATTAGTGTAGGGTTTTACTAGGATAAGATCATTGTTTTCTAAGGCTATATCCGCAGAGGAGTCACCCGCAGTTAAATATTTATAAATATCAACTTTACTTATGAGTTTATTGTTTCTATAAACCTTAATATCTCTTAAAGTAGCATTTTCTGTAATACCTCCTGCAGCATATAAAGCATTATAAACAGAATTAAAAGCACTTAAGGTATAAGAGCCTGGCACAGCTACCTCGCCAACAATATTTACTTTAATCGTTCGTGATTTTCCAACAGAGACATTGACAAATGTATTTTTATTCCCCTTAATGCCTGAATATACTTTAGATAATTTATTTTTGATGCGTTTAGTCGCATTTTTAACCGTGAGACCAGAGAGGTGAATTGGGCCAAAATTTTCTAATATTATCGTTCCTTCTGGGTTAATTTCAACTTGATAATAAGCTTCCGATTGGCCGTAAATATCAATAAATAATTTATCTCCAGGGCCTAAGATATATCCTACAGGAGTCGGGATGTTTAAATTAGATTGAAATGAAAGTAAGCCGTTTCCTTTAAAAACCTCAAAACCAAAGATGTCACTTTTCATTTTTGGATATTCTGGCGTAGTATTACTATAATTAGTGCTTCTAAGTCTTGATTCTTGATCTGTATAGTTGCTATTTTTTGATGCTCTTGGTGTATTTACCGAATTAAAACGCTTTTCAAGTGCCGTAATTTCCACATTAGAAAGCCCTTGTGTTTCAGCGGCTTTTAAAATATCATTATAATTATAACCTTTGGCAGTAGCTTCTTGAAATAACAATTGTAACTGTTCGTTAGTAATATCTGTGTAATTTACCGAGGTCAAATCTAGACCTTTTTGAGCTTGGACATTTAACAATGAAAATAATGTGATTGTAATAATAACAATCGGCTGTTTAAATTTCAATAACATAACTGATCAATTTATAAGCTAATATAAGAAATTTAAACTGTTGTAATATTAAAAATATAAAAACGCTAATGTGGGCATGGATGTATAAAAAAATAGTGAATAGTAAATAATCAATAGAATCATTTCCAATGAAATATATTTAAATGTTTTTAAAAAATCTGATATAAATTATACATTCTTAAATTAAATATGGGCATTCTCATTCTACTTGTTTAAGAAAAAAACTTACGATATATTTGATGAAAATAGTAATTTCAAGATTTTACTCACAAAATTGAATCAACTATGAAAGGAATTGTTTTGGCTGGAGGCGATGGAACCCGTTTATATCCTCTTACAAAGGGGGTCTCAAAACAGTTATTGCCTGTGTATGATAAGCCGATGATTTATTATCCATTATCAGTACTGATGTTAGCGGGAATCCAAGATATTCTAATTATTTCAACTCCGAAAGATTTACCAAACTTCAAGAAACTATTTGGGGATGGTTCACAAATAGGCCTAAATTTATCTTACAAAGAACAACCTAGTCCAGATGGTCTGGCACAAGCTTTTATTTTAGGAGAAGACTTTATAGAAAATGACGATGTATGCTTAGTGTTAGGAGATAATATATTTTTTGGTTATGGTTTTTCAGAGATTTTACAAAATGCTAAACAAAATATATCAGAAGGAAAATCAACTATCTTTAGCTATTATGTAAATGACCCTCAAAGATATGGGGTTGCTAAATTTGATAATTTAGGAAATGTTACCTCCATTGATGAAAAGCCAGAAATACCAGCTTCTAATTATGCAGTAGTTGGATTGTATTTTTATACGAATGATGTTGTTCAAATTGCTAAAAAAGTAACACCATCTACTAGAGGAGAACTGGAAATCACATCGATAAATCAATCGTATTTAAAACAAAAATGCTTAAAAGTAGAAATTTTAGGTAGAGGTTTTACATGGTTAGATACAGGAACACATGATTCCTTGATGGAGGCAGGACAGTTTATAGAAACAATCGAAAAAAGACAAGGTTTAAAAGTAGCATGCTTAGAAGAAATCGCATATAAAATGAGATATATTGATGCTAACAAGCTTAAGTTGTTAGCAGAGCCATTAAGAAAAAATGCATATGGACAATACCTGCTCAAACTGATCAAATAAAATGAAGTTTTCAAAAGTAGTCATAGATGGAATTGTAGTTATTGAACCTACTGTATTCGTTGATAAAAGAGGTTCTTTTTTAGAGAGCTATAATAAAAATGAATTTGAGAAAGTAATCGGTAAAGTCTCATTTATTCAAGACAACGAATCCAGATCCTCAAAAGGTGTGCTTAGAGGCTTACATTATCAAACCCCACCTTTTGCACAAGCAAAATTAGTACGCTGTATTGAAGGGGAAGTTCTAGATATTGCAGTAGATATACGAAAAAGCTCCCCCACCTACGGATTATATCACTCAGAAGTTCTCTCCTGTGAAAACAAAAAACAACTATTTATCCCCAGAGGCTTTGCACATGGTTTTTTAGTATTGAGTGATTCTGCTACTTTTGCGTATAAAGTAGACAATGCTTACACAAAAGATAACGAAGCTGGTATACAATGGAATGACAAGCAATTAGGGATAAAGTGGGGAGTAAAAGAAAGTGAAATATTAATATCTGACAAAGATGTGCAACTTCCTTTATTTTCTAAATTTAAATCCCCGTTTTAAGGATACAATATGAGGATACTAATAACTGGTTCAAATGGTCAACTTGGTTCTGAAATTAGAGATCTAGCTTCTTTAAACAAAACAACTGATTTTATATTTACAGACTTACACGATTTAGATATTTGTGATTTTAATGCACTGAATAACTTTATCACAGAACAAAAGATAACTGGGGTGATTAACTGTGCGGCCTATACCAATGTTGACAAAGCTGAAGAAAATTCAGAAATCGTAAAAAAAGTAAATTCAGAAGGTGTTTCGAATCTTGTAAATGCTCTTAAACCAGTGAATGGGAAGCTAATTCATATTTCTACAGATTATGTATTTGATGGGGAAAATTCACAACCATATAATGAGTTGGACCCTGTGAACCCTATTGGAGTGTATGGTAAGAGTAAAAGAGGTGGCGAACTTGCCGTTATAAACAGTAGCATGGATGGTATTGTGATTCGCACCTCTTGGCTTTACTCATCATATGGGGATAATTTTGTTAAAAAAATACTTGACTTAGGCTTAGCAAAAAAGGAATTGAGAATTGTTTTTGATCAACTTGGCACACCCACTTATGCTAGAGACCTAGCAAAAATATGTTTAAATATTATTTGTAAAAATAGTTCAAATAAGATAAGTGAAAAGAGAAAAATCTATCATTATTCGAATGAAGGTATAGCCTCCTGGTTTGACTTTGCTAGTGAAATAATAAAACTTGGAACTATAGTTTGTAAAGTAGTCCCAGTTTTAACCAAAGAATTTCCTACTAAGGCGAAAAGACCTCATTATTCTGTTTTAGATAATACAAATATCAAAAATGATTTTAATATAGAAATTCCTAACTGGAGAGACAGTTTAAAAGCCTGTATTTTAAAAATTAATAAAAATAAAGACCAATGAAAAACATTCTAGTAACTGGTGGTGCCGGTTTTATTGGTTCTCATCTGGTAAGATTATTAGTAAATAAATACCCAGATTATCATATTATTAATATGGATGTCCTTACGTATGCCGGGAATTTAATTAATTTAAAAGATATCGAAAACAAAAAAAACTACTCCTTTGTGAAATGTAATATTTGTAATTTCGAAAAAGTAAAGCAGGTTTTTAAAAAGCATAAAATAGATAGCGTAATTCATTTAGCTGCAGAATCTCATGTCGATCGTTCAATAACAGACCCTTTTTCCTTTGCACAAACAAATGTCATGGGAACACTGAGTTTGTTACAGTCAGCAAAAGAGTGTTGGGAAACAGATTTTAAAAATAAGATGTTTTATCATGTCTCTACTGATGAAGTTTACGGTTCATTATCAGAAGAAGGCTTTTTTACAGAAGAATCAGCCTACGACCCTCATTCGCCCTATTCAGCTTCTAAAGCTTCTTCAGATCATTTTGTAAGGGCTTTTGCGGATACTTATGGATTGCCTATAGTGATATCTAATTGCTCTAACAATTATGGCCCTTATCAGTTTCCAGAAAAACTAATTCCGTTATTTATTAATAATATTGTAAATAACAAATCCCTACCAGTATACGGAAAAGGAAATAATGTTAGAGATTGGTTGTTTGTAAATGATCATGCGAGAGCTATTGACATCATTTTTCATAAAGGAAAATTAGGGGATACCTATAACATTGGTGGGTCGAATCAATGGAAAAATATAGACTTAATTAAGTTGTTGATTAGCACGGTAGATCGATTACTAGGAAGAGAAAAAGGTTCTTCTTCAAAATTAATAACCTATGTTGATGATAGAGCCGGACATGATTTACGTTACGCTATAGACTTCACAAAATTAAAGGATGAATTAGACTGGAAACCTACATTACAGTTTGAAGAAGGAATAGAAAAAACAGTTACTTGGTACCTAAATAACATGGAATGGATGGAAAATATAAATTCTGGAGACTATAAAGATTATTATAAAAAAAAATATGACTACTAAAATACACAAAATACTAGTAACGGGTGGATTGGGTTATATTGGTTCCCATGTAGTTGTCGAATTACAAAACAAGGGTTTTGGAGTGGTAATCATAGATGATTTGTCAAATTCGTCCCTGAGCATGTTAGATCGTATTGTTGGAATTACTGGTATTAAACCGGTATTTGAGAAAATAGACTTAAAAGAAAAAAAGTCTGTTACTGATTTTTTTATTAGACACGAAGATATTGATGGAGTTATTCATTTCGCAGCCTCGAAAGCAGTTGGAGAGAGTGTGAATAATCCATTAAAATATTATGAAAACAATATACATTCATTAGTATATTTATTGCAAGAAATAAATAAGTTAACTTCTCAGAAACTTATTTTTAGTTCATCCTGTACTGTTTATGGACAAGCAGATGAATTACCAATTTCTGAAGAAGCACAAATTAAAGAACCCGAATCTCCATACGGAAATACCAAAAAAGTTGGAGAACAAATCATAAAGGATACATGCTCTGCAAATACATTACTAAATACAATTGCGTTAAGATATTTTAATCCTATTGGTGCACATGAATCTGCAACTATTGGAGAATTACCTATCGGAACTCCACAGAATTTAGTACCCTTTGTAACACAAACTGGAATTGGGCTTCGAGAAAAACTCTCTATTTTTGGAAATGATTATCCAACTCCAGATGGCACCTGTATTAGAGACTATATTCATGTGGTAGATCTAGCTAAAGCACATGCTATTGCAATGGAACGATTACTTGAAGAAAAAAATACGGAAAACTATGAAGTTTATAATATTGGGACAGGAAAAGGATCTTCTGTGCTAGAGGTAGTAAATGCTTTTAAAAAAGTAACCGGAGTTAGATTAAACTACTCTTTTGCTGAAAGACGAGCTGGGGATATCATTTCAGCATATGCAGATACAAAAAAAGCAAATAGAATTCTTGGTTGGAAATCGGAATTAACACTTAAAGATGCTTTGCTTTCTGCTTGGAAATGGGAAAAGAAGATTCGAAGCTAATTTTAAAGGTAAACACCTAGTTAAACAAGAATTAAGCATCGCCTTTAAACTCGCTCAGTAGATCCATTACAGGCTTCTTAGCCAATATGTAACCTACTNCCAATACAAGGCCTAGGAACACCCAAATAATCACAATCATACTACGTTTTGGCGCGGAACGCTCGTTCGGTACATAAACCTCATCAATAACAGAAAAAATAGGCGTGTTTTTGTTGAGTTTGATTTTGTTGTTATTATATTCACCGGCCAAATTTGTTAGAATACTTTCCTGTAAGGTATATTCGGATTGTAATCTTTCGAGCCTGGACAAAAACTTAGCTGTTGAAATATTTTTATTAGAATCCTTGAATCTAGCAACTCTGTTTTGTAAAGATTCAAACTCACTGCGTTTAAGATCATACTGCTCTTTAGAGTAGTCTAAGCGCTCTTTTATTTTGTTCGTTCTAAGCGCTATAATCCTAGATTGTAAGTTCTTCGTGACTAAGCTAACTAGTTGCGTACTCACAAAAGCATCTTGATCGGAAGCAATAACTTTGATATATCCTTCTTTATCGTTAAGTTCTATGGAGAATTTTTCTCGTAGACTTTTGATCATCCCAAAATCTTCTAAACTTATAAAATTATAAGCATCCAAAGCTGGATTTATCGAAGCTGATTCTGAGCTATTACTAGAAAACAACCCTATTGTATATTTTTTTATGAACCNGATTAAGTTAAAGCTTCCTGCATCTTTCAAAAGATACTCTTTGATTGTTAAGGAGTCCCCTTCCAAGTTCATTAGTTGTTCACTAAGCAAGTTTATAGAAAATTCTTCAGATTCTGCAATTTTAGTATACAATAGCGGAGATAAATAGGAGTCGCTGGAAGTAGAACCCATAGAACTCAGGTCAATTCCAACTAAGCCGGCCAAAGACCCCAAACCTTTGGGTGCCGAGGAGCTTTGATCATCTGAAGTTTGTGGTACAAATGTAGTTTGGGAAGTATAAATAACAGGGCTTGATAACGCAACAATGCAACCAATTATAGAAAATGCTAAAATACTTTTTACCAACAACTTTCTACCGTCCCAAACGGTCTTTAAAATAGCGATGATATCAATTGAATCTTCTTCATGAGCCATATCTGTAGGATTATTATTTGTCATGATTTTTATAGTCTAGATGCTAATAATATGGTAGTGAGAGTTGATGCTACTATTGAAAAAACTTTGGTGAAGTCGTCTAAAAACTTCCCTTCAGTTTTCTCTTTTTCCTCTTTTGTATTCACTATGATACTTGAATTTGGAAATATTTTTGGATTCCTGAAAAAACTAATTTTTTTTGTTCTTCCATTTGGTAATACTACATAAGATTTTGAAGCCTTCTTTGTCTTTCCACCAGAGCTTCTTATATANCTTTTAGCTCGAGTGTTATTTTNCCAGATAAAAGTAGATTGATTTTGAACAGCCCCAGACACCTGAACCTCTCCTTTATTGGATGCGATAAATAGTTCATCTCCATTTTCAAATATTTTATCAGAGTTTCTAACTTTCGATAAATCTAAAGCAACAATATTCCCGTCTCTAGTTAAATATGAAGCCTTCAAATTAGCATATTTAGTTAATCCATCACAAGCTTCTAAAATATCTCCAAGGTTAGAGTTCCTAAATTCTAAAACTACCGATTGTGGAAGGACTACTTCTCCTGTAACCGAAATCCTTTCCGCTTCTAAATAACCTTCTTGTTTTTTCACAGAAATAATATCTTTGTGAGTTAAAACAAATCCATTATCTGGCTTTTCTTTTAGTCCTAGTAAATATTCTTTATCTANGGTTACTTCAAACTTTTCAATGAGCTGTTCATTAACCGGATCAATTTTTTGTCTGTTGACAATCACTGCAGTTTGATTGGCCGCTACTTCAAACCCTCCAGCTAATAAAATAACGTCTTCTACATACATGTTTCTTTCAAGTGGAAATGAAGAATTTGTTGTAACATATCCGTAAATAGAAACTGTTTTATTGGTCGGCTCTGTTACCGATTTTCCATAAATCACTACTCTATCTTTAGGTACTAGAAAAACTGTTTTTAGAGCTTCAATATCATTATAATCATATTTTAAAGTCCTGTAGTCTCCAGTATCTATATTGTACCGCTTCAAATCAATACGGGAGCGTAACAAATTTGTTAAAAACTCAGGACTGTCCACAGCGCTGGCAGAGAATATAAAGTCATATAAACTAAAGTTTTCTTTCCAAGCAATCGATTGAGCCGTTACGCCATAACCCCCAATAGAAATTAATTTACCCCCTTCAACTGAAGCGTTACTGTAAACAATAACACGATCATTTTCTTTAAGTTGTATTGCAACATCACCAGAAATAATATCTGATAAAACATAACTGTTATAAGTTTTGATCCCATCCAAAATACCACTAACCACATCTACACGTTCAAGGTATACTTCAGGCTTGATTCCTTTGGCTGCATCAAAAATTAATGATTTTAAATCTGAATACCCTTTTAAAGAATAAACTCCAGGATCAAACACATGACCTGAAATAGTAACCATATTAGATTCAACATCAAGAATTTGGAAAAAAGTAATAGTATCACCATCTACAAGACTGATTTTAGTGTCATCTAGAGCCACTGTTAGTAGGGTTCTATCTGAAACAACATCAGATGTTCGATCTTTACTAGGGGTAATACGGCTAACATTAATCTTATTAGTTTGGGTAGTTGGTGGCAAGCCTCCAGCAATTTTAATTAAGCTGTTTAAGTCTTCTCCAGCCAGGGTTTCGTAAATAGCTGGATTGTACAACTCTCCACTTAGTTTGATGCTATTTTTTCGAGCTCCAACAAATACAATATCATTGTTAGTAAGCCTAATGTCTTGTCTAAGCTCTCCTTTTGTGATGTAATCATATAGATCAATTGTTTTGTGTAGCTTATTATTTCTGTAGATTTTAATTTCTCTAAGAGATCCACTATACTTAACTCCGCCTGCGGCATATAAAGCTGATAAAGCTGATCCAGAGGTATTGAGAATATGCGGTCCGGGTGATTCTACTTGTCCAAGAACGACTACTTTTACGGGTCTTAGTTGCGTTAAAGACACATCCAAAAAGGTACGCGCTGGAGAACTCATTAACCCAGAAAGGTATTTTCCTAAAAATAATTTTAAACGTGATTTTAAGGTCTTGAAAGTCATGCCAGAAGCAAAAAACAGACCATATCCAGTAATGTTAATATTTCCATTTCTGTCAACGGTGACATTTTGTTCAAGTGAATTGTCACCATAGGTGATAATTCTCATTTCATCGCCAGGACTTATTAAGTAACCTTCGTCTATGTTACCTAACAGATACTCCTTGTTTAAGTACGGGTTATTTTTAAAGATGTTGTAACCAAAGTAAGTATTTGGAGCTTCAGCAGTGACAGACACCAGGTCTTGAGTGTCATCTTCCGATACATCATCTGATACTGACTCTGTATCGGCGCTAATTTCTAAATCAGAGACCGTAGCATCTTTGGAACTATCACTTTGATTAACAGCATCATCACTAAAATTTGAATTTAAAATCTCGTCGTAACTAACCCCTTTTTGACGGGCGAGTGCACGGGCTTGGCTTTCGCTAATTCCATTTTGCTGTAAGGCCTTTTTAACATCCGATTTAGTGTTAATATTATTGGCTTTTGCCGTATTTAGTGCTTGATTAACCTCAGTATTGTTGGACTGTGAAAAGCCAAATAAACAAAAGAAGCTAAACAGAAAAAATAGTCTCATAAATTTGAATTTTTGTGAAAATATAACGCCAAAAAAACGTGTATATTTTATTATCAAGAACAAAATTACAACCTTATTTAAAACTTACCAATTTAATAGCTATTAAAACTAGAGATGTACAATGGAAAGAATACGATAAAAAGGAGTTAATTAAAATAAACTCAAGTTAATAAAATATGTATATTTTAACCACAATTATATGTAAAGATTTATTGACCTAATAGATTAAAATAACAAATTATAGTTGCCACACAGTATTAGATGGAAAAATATTACAAAATAAATTTACTATTTTTGAAGCATATAAAAAAATTCATGCCTAAACAAAAAGCGATTATCGTTAGCGGATACTTTAACCCCCTACACAAAGGACACATCGATTATATAAACTCCGCTAAATCCTTAGCACAGGTCTTGTTTGTTATTGTTAATAACGATGAGCAACGTGCGCTGAAGAACTCTAAGGAATTTCAAAAAGAAGCAGAACGTCTTTTTATCATAAGTAATTTGAAAGCGGTCGATCACGCCATACTATCAATTGACTCTGACCGTACGGTTTCTGCTACAATTAATAGTATTGCAAAAAATTATGGGAAAACCTATGAACTAGCATTTGCTAACGGAGGTGACCAAGACAATCAATCAATTCCAGAAGCACAAATCTGTAAAAACCTCGGAATTACTTTGATTGATGGCCTCGGAGATAAAATCCAATCTAGCAGCTGGTTACTTGAAAAATAAAACAATTTAATACTATG
>JGI26246J51724_1001294_pt1 | contig 11485 bp, 8 predicted proteins | sample SaaInlLV_10m_DNA_FD_51724 | JGI IMG/M metagenome (IMG submission 51724) | reverse complement strand
GACATTAAGCTGACCACCAAGTAACTCATCAGTCTTTTGTGATAAATCAAATACATCAATACCATCATAATCATTATCACACTCCTCTAATGGAGTAGGTACGTTGATAGTAGGAGGGTTGATTGTTGTTAATCCAAAGGATGTAGTTGAGTAACAATTTGGGAACGTGTTTTCAACAATTCTTACAAAAACAGTTTGATTAAATGGAGTAATATTTTGATAAGATTCAATATNGGCGATAGCGTTAATGTCTTGTTCAGCATCTTCTAAGGTCTCAAAATAACTAATAGTTGGTATAGTTGTAATTGATGCTGATATTGGTTCTGTCTGTTGAGATAAATCAAATAAACCAAAACCATCGACTAAATTATTATCACAAGAAAATAGTGTATCTGGAGATTCAATAGTAAGAGGAATATAAAATTCTACAAATAAATCATCAGAGTAATTACAAGTCTCTCCGTAAGAAATGTTAACTGAGTAATTTCCAGTTTCACTAACTTCTAGTACTGATGAATTTTCCCCTTCAATTTCGATATCATTATTAAACCAAGTATAATCTCCATTTTCAGTAAAAGTATCAATAGTGTAAGTATCATCAGGGCAGGGTGCTAGGCCGTTTTCAATAAGGATATCGTCACCTAAATCAATCCCTAAATCAAAACTTCCTCCCTCAAGAAATACAGCAGTATCNAAAGCGCTATCACCAGCATCTGCAACAGCTAATTTAATATGATAAGTTTGACCTGGAACAACTTCAGATTGAGCAGTAAAAGCTCTTGTGTATCCATCATATGCAATAGGAGATTCTCCTTCTGCTACATAACCACCAAAGTATTCTGGATTAGCAGCGCCACAGACCCCATTGTCTGGGTGAATGTTAGTTACTAATATTGGAGTGTCTGAATCTGGTAAAACTGCTAGATTTGTGGTTACTCCATCTTCGTTAGTTAAGAAAAAACCAAATATATCAGAAAAACTACATTCAAAACTTCCTTGATCGTACTCCTCCGACGCCATAATAAATCTAAAGCTAATATTATTGGAAATTGGGACAAAATCAAATTCAATTACTGACGCATTGTTGGTATTATCATTAGCACTGTCAGTTTGTTCCAATAATGTAGTTAAGTCTATATCTCCTGGCCATCCAAAATCTCCACTACTTTCATTTCCAATTCCTGGGTTAGGACCAGTTCCTAAACTAGCATCACCTGATGATAATATTATGCCTTGCGAAAACTCAAAATTATCAGAAATTTCACTAAAATATCCAATACCATTCACATCATCAAAATCAGTGCCTGAAGAGTAAGTTATATTTGAAATATCTGCACATTCATTATTAATTAAGATTTCAGTCACTAATTCTTCAACAGTGTAAGTACATTGATCAACCATGACATCTGGCGCAACTGGAGTTGGACTNGGATTAATTACAGCTCCAATCTCTATTCTGTTAAAGTTATCACACTCACCACCAGNAAAAGGAGATACAAAAAATGAAGTTGTTTCACTTATATCTGGGTTGAAGTTTGTTCCTTCAAAAATTAAATTTCCTCCAATCTGACTGTCATACCAATAAACATCTCCATCTCCAATATTTGATGATGCTACTAATTCTGTCAATTCATTTAGACACCCATTAAAATTACTTATTTCAACAATAGGAGCAAGTAAATTAGTACTTGAAGATAAATTCAAAACTGGATCTCCAGGCATACCACCAAATTCTACTATATATCCTTTGGGTTGATAAGGACCCGAGCCAGGGCCAGTATTACTTAGGTCATTCCAAGAGCCTATCAAGCCAATTGAAGGATCAGTTATATGAGCAAAATCTTCATCTCCTGACTGATTAGGTTCGGGTGGGTCATTATTCCAATTTGAATACATTCCAGCTGCTGCTGATCCATTAAAGTTACCATTCCAAAAATTTGTTCCTGCTTCAGGTCCTGTCACCCAATTCCATTGCCCTTCATTTGTGAAGTCCGATGCGCCAATCCATCCAGTCGCACTAGCTTGTTCAACAGCTATTTGTGATTCTTCTGGACTCATTATAGTTGCTAAATAACCTTGTAAACCAAAATAAGTCTGATTTTCAGCTGCTGTCTTAGCTTGTTGCCATGTGATTCCAAGAACATCAATATATTCATAGAAATGCCCAGTTGANGGTAAAAAATTAGCATCTCCGATAGTAAAAGAGAAGGACTTATCTACTGGGTTATTATTAGTACTACTAAATCTAACATCATAAACAGCTGGGATTATATCTGAATATAAGGCTTCAGCTCCACCAGGTCCTTTAAGTTCTAATTTTCCAGAAACTGGATCCCAAGTTTCTTGAATACCTGGGTGTACACCAATTAAACTAAGAACGTCTTCACCTTGTACATATCCCTGTGAAATCTGAATATATAATGCCTCTATAGATTCGTCATCAGGATCTGTGATATCAAAAAAGGTTACTATGGCTTGCTGAGATAATGGGCAGTAAAATTCATTTCCTTCAGAAAAAATTTCTGGCGGAAGATTATCTTGACTGAAAGATAGTTTAAATAGTAGTAATGTAAGTAAACATATTTTTCTAATCATTCCAATTATTGATTTTTTAGCTTGTCAAAAATAACATTTTAAATAAATAAAGAGAGATAAATTATTATCTAATATCATATTTAGTTAATAATCTACCAATTTCTGCTAGAAAGGGAATGCCAATCTCATCGTATTCATAATTATTATCATTAAGTATATTATTTGCATTAGTATAAATGCATGCAGTTATGACAAAGTGTCGATCAGAATTTTTGTTATATATATATGCGTTATCTATACTGTAACCATAGGCATTACCAACTTTATTAAATATATTATCATTTATCATGCCATTTTTATCTCCGTATATAAAAAATTTATTATAATTATTTGGGTACATGTTTTTATCAAATCCCATNTCAAATGGAGTTGAAGACATTAACTTTTGTATTAAAANATTNTGTGATTTAGATAAATAAAATTTTTTATTTTTTGAAATTTCAGGGAAAAACAAACAGATTAAAATATTATTCAACTCATTTATGGAAAAATAATTTTTTCTAGAAAAATCCATTGGTTTATTTTGCAGTTTGTTATTTGATATAAAACCAATTCCTTTATTTAAATTTTTCAAATTTAATTTTGATACAGGTTTGTTTTTGATTGATTTTTGAATTTTTAATATTTCTCCATTACTATAAAAAGTAATTTCTTTTGTTTCTAAATTATCAGAATCTTTAGTTGATAATCTATGAGAAATACTAAAGTCTTTAAAGCCCTTTTGTTTAAGCTTTTCATTGATGTAGTCTTGTCCCAAAAATTCAAATAGTCTATTATAAGATTCATTACTACTAATTATAAATAAATCTGTTATTTCTTTTTTGAATGTAGTAATTATGGAGTCGCCCTGAATTGAAAATTCACTATTGATATTTAAATTAGAACTTTCATTTATTTTTTCAATGGTTAATAATGCAATTGGAAGTTTTATNGAACTAGCAGGGTAGAAGTAGTTATTTTTATCCGAATTAAATTTTTTCTTATGTATNGTAAAGCTTTTCCCTCTTTTCTTTAACTCGGTTAATATTATTTGAACTTCAAATTTTTCTTGGTTACCATAAACATAACTAATTAATTCAGACTCACTGTTTTTTAAAATTGTTTCCAAAGATTGAGCATAAGAGTTTTTAATGAAAATCAATAAAAACAACAGAGTGTATTTAATTATTTTTACAAAAATTTTGTCCACATATTAAAGATATAGTTTTAAAAGTTAATGTTAATATATATTAACTTTAAATGTTGGTCATATCCATGAGGTTAATTACATTTGCCTTGCTAATTATTATATACTAATTATGAACTTACACGAATATCAAGGTAAAGAAATGTTAAGTAGTTTTGGAGTTAGGATTCAAAGAGGCTTAGTTGCTCAAAATTCTGATGAAGCCGTAGAGTGTGCAAAAAAACTTACTGAAACAACTGGTACAAGTTGGTTTGTAATAAAAGCTCAAGTACATGCAGGTGGGCGTGGTAAAGGAGGTGGAGTTAAGCTTGCTAAAAACTTAGAAGAAGTTAAATCCATTTCTAACGATATTATTGGTATGAACCTTATTACTCCTCAAACTTCTGCTGAAGGTAAAAAGGTACATCAGGTNCTAATTGCTGAAGATGTTTATTACCCTGGCGAGTCAGAAACAAGTGAATTTTACATGTCTGTACTTTTAAATAGATCTACAGGAAATAATATGATTATGTACTCCACTGAAGGTGGTATGGATATTGAAACTGTTGCTGAAGAAACTCCTCATTTAATACATACAATTGATATAGATCCATCTACAGGGATACTACCATTTCAAGCTCGTCAAGTTGCATTTAATTTAGGGCTGTCTGGTTTGGCTTTTAAAGAAATGACCAAATTTGTAGTTTCCCTTTACAATGCTTATGATAAATCTGATTCTTCATTATTTGAAATCAATCCAGTTTTGAAAACAAGTGATGATAAAATTTTAGCTGTAGATGCTAAAGTTTCAATTGATGATAATGCACTGTTTAGACACAAAGATTATGCTCAGCTTAGAGATCTTAGGGAAGAAAATCCTATTGAAGTGGAAGCTAATAAAGTTGGTCTTAATTATGTTGATTTAGATGGAAATGTTGGCTGTATGGTTAATGGTGCTGGACTGGCCATGGCTACTATGGATCTTATAAAACAATCTGGAGGTGAGCCAGCTAATTTTTTAGATGTTGGTGGTACTGCTGATGCAGAAAGAGTAGAAATTGCATTTAGAATTATTTTAAAAGACCCTAATGTCAAAGCAATATTAGTTAATATTTTTGGTGGCATTGTAAGATGTGATAGGGTAGCCCAAGGAATTGTTGATGCTTACAACAATATGAAGGATTCAATCAACATTCCAATTATTGTAAGACTACAAGGCACAAATGCTGATCTAGCTAAGGAAATAATTGATAATTCTGGATTAGATGTTCAAAGTGCAGTAGAATTTGAAGANGCTGCTCAAAAAGTTCAAAATGTTTTAGCTAGCTAAACTTGTTTGATTTTACATCTTGTAATTCTTTAATCTGATCTCTGTATTTTGCTGCTTCTATGAAGTCTAAGTTTTTAGCTGATCCTTCCATAAGTTTCCTTATTTCTCTTATTTTTTTGTCTACCTGCTTTTTATTTATAAAATGTTCACTTCTTTTATTTATAATTTTTAATTCTTTCTCTTGATCCTCTTTGTTTTTGGTTAAAGCGTTATTCAAAGATTTTGTTATGGCAGTAGGAGTGATGTTGTTTTCTTTATTATACTTAATTTGTCTTCTGTAGTTAGTCTCGTCTATAGTTTTTTGCATACTTTTAGTAATCTTGTCAGCATACATTATTGCTCTCCCATCAAGATGCCTGGCTGCTCTTCCAACAGTTTGTGTTAAAGCTCTTGCAGATCTTAAAAAACCCTCTTTGTCTGCATCTATAATTGCAACTAAAGAAACTTCTGGTAAATCTAGACCTTCTCTTAATAAATTGACACCTACTAAAACATCAAATATACCTTCACGTAAATCTTGCATTATTTCTACCCTTTCTAGCGTGTCAACATCACTGTGTATGTATCTTGTTCTAATATCAATTTTAATTAAATACTTAGTAAGCTCCTCGGCCATTCTTTTTGTAAGTGTTGTTACTAATATTCTTTCGTCTTTTGTTACTCTTTTTTGAATTTCATTAATTAAATCATCAATTTGTTTTTCACTTGGCTTTACTTCAATGATAGGATCTAGCAACCCTGTTGGTCTAATTATTTGTTCTGTGTATAAACCTTCAGTCTTACTTAACTCATAATCAGCTGGTGTCGCACTTACATAGATTACATTTTTTTGTAAACTTTCAAATTCCTCAAATTTTAAAGGTCTATTATCCATTGCGGCTGGAAGTCTAAANCCATAGTCAACAAGGTTTTCCTTTCTACTTCTATCTCCTCCGTACATAGCATGTACTTGAGAAACAGTAACGTGACTTTCATCAATTACCATTAAATAATCGTCAGGAAAATAGTCAAGTAAACAAAATGGTCTTGTTCCAGGATTTCTTCCGTCTAGATATCTAGAATAGTTTTCAATTCCAGAACAATAGCCTAATTCTCTAATCATTTCTAAATCAAACTCAGTTCTTTCTTTTAATCTTTTAGCCTCTAAATGTTTTCCAATTTCCTTGAAATAATCATGTTGCTTTACTAAATCATCCTGTATATTTTTTATTGCATTTTGTAAAATGTCGGGTGAGGTAACAAATATATTTGCTGGAAATATATTTAATTTTTTAAAATCCTCAATCTTGTTATTTGAAATTGGATCAAAAGACTCTATTTCTTCAATTTCATCTCCAAAAAAATGGATTCTGTAAGCTTCATCTGCATAACCGGGAAATACATCAATAGTGTCCCCTTTAATTCTAAAATTACCCCTATTAAATTCAGCTTCAGTCCTTGAGTACAAGCTTTGAACTAATCGATTTAATAATTTAGTTCTTGAAATCTTTTGATCAACTTCTAATTCAATTATATTTTTTTGAAACTCAACAGGATTTCCAATTCCATATAAACATGAAACAGATGCAATGACTATTATATCCCTTCTTCCGGAAAGCAGGGAAGTGGTTGTACTTAATCTAAGCTTTTCAATTTCTTCATTAATAGATAAATCTTTTTCTATGTATGTACCACTAACAGGCATGTATGCTTCTGGTTGATAGTAGTCATAATAAGAAACAAAGTATTCGACAGCATTATTTGGAAAAAACTGCTTGAACTCAGAATATAATTGGGCGGCTAAAGTTTTATTGTGCGCTAGTACTAATGTAGGACGCTGAATGTTTTCAATTACATTTGCAACTGTAAACGTTTTACCTGAACCTGTTACACCTAAAAGAGTTTGATACTTTTCATTAGATTCAACACCATTTGTCAACTGGTTAATTGCATTTGGTTGATCTCCAGTTGGTTTAAAATCAGAGTGTATTTTAAAGTCCATTTAGTTAAATCAAATCTATTTAATTATAAAAATTATCATATTCATTGTAATCTTCTAACTCATCATCTTCATTCTCATCTTCAAATCTATTTTCAGCTTTGAATTTTTTTTCAGGAACTGTAGTTGGTATTTGACCTTTTGAAAAAATTAGATTAGGATAATTTACCCCACTGGTTAGCTCAACAATTTCTACTAACTCAATTAAAAAGGTCCACAGATTTAGAAAATCATAAACATAGATTATTCTATTGTTATTTTCATTAATCTCACTGTCCATTAAAACATCGCTCATCAACCTATTAGTTTCACCAATATCTCCAAGATCAAACAATGAGATTTCTTCACCTTGATTCCACTCATTGTCACTTAAGTAAAAAGAGGCCATTTCATTACCTTCAAAACCAAAAGATTGTGTAATTGAATTGTGAAAGTCTTCAAGGTTATCAGATTTATTAATTTCAATATCTCTAAAAACATCATCATCAGTATCATTGTCAAGTATTACCCTTAATCTGTAAATCATTCAATTTCTATTTTGCGAATTAACATATTTCTAATTAAATATTCTAGTAAAATGTAAAACTGTAATCCAAAAATCATTGTAGCTATAACTAAATGAATAGGCTGACTTAGCAACGGAAAATCAAAGTAATACATTAAAATTCCAGTTGCAATCTCAACTCCTATGAAAAACATTACATAATTAACTTTATTGTATCCTAAACTTAATTTTTTATTTAAGTAAAAAAGATAAAAATTCACTAACAATACTAGAATTGAAAAGCTTCTATGTACATAGAATTTTAATGGCACCCCTGTGAGCCAATTTGATTTGTCATAACCAATTAGTTTTACTTGTTCATCTACAAATTCTCTAACTTGTGTGCCGATTATAACTTGAACAAGTGTTAGTATTATTGAAAATATAATTAGATTTTTAAATAAATAGTTCTCTGATTTATTAACTTTTTTTGTTTGAACTATTAGAATTAATATTAAAGCAACTATAACCAATGCCATTAACATATGAACAGTTATTTTGTATGGTGCTAAATTTGAATCAACCACAGTTTTTCCAAGCCATGCTTGAAATCCCATTCCAAATACAGTTAGTAGAGAAATTATCGAAAGATATTTGTAATCTTTCCAATAGTAAATACTAATCAAAGTAAATAGGAGTATTGGAATGCCTGCTAATGCACCTATGAGTCTGTTAATATATTCAATCCAGGTGTGTNCAGGATCATAAACAACATAATCATGTTTTTCAAATAAATTCCAATTATTTAAATTAATTATTTCTTCAGATTTAAAGTCTTTAATGGCAGTGTAGAAATTTTCAGAATTTAGAAGAATCATTTCTCCTTCATTATAGTCATGAAATGGTTTGAATAATAACTGACTTCCCTCTGTTGGAGGAATTAGATAACCAAAACATTTTGGCCAATCAGGACATCCCATTCCGGATCCTGTCATTCTAACTATTGCACCAGCAATAATTACTAGATAAATTAATACTAACGAGATTTTAGTAAGTTGGTTGAATCGTTTGTTCATTTTTTTAAACCCAGTTTTTTTGCTTCATTAATCATAAGTTCATAAGCAGCATTGTATTCATTAGGAATATCACCCTCTAGTATTGCTTCTTTAATTATTTCTTTTAATGTTCCAATGACCTTAGATGGTTTAACTTTAAACGTAGTCATGATTTCTTGTCCAGTTATTGGAGGTTGAAAGTTTCTAATATTATCTCTTTCTTCGACTTCAACAATCTTATTTCTTACCATTTTAAAATTGTTATGGTATTTGATGAATTTCTTTTCGTTTTTAGTGGTAATATCTGCCTCACAAAGTGTCATTAGGTCGTCTACGTAATTACCGGCATCAAACACCAATCTTCGAACAGCTGAATCTGTAACAATATCTTGCGCCAAGACAATTGGTCTAGAGCTCATAAATACCAGCTTTTGAACATACTTCATCTTATCGTTTAGAGGTAGTTTAAGTCGTTTAAACAAATGATAAACCATTTTAGATCCTTCAAATTCATGTCCGTGAAAAGTCCATCCTACTTTTTTACTAAATCTTTTTGTGGGAGCTTTTCCGATATCGTGCAAAAGAGCTGCCCATCTAAGCCAAAGATCATTAGTTTGTTTACAAATGTTGTCTAAAACCTCTAAAGTATGATAAAAATTATCTTTATGGGTTTGCCCCTCTATTTCATCTACTCCCTTTAATGAAGTTATTTCGGGTAATATATATTTTAAAAGCCCACATTTTTCTAATAATATGAAGCCAATAGATGGTTTGTCAGTGAGTAATATTTTATTTAATTCGACAACTATTCTTTCCTCGGTAATAATTTTAATCCTAGATGATAAACTTTCAATAGATTTTAATGAACTATTATCAATTTTAAAATTGAGTTTGGTAGCAAAACGAATTGCTCGCAACATTCTAAGAGGATCATCATTGTAGGTAATTTCAGGATTTAACGGGGTTTTAATTAATTTATTTTCAATGTCTTTCAATCCGTTAAAAGGATCAACTAAAGCTCCATAGTTTTTTTTGTTTAAGCTAAAGGCCATGGAATTAATGGTGAAATCTCTTCTGTTTTGATCATCTTCCAGTGTGCCAGTTACTACCATAGGATTTCTACTTTCCTTATTGTAAGATTCTTTTCTTGCTCCAACAAATTCTATTTCCAAATCATTAAATCTAAACATAGCCGTACCATAAGTTTTAAAAATGGTAACCTTTGGAGTGTTTTTTATTTTCTTTGACACATAATTTGCAAATTCAATCCCATCTCCAACTACAACTATATCTATATCTTTTGGTATAGATTTTTTAATAATATAATCTCTAACAAAACCTCCAATAACATAACATTCTAAGTTTAATTCTTCTGCACAAGTACTGATAAGAGAAAATATGTTATTTTTTAAAGCTTTAGTATAAATCATTTTTTATTTTATTATCTAATTTTTAAAATTGATCCGTCTAAATTAATCTTAATAATTGATGATGCTATATTAGATGAGTTGGTGTTTGGTAAATTTACGACATAGTCAACTTGTTTTAAAATCTTGGTATTGATTTCTTTTAGATTATGGGCAGTTTTTTGACCACTTAAATTTGCTGATGTTGATACAATTGGTTTTCCAAATTTTTCAATTAGCTTTTTACAAAATTCGTGATCAACAATACGAAAGCCTATACTATCATTTTCACCTAATAATTCCTTTGAAATATTAATTGAATGGTTATAAATTATAGTAGTTGGTAATGAAGCTTCATTTAATATCTTAAATGACTCCTTTGGAACTGATCTGACGTATTTATTTAACATTGAAGTCTTATTTAATAAGCAAAGCATTGGATTTGATGAATCTCTTTGCTTTATTTTATAAATTTTTTTTATTGCAGTATCGTTGGTAGCATCGCATCCAATTCCCCATACTGTATCTGTAGGGTAAACAATAACACCTCCATTACTTAAAATTTTAGCAGCTTTTTCAACCTCTTTGTCAATAATATTACTCATTAATAAATATATTTACATCAAATATAAAAATAACCTTTTGATAAAAGTCAAATTAATAAATACTGATTATAATTCCCGTAGTGATATTATTGAAAATTTTATCAAAAATTTTGATAGTTCAGGAGTTGTAATTAAGGATTCAAGAAATGTAATAAAGTCTTTTGAATCAGATAAGGTTACATATAATATAAAGTCGTTCAAAATTCCCAATATTTTTAATGCAATCATATACAATAAACTTAGATCTAGTAAGGCAGAGAGGTCTTACAGATATGCTCAAAAACTATTAAGTATTGGAATTAATACCCCTGATCCAATTGCGTATTTTGAGTTTAAAACAAGATTATTTTTGAAAAATAGTTATTATGTCTCTAAAAATATTGAATATAATTTTTCAATTAGAGAAGTAATCAAAGATTTAAATTTTAAAAATCGTGAAAATATTTTAAAGTTATTTTCTGAATTTACATTTAAGCTCCATGAAAATAATATCAATTATTTAGACCATTCACCAGGGAACACACTAATTAAAGTAAATGAAAATAAGTATAAATTTTACCTAATTGATTTAAATAGAATGGAATTTAAAAAAATGAGTTTAGATGATAGAATGAAAAACTTTAACAGATTAACCCAGGACTCTAATGTAATAAAGATTTTTAGTGAACAATATGCTAGTTTATANAAAGTAGATAATGATATTATCTATAAAAAAATGTTATTCTATTCAAATAAATTCTTCTCAAACAGANGTAAGNTAAAAAAATTAAAAAANTTCAAGTTTTAAAATCCAAAAATTTTATAAACTTTTAATCTTCTTAAAAAAGATAGTTTTCTCACTCTGGGTACACCACTATTTGATATGTA
>JGI26246J51724_1001293_pt1 | contig 11487 bp, 5 predicted proteins | sample SaaInlLV_10m_DNA_FD_51724 | JGI IMG/M metagenome (IMG submission 51724) | reverse complement strand
GTTCGAGACCAGAAGCAGGAAGCAGCCTAGTTTTTTCGTTGCTTAGGCAGCGAGACACAAAATTTATATTAATTATTTTATTAGGAGATAAGAGTCATGGCTCTATCTAAAGAAGACGTATTAGAAGCAATCGCCGAAATGTCGGTAATGGACGTTGTTCAGCTGGTTGAAGCAATGGAAGAGAAGTTTGGCGTATCTGCAGCTGCCGCTGTAGCCGCTGCTCCTGCCGCTGCTGCAGGCGAAGCTGTTGCTGCTGAAGAACAGACTGAGTTCGATATCGTTCTTACTGGCGCAGGCGAGAAGAAAGTAAACGTCATTAAAGCGGTTCGCGGCATTACAGGTCTTGGCCTGAAAGAAGCGAAAGAGCTTGTTGATGGCGCACCTTCAACATTGAAGGAAGCTGCACCTAAAGGCGAAGCTGAAGAAGCTAAGAAAGCTCTCGAAGAGGCTGGCGCCACAGTTGAGCTTAAGTAATCTGCTTAAGCTGAAAACCGATGCTCACCGGATGCAGATTTCTGCATCCGGTGTTCGTCGTTGTAAGACTTCTACACCCTTAGTACCCCACTAGTACGCAACGCTAGGAACACAGCAATGGCCTATTCGTATACAGAGAAAAAACGAATCCGTAAAAACTTTGGCAAACTGCCGAGTGCTATGGATATACCGTACCTCTTATCTATACAAGTCGATTCCTATAGACAGTTTACACAACTCGACAGCCCTCTCGACGCGCGCAAAGACCAAGGTCTACATGCAGCGTTTAAGTCCGTTTTCCCAATAGTCAGCTATTCGGGCAAAGCCGTACTCGAGTACGTGAGCTACGAGCTAGGTAAGCCGGTATTCGACGTGAAAGAGTGTCAATTGCGCGGTTCTACTTATTCCGTCTCCTTGCGGGTGAAAGTTAGGTTGATCCTTTACGATAAGGAATCAACGACTCAAACCATTAAGGATATTAAAGAGCAAGAAGTCTATATGGGCGAAATCCCATTGATGACCGACTCTGGAACATTCGTCATTAACGGTACGGAGCGAGTCGTTGTGTCTCAGCTACACCGTTCGCCTGGCGTGTTCTTTGACCACGACCGCGGAAAAACGCACAGCTCGGGCAAGCTGCTCTACTCTGCGCGCGTGATTCCTTACCGTGGTTCATGGTTAGACTTCGAATTCGATCCGAAAGACATGGTCTACGTGCGCATTGACCGTCGCCGCAAATTGCCTGCGACTGTTCTTATGCGAGCGCTTGGTTATTCGTCGCAGGAAATTCTCGAGGCTTTTTACGAGAACAACACGTTTAAAATCACTAAAGGCAAGGAGCCTAGCTTCTCGCTTCAGCTTATTCCTGCGCGGCTACGTGGCGAAGTGCTTAACTTTGACATTACCGACAAGAAGGGCGCTGTCATCGTTGAGAATGGGCGTCGTATTACCAGTCGTCACGTTCGACAGATGGAAACAGCAAAGCTCAAAGATCTAATCGTAACTGAAGACTTCCTTGCGGGTGAAGCGCTTGCAGCCGATGTTGTGAATCAGGAGACTGGCGAGATAATCTTCGCGTGTAACGCTGAGATCACTCACGAAATGCTTGCTGAATTTGTTGAGCAGGGCGTCACTGAATTCCAAACGATTTACACGAATGACCTNGACTGCGGTCCTTTTGTGTCAGACACATTGCGTATCGATGGCACTACATCGAAGCTCGAAGCGATGGTCGAAATTTATCGCATGATGCGTCCAGGCGAGCCGCCAACTAAAGAGTCGGCCGAAAATCTGTTCGCAAACTTATTCTTCTCACCTGAGCGTTATGACCTCTCGGCTGTTGGCCGCATGAAGTTTAACCGCCGCTTAGGTCGCCAAGAGACCGAAGGGTCTGCCGTGCTCGACCAAGACGACATTGTCGAAGTGTTGAAAACACTCGTCGGTATTCGTAATGGTTTTGGTTCGGTTGATGATATCGATCACCTTGGCAACCGCCGCATTCGCTCGGTCGGTGAGATGGCAGAAAATCAGTTCCGCGTTGGCCTCGTCCGCGTAGAGCGAGCTGTCAAAGAACGTCTAAGCATGGCTGATTCCGAAGGGCTCATGCCGCAAGACATGATCAATGCGAAACCAGTTGCCGCAGCGATCAAAGAGTTTTTTGGTTCGAGCCAGCTCTCTCAGTTTATGGATCAGAACAATCCATTGTCTGAGGTGACGCATAAGCGCCGCGTTTCGGCCCTCGGTCCGGGTGGTCTTACCCGCGAGCGTGCTGGATTCGAAGTGCGCGACGTGCACCCGACTCACTATGGTCGTGTATGCCCAATTGAGACGCCTGAGGGACCTAACATTGGTCTAATCAACTCGCTTGCAACCTATGCGCGTACGAATCATTACGGTTTCCTCGAGAGCCCGTACCGCAAAGTAGTGAAGAACAAAGTTACAGATGAGATCGACTATCTATCAGCAATTGATGAAAGCGATTTCGTTATTGCACAAGCGAGCGCGCCACTCGATAAGAAAGGTGGATTTGTCGATACGCTAGTCACCGTTCGTTATAAGGGCGAGACGACTCTCAAGCTCCGCGAAGAAGTCGACTACATGGACGTTGCGCCACAGCAGATGGTGTCTGTTGCAGCCGCATTGATCCCATTCCTCGAACACGATGACGCTAACCGCGCATTGATGGGCTCGAACATGCAACGCCAAGCTGTTCCGACACTTAAGACAGAAAAGCCNTTAGTAGGAACCGGCATGGAGCGTAATGTCGCCGCCGATTCGGGTGTTTGTGAGGTTGCCTTCCGTGGTGGTGTTATCGAGAGCGTTGACGGCGCGCGCATCATCGTTCGCGTTAATGACGAAGAGACGGACGCGGGTGAGGCGGGTGTAGATATTTACAACCTAACCAAATACACACGCTCTAATCAGAATACGTGTATCAGCCAGAAGCCTCTCGTGAAAGAGGGTGACATCGTGACACGAGGCGATATTCTCGCCGACGGTCCTTCGATAGACATGGGTGAGCTCGCGCTTGGTCAAAACATGCGCATAGCGTTTATGCCTTGGAATGGCTATAACTTCGAGGATTCGATCCTAATTTCTGAACGAGTAGTCAAGGAAGATCGTTTCACGACTATTCACATCCAAGAGCTTACGTGTGTCGCTCGCGATACGAAACTTGGTTCTGAAGAAATTACGGCTGATATTCCGAATGTCGGCGAAGGCGCACTNAGCAAACTCGACGAGTCGGGTATCGTATACATTGGTGCTGAGGTTNGCGCGGGTGACATTCTCGTCGGTAAGGTGACGCCTAAAGGCGAGACTCAGCTGACGCCAGAAGAGAAGCTCCTGCGTGCGATCTTTGGCGAGAAAGCCTCTGACGTTAAAGATACGTCGCAGCGCGTTCCAACCAGTGTGACCGGNACTGTNATCGACGTGCAAGTGTTTACGCGTGATGGCCTTGAGAAAGACAAGCGTGCAATCNAAATCGAAGAGTCGCAGCTCAAAAAAGTGCGAAAAGACATCGAAGACGAGTTCCGCATTGTCCANGGCGCGACCTACGAGCGCTTAGAGAAAGCATTACTCAATAAAGTCGTTGCCGGCGGACCTAAGCTTAAGAAGGGTCAGAAAGTCACTGCTGNGTATTTGGCCGAACTTCCACGCGANGACTGGTTCAAGCTCCGTCTGTCTGATGACGCAGTTAATAAGCAGCTAGAGCGTGCAGAAGAGCAGCTCAAAGAGCGTCGCGCCGAATTAGACGCGCGCTATGAAGACAAGCGCGGCAAGTTAACCCAAGGCGACGATCTCGCCCCAGGCGTGCTTAAGATCGTAAAGGTCTATCTTGCTATCAAACGTCGCATTCAGCCGGGTGACAAAATGGCAGGACGCCATGGTAACAAAGGTGTTATCTCGGTGATCATGCCTGTCGAAGATATGCCGTACGATGAAAAAGGTGAGCCGGTCGATATCGTGCTCAATCCTCTCGGCGTACCGTCGCGTATGAACGTGGGTCAGATTCTTGAGACTCACCTCGGTGCGGCTGCTAAGGGCCTTGGTAATCGAATTGGTGAGATGCTCGACTCGCAGAAGAAAGCGGCTGACGTGCGTAAGCTGTTGACCGAGGTTTACAATAAAATCGGCGACAAGCAAGAAGATCTGAAGAGCTTCAGCGATGATGAAATTCTCGAGCTCGCACACAATCTTCGTGCAGGCGTGCCTATGGCAACACCTGTGTTCGATGGTGCAGCCGAGACTGAAATCAAAGGCATGCTCGAACTAGCAGGTATCGATGAAAGCGGACAGGTAAGCCTGCGCGATGGTCGCACCGGCGAAGAGTTTGATCGCAAAGTCACAGTCGGCATCATGTATATGCTCAAGCTTAACCACTTGGTCGATGACAAGATGCACGCGCGATCGACAGGTAGCTACAGCCTCGTTACTCAGCAACCGCTGGGCGGTAAGGCTCAGTTCGGCGGCCAGCGCTTCGGAGAGATGGAAGTATGGGCTCTCGAAGCTTATGGCGCTGCATACACTCTGCAAGAGATGCTNACNGTGAAGTCNGACGACGTCGCGGGCCGGACGAAGATGTATAANAACATCGTCGACGGAGACCATCGCATGGAGCCTGGTATGCCTGAGTCGTTTAACGTTCTCTTGAAAGAGATTCGATCTCTTGCAATCGACATGGAGTTGGATGTCAGCAAATAAGCTGGCATTCACGTCGGTTCGCCAAGCGAGCTAAAACGCAAGAATTAGTGAATATTAAAGCCGTGGCGCGTTACCCGCGTCAGGTGGAGGATCTAGAATGAAAGACCTACTAGGGTTGTTAAAGTCTCAGTCACCATCCGATGAATTTGACTCCATTCGCATCGGTCTTGCCTCTCCGGAGATGATCAGAGCGTGGTCGTTCGGCGAAGTGAAAAAGCCTGAAACTATAAACTATAGGACATTCAAGCCTGAGCGCGATGGGTTGTTCTGCGCCAAAATTTTCGGCCCAACCAAAGACTACGAGTGCCTCTGTGGCAAATACAAGCGACTTAAGCATCGCGGCGTAATCTGTGAAAAATGTGGCGTAGAGGTAGCGCTGTCTAAAGTTCGTCGCGACCGTATGGGTCATATCGAACTGGCGAGCCCGGTTGCACACATTTGGTTCCTCAAGTCATTGCCNTCGCGCATTGGCCTGCTTCTCGATATGACGCTTCGCGACATCGAGCGAATTCTTTACTTCGAGTCTTTTGTTGTGACCGATCCTGGTATGACAAACCTCGAGAAAGGACAGCTACTAAACGACGAGCAGTATTTCGAGGCGATGGAAGAGTTCAGCGATGAGTTTGACGCCAAAATGGGCGCCGAGGCTATTCAAGCGCTGATGAAAGATCTCGAAGTCGACGCTGAAGTTGCGCGTCTGCGCGAAGAAATTCCAGCGACTAATTCTGAGACCAAACTCAAGAAACTCTCGAAGCGATTGAAGCTCCTCGAGGCGTTTGCCGAGTCAGGAAACAAGCCCGAGTGGATGGTAATGAACGTGCTGCCGGTTCTGCCGCCAGATTTGCGCCCACTCGTGCCACTCGATGGCGGCCGTTTTGCCACATCTGATCTCAACGACTTGTATCGTCGAGTAATCAACCGTAACAATCGACTCAAGCGACTGCTCGATCTTAATGCGCCTGATATTATCGTGCGTAATGAGAAGCGCATGTTGCAAGAAGCGGTCGATGCGCTTCTCGATAATGGCCGTCGTGGCCGTGCGATTACCGGTTCGAACAAGCGTCCCCTTAAGTCGCTCGCCGACATGATTAAAGGCAAGCAGGGTCGCTTCCGTCAGAACTTGCTCGGNAAGCGCGTAGACTACTCTGGCCGTTCTGTGATCGTGGTTGGCCCTACNCTGCGTTTGCACCAGTGTGGACTGCCTAAGAAAATGGCATTGGAACTCTTTAAGCCGTTTATTTTTGGCAAGCTCGAGCGTCGTGGTCTTGCGACAACAATTAAAGCTGCTAAGAAAATGGTTGAGCGTGAAACAGCTGAGGTGTGGGATATTCTCGCCGACGTGATTCGCGAGCATCCGGTGCTTCTCAACCGCGCGCCGACNCTTCACCGTCTTGGTATTCAGGCTTTTGAGCCGGTGCTAATCGAAGGCAAAGCGATTCAGCTGCATCCGCTTGTTTGTGCNGCCTACAACGCNGACTTTGATGGCGACCAAATGGCCGTTCACGTCCCGCTTACGCTCGAAGCACAGCTCGAAGCGCGCACGCTAATGATGTCTACAAATAACATCTTGGCGCCAGCGAACGGCGAACCAATTATTGTGCCTTCGCAAGACGTGGTGTTGGGTCTCTACTACATGACTCGCTCACGCGTGAACGCGAAAGGCGAAGGTATGACTTTCGCCGATGCGAAGGAAGTGCAACGCGCTTACGATTCAGGCAACGCACACCTACAAGCTCGGATCAAAGCGCGTATCACTGACTATGAAAAGAACGAAGAGGGTGAGTTAGTTGCGACCACCGCGATCGTCGACACAACCGTCGGCCGCGTGCTGCTTTCTAATATCGTGCCCAAGGGCCTCCCGTTCTCCATGGTTAACCAGAAGATGGCNAAGAAGCAAATCTCTGGAATTTTGAACGCGTGTTATCGTAACGTTGGCTTGAAAGAGACAGTAATTTTCGCCGACCAACTTATGTATACAGGCTATAAATATTCGACTCGCTCGGGTTCGTCTATCGGTGTTAACGACTTCGTTATACCAGACGAGAAAGCGGCGATTATCGGCCAAGCAAACAACGAAGTCGAAGAGATCGAAAACCAATTTGCTTCAGGTCTTGTTACGCAAGGCGAGAAATACAATAAAGTTATCGACATCTGGTCTCGTGCAAACGACGTCGTCGCCAAGGCTATGATGGAAGGTCTCTCTACAGAGTCGGTCATTAACAAGGCAGGAGAGGAGGAGCAGCAAGAGTCGTTTAACTCGGTTTATATTTATGCCGACTCAGGCGCTCGTGGCTCCCCCGCACAGATTCGTCAACTCGCGGGTATGCGCGGCCTCATGGCGCGTCCAGACGGCTCGATCATTGAGACGCCGATTACAGCGAACTTCCGCGAAGGACTTAGCGTGTCGCAGTACTTTACCTCGACACACGGTGCGCGTAAGGGTCTAGCCGACACCGCATTGAAGACAGCGAACTCTGGTTACCTGACACGTCGCTTGGTTGATATCTCGCAGGATCTCGTGGTCACAGAAGTCGACTGCGGTACCGAAGAAGGTCTCACCATGGCGCCAATCATCGAAGGCGGCGACATCATCGCGCCACTCGGTGATCGTGTGCTCGGTCGAACGCTTGCTGCAGATGTAATTAACGAAGAGACAGGTGAGGTTATCGCAGAGAGTGGCACGCTCATTAGCGAGCGTATGGTTGATATTCTCGATGCCGGTGGTGTTGATAAGGTCTACGTCCGCTCGCCAATTACCTGTGCAACTCGTTTCGGTATTTGCTCAACTTGTTACGGACGTGACCTTGCGCGCGGTCATCAGGTTAACGTCGGTGAAGCTATCGGAGTCATCGCGGCACAGTCTATCGGCGAGCCGGGCACGCAGCTCACAATGCGTACATTCCACATCGGTGGAGCGGCATCACGCGCGACGGCCAACGACAGCGTTCAGGTAAAGAACACCGGTACTGTGCATCTGCACAACATGAAGACGGTGGAAAACATCAAAGGCGAGCTTGTCGTAGTGTCGCGATCCGGTGAATTGATTGTCGATGACACACAGGGCCGCGAGCGCGAGCGTTATAAGCTCCCCTACGGCGCGTTGATCACTATTGGTAAAAATACTGCAGTCGAAGCAGGACAGATTGTCGCCACATGGGACCCGCACACGCATCCGATCGTCTCGGAAGTGGCTGGTATGGTTGCCTTTAGCGCGATGGAAGAGGGCATCACTGTTCGCGAGCAGACAGACGAAATTACTGGTCTTACCAGTATTTCGATCATCGATCCTAACGAGCGATCTTCTTCAGCGAAGGAACTGCGACCTGCGGTTACCGTAGTCGACAAGAAGGGTAAAGAAATTTACCTGCCTGGCACTACGCACCCAGCTCACTATTTCTTGCCAGCGGGTTCTATCGTGTCGCTTAAAGACAGCGCCGCGCTCAACATCGGTGACGTTGTTGCGAGAATTCCGCAGGAAGGCTCGAAAACTCGCGATATCACGGGTGGTCTGCCGCGTGTTGCTGACTTATTCGAGGCGCGTAAGCCAAAAGAGCCTGCGATCCTCGCTGAAATATCTGGCACGGTTAGCTACGGCAAAGAGACCAAGGGCAAGCGTCGCCTTGTGATCACGCCGAAAGATGGCATTAACCCAATCGATGGCAGCGATCATTACGAAGTGCTCATTCCTAAGTGGCGCACCATGACTGTGTTCGAAGGTGAATACATCGAGAAAGGTGAAGTTGTGTCCGAAGGACCACCAGCACCTCACGATATTCTCCGCCTCAAGGGTGTAGAAGCACTGGCTCAGTATATCGTTAACGAAGTTCAGGACGTCTACCGCTTGCAGGGTGTACGCATTAACGACAAGCACATCGAAGTTATCGTGCGTCAGATGCTCCGTAAGGTTGAAGTGTCGAATCCTGGAGAGTCACATCTCATCAAGGGCGAGCAGCTTACTTTCACCCAGGTGCTCGAGGTTAANGATAATCTGCGTGAAGAAGGCAAGTCCGAAGCTCGATTCGAACGCATGCTGCTCGGTATTACTAAGGCATCGTTGGCGACTGAGTCGTTCATCTCGGCGGCATCATTCCAAGAGACAACGCGTGTGCTAACCGAAGCGGCTGTTACTGGAAAGCGGGACTTCCTCCGCGGTCTCAAAGAGAACGTGGTCGTGGGCCGCTTGATCCCTGCGGGTACTGGACTTGCCTATCATGCTGCACGCAAGAAGGCTTACGCCGACAATGCCGCGTCTGATTCGGTCAGCGCAAGTGACGTTGAAGCGGCACTGAGTGAAGCGCTCAAAGAAGAGATGCAAAACGCCAGCGCTGATGCCTAGTCGTTTTGCCTGCGAGCGAGCTTTAGGGCTCGTTCGCGAGTAACGGTTGACTCAGAGGGGTGTGGTCTTTAGAATCCGCACTCCTTTCAGCCGGCTGTCGTTAAGCTGGCTGTCGTGCGCCTCGGCAAAACTCTCTAAAAGAGAGCAATCCGAACCACGCGAGCTCGTCGATCGCTAAGTGATGATCTGACGATTATTTANNAATATTCAACTAGTTAGCTATTCTAGCAAGCTAGTACAAGAGGTTTGACCAGNCAATGGCAACAATTAATCAGTTAGTACGTAAGGGTCGCAAAAGCAAAGTATCAAAGAGTGACGTTCCTGCTCTNCAGGGTTCACCCCAGAAGCGCGGCGTATGTACTCGCGTATACACAACGACTCCTAAGAAGCCAAACTCGGCGCTACGTAAGGTTTGTCGTGTACGTCTGGTTAACGGTTACGAAGTTTCCTCTTATATCGGTGGTGAAGGCCATAACCTGCAGGAGCACTCGGTGGTACTCATCCGNGGTGGTCGTGTAAAAGACCTTCCGGGTGTGCGCTATCACACCGTTCGCGGCAGCCTAGATACTTCGGGTGTTGCTGATCGTCGTCAAGGTCGTTCTAAATACGGCGCGAAGCGACCTAAGTAAGTNTTCCAAAAACCTGCAAGGTGCTCTCCTAGAANTGAGCGTGGCGCTAGCGACTTGTCGACAGCGCCTTTGTTGCAGGAAGAATTTTGAGCTAGGGCGGTAACATCAGCCCAGCCTCGCGATGCGGGGTAGATCAAATACAAGCGCAAGGATGTGCGACTCGTCATAGCTCTGACGAGAGAGAGTAAGGCCAGGTACCTGCGAGCATTGCGCGCGGCTAATCCTGGATTTCCCTGAATAAACACTGAGGTCAATAAAATGCCAAGAAGAAGAGTTGTCGCAAAACGCGAAATACTGCCAGATCCTAAGTTCGGAAACATCATCCTCGCTAAATTCATGAACCACGTGATGGTCGACGGCAAGAAGTCTGTAGCCGAGAAGATCGTTTACGGTGCGCTCGATGTTGTTGCTTCAAAAACCAATGCAGACCCACTCGAAGTCTTCGAAAAGGCTCTCGAGGCGATCGCGCCAATGGTTGAAGTTAAGTCGCGCCGCGTCGGTGGTGCAACTTACCAGGTGCCTGTTGAAGTGCGCGTAGAGCGCCGCAATGCACTCGCTATGCGCTGGCTCGTTGAGCATTCGCGCAAGCGCGGTGAGAAGTCGATGGACCTTCGTCTTGCAGGCGAGATTTTCGACGCATCTGAAGGCCGCGGTAGCGCGGTTCGTAAGCGTGAAGACGTGCACCGTATGGCCGAAGCCAACCGCGCATTCTCGCATTACCGTTTCTAAACAAATACTCCTACTGAGGACATAAGCTGTGGCCAGAAAACACCCATTGAGTCGTTATCGCAATATCGGCATCGTCGCGCACGTTGATGCGGGCAAGACCACGACTACCGAACGCGTTCTGTTTTACACGGGCGTCTCCCATAAGATCGGTGAGGTGCATGATGGCGCCGCGACGATGGACTGGATGGAGCAAGAGCAGGAGCGCGGAATTACGATCACCTCTGCTGCGACTACTTGTTTCTGGAGCGGCATGGACAAGCAGTACGATGAGCATCGTATCAATATCATCGACACCCCTGGACACGTTGACTTCACAATCGAAGTAGAGCGCTCGCTGCGCGTACTCGACGGCGCTGTTGTGGTGCTTTGTGGTTCTTCAGGCGTTCAACCACAGACAGAGACGGTATGGCGTCAAGCTAACCGTTATGAAGTCCCGCGTATGATTTTCGTCAATAAGATGGACCGTGCAGGCGCAGACTTCCTTAAAGTGGTAGAGCAAGTTAAAGACCGTCTCGGTGCGAATCCTGTTCCAATGCAGTTAGCGATTGGCGCAGAGGACGAGTTTAAGGGCGTTGTCGACCTCGTAAAGATGAAGACAATCCGCTGGAGTGAAGAAGATCAGGGTACTTCGTTCTCCTATGAAGACATTCCCGCAGACATGGAAGCGGATGCTGCCAAATGGCGCGAGTGGCTCGTTGAGAGTGCTGCCGAGGCGACTGAGGAGTTAATGGAGCTTTACCTTGAAGAAGGCGAGCTTAGCGAAGCGCAGATAATGCAAGGCATTCGTATTCGCACACTGGCGAGCGAAATCGTTCCAACGTTCTGCGGTTCTGCGTTTAAGAACAAGGGCGTACAAGCGGTACTCGACGCTGTAGTCGATTATATGCCGGCNCCTACCGAAGTGAAGGCGATCGAAGGCACGCTCGAAGACGGCACTGTGGTTACCTGCGAAGTAGAAGACAAAGCCCCGTTTGCGGCGCTTGCCTTCAAGATCGCGACAGACCCGTTTGTTGGTACGCTCACGTTCTTCCGCGTTTACTCGGGTCAGCTTAATTCAGGTGACTCGGTGTACAACCCGATCAAGACAAAGAAAGAGCGCGTTGGTCGTATGGTTCA
>JGI26246J51724_1001291_pt1 | contig 11498 bp, 15 predicted proteins | sample SaaInlLV_10m_DNA_FD_51724 | JGI IMG/M metagenome (IMG submission 51724) | reverse complement strand
TTTGCAAACCCTATGTGGGAAAAAATGACTTCTATTATGGAAACAGGTAGAGATTTACCTAAAGGGTCTATCCAAAATTATGGCGACAATGCCATGGAAATGATGACTACTAACCCTGAAACAGCTGAAGTTGCAAAAAACTTAGGCCTTGTTGATCATGTTGTGACAAGAGAAGAGCTGAAAGCTTGGATGTTCAGCGAATATCCGAATGATGAAAATGATAGGTTCTCTTTTCCAGATAGCATTTCAATATATGACTACCTTTCTACATTAGATAAAAAAGAAAACAAATCCTCTAATAATATTGCTGTTATAAATGTTGAAGGTGCGATTATGACAGGTGAAGTAGCTTATGGTGTTGCTGGCTCAGATACTATTGTAAAAAATATACAAGATGCTACAGACGATGATTCAGTTAAGGCAATGGTGTTAAGAGTCAATAGTCCTGGTGGCGATGTCTGGGCAAGTGAATTAATTACTAATGCGTTGGATGAATTTAAAAACACAGGAAGACCAATTATTTCTTCAATGGGAGATATTGCTGCATCTGGTGGGGTTTGGGTTACAACAAACTCAGATGAGATATGGGCAGAAAACGATACCCTTACTGGGTCAATTGGAGTTTATGGAATTGTTCCTACTTTAGATGGCTTATATGATTGGGCTGAAATTAGAGTGGACGGGGTTAGTTCAACAAAAGCTGGAGAATGGGATGAGAGATTAGCAATGCCAGATAATGTCAAAACTATGATCCAGGCCAGTATTGATAACACTTATTTTAAATTTGTTACTAAAGTAGCTAATAATAGAGACATGGCTTATGAAGATGTCCTTCCTATAGCCGGTGGAAGAATTTGGGCTGGAAATAAAGCATTCGAACTAGGGCTTGTAGATGCTATTGGTGGTTTAGAGGAGGCTATATCATCTGCTGCAAATATGGCAGAGATAACTGACTATAATCTGAAGACGTATGAAAAACCAATGGATCCATTTGAATTATTTGTTAACGGGCTTCTGGAAAACGTGGATTTTAAAATTAGCTCTGACCCAAGAATTGATTTTCTTAACTCAGTACTGCCGAAACACTTCAAACTGATCAATCCTAAAGAAAAAAGTGTACTAGCTTATTGCTTTGAGTGTGATCTAGAGTAATTCTTTTATAAGGGGGATAGTGATCCTCCTTTTATTTTCCATTGAGAGCTGATCGAGGCTCTCAAGGATGTTAACAAGATCGGCTATATTTCTTTTGGTATATGTAATTAAATACTGAGCTTCCTTCTCACCAAGAGTTATAGACCTAAGATTCGATATTTTTTTTAATGCTTTGAAAAGATGCTCATCACTTATAGGAAAAATTTCATAGCTTTGAAATTTTCTAATTCTTGAATCAAGATCAGCCAAAGAAAAATTAATTCTGCCCTCTTCACTTGATGAAGTAAAGACAAGCCTGCAGCCTGTCTGAAGAGCATTGTTAATTAAATTAAACAATCCAATCTCCCACTCTTTGTTGTGAGAAATAATTTCTAATCCATCAATGCAAACTAAATCCATGTTTTCAATAGAATCAATAATTTCAACCCCATACTTAATAACATCTATTAAAGGTAAAAATAATGAAGATTTATTACTCTTACTGAATTCATTACACAGTGATTGGAGTAAGTAAGTCTTCCCGGAATTTTTTAAACCATAAATATAAATATTCTCATTTATCGAAATATTTTTAAGACTTGATATTAGTTGCTCGTTTTGAGGGTCAACATAGAAGCTTTCAAAAGAAGAATGAAAGGATTTATTCCATGGAAATGTTAATTGTTTGGGATTACTCATTATGATATTTATTAAGGCTGATGAACCAGTCTTTAGAGTAAACAATAAGGCTTAAAATAGTTATTAAAATAATAAAATATCCAATCCAATCAAAGAAATATTATATTGAAGTATCTGTAAGAGCATGACTAAAAGAATATAAATGACCTGAAGAGTGGTTGTAATTTTTCCTAAAATATTTGGTGAAGGCGCTTCGGTTTCAATTAATGTCATATGAACTGCTGCGCCAAGAAGAATAACAACATCTCTTCCAAAAAAAATAATAAAAATATAAAGCGGAATGTAGTCATTGAGCCACAATATAAAGATAGTACCTGAAAGAAGTAACTTGTCAGCTACTGGGTCGAGAATAGTTCCAAGATAAGTTTGCCAATGCATTTTTCTAGCAAGGAACCCATCTAAAGCATCTGTAAAAGCTGCAACCAGGAAATAGATAAAACTAATAGCAAACTCACCTAGAAAGATATTATTCAAAATTGGATAGACTAAGCCTATTCTTAGTATTGATAAGAGGTTGGGTATAAATATGAAGTATTTACTCATCTTTGATGCTTTAAAAGAATTAATTTTTTGTTTATATCCAGATTAAGGATTTTGAAATAATTGCTATCTTCAAACTCATTGATAAGGTTATCTATATTGCCAATAGTGTTTGCCTTGTATGCGATCGTATTATTCTGAAAACTCATAATATCAAATGATGATATACCAATAGTTTTATTGAGCCTATCCCTTGAATTAATGTAATCCTCATATGAATAAACATCATTTATGAAAATATCTAATGAAGATTTTTTTGCAGGCTTAATGTTTAATTCACTCAAATTAGAGTCTATTAATCCGGTCAAATATTTATCAAAAACTGCTAAGATTTCATCGGTAGAATTTTCAGATGATGTTGAATATTCTAAATCACCTGAAGCATACCAATTATTAATTCCACTTTTTGTAAGTTTTATTTTTATCAGTTGATCAAAATTATATTTAGATGAAATTCTATTAACAGGATTAGATAAGATCGTTAATGAAGATAAATCTTGTGTGTCTTGCAGATCAAATACTGGTAGTTCTAAAAATATGCCTCTATTGGAAGAAAACTTGTTAAGTGATTCTATGATTGCTTTGTCTATCTCACTAAGCTCAGTATTATCAGTTAAAAAATATGGGCGTTTTGAACCGGAATCAACTTCAATTAAAAAAAATAACACAGGTCTTGAGTAGTTAACTATTGGTATAGACAACGCTACCATTTGATTTATAAACTTTTTTTGATCAAATACGACTTGTAAATAAGATTGATCTATCGATCTTTTTGATAGAGTAGCTAAGAATAAAGTCTTTTCTTTTTACTCCTGAATTTATAATTTTCCATACATTTGATGGGGATGACGATCCACTTAATCTATAAACCATATTATTAAATGAGGAATTAATTGATTTTTCAATTTGTGAAGATTCCTTAATAGGCTCATAAATAGTAAAAAGTTCATTAAACTCCTTCCCAAAGGAGAAATTAGAAAAGATAATAAAGATTACTAATAAATGTTTAGGCAATTTGCTATTCGATTGATTCACATTAGGTATTCTAAATGACAAAAGAAATTATAGATAATAATGATCCTTATAAATCTGCAGGTGTTGATATTGAGGCTGGCAATAATTTAGTTGACAAAATTAAGGATGATGTCGCATCTTCTCATGGTCCAAATGTCTTAGGTAACATTGGTGGCTTTGCTGGTATGTTTAAGCTTGATAAAGATTATGAAAATCCGGTTTTGGTAGCATGCACAGATGGAGTTGGGACCAAGGTAGCTCTCGCTCAAGAAACAAAGAATCTAAGCTATATTGGCCAAGACCTAGTTGCGATGTGTGTAAATGATCTCATTGTATGTGGTGCAAAGCCTCTATTTTTTTTAGACTATTTTGCATCATCAAAGCTTGATGTTGAAGAAGCTGCTGTAATTATTAAAAGTATTGCAAAAGCCTGTCGTGATTCTGGGTGCGCACTTTTAGGTGGAGAAACTGCTGAAATGCCTGGTCATTACGTTGGTAATAACTTTGATTTAGCCGGTTTTTCTGTTGGGTGTGTTGATGAGAAAAATATCTTAACAAATAAATTGATAGATTCTGGGAATATCCTTATCGGGATTGAATCTAGCGGCCCACACTCTAATGGATTTTCATTAATAAGAAAAATAATAAGTGAATCTAATTTAAATAACGAAGAATTTAATAAAATTACACAAATGGCTCTTAAGCCAACACATCTATACCCTTCTTTAATAATGAAGATACTAGCAGATCATAATATTAATGGGATGGCTCATATAACTGGTGGCGGTTTAACAGAAAATATTCCCAGATCCATACCAAAAGATTTTTCTGTAACAATAAATAAAAATGCATGGGAAATGCCTGAGATATTTTCATGGCTGCAAGAAAAGGGAAATCTTAAAGAGGAAGACATGTATAGAGTTTTCAATTGTGGCATCGGTATGGTTTTGATTGTAAATAGAGATGATGTTGATTCTATTCAAAAAGATATTAGTGATTATGGGTATAAAAATTTTTTAATTGGTGAGGTCGTTGAAAAAAATACTGATTATCCTGTTAAATATCTTTAAATAATGAAAAAAATTATTATTTTGATCTCTGGTAACGGTTCTAACTTACAGGCCATTATTGATTCTTGTAAATCTGGCAATATTGATGGCGAAATAGTAAGTGTTATTAGCAATAAAGAAAATGCCTATGGCATTCAACGAGCTATGAAAGCAGGCATAACGACAAAAATAATTAGTGATGATTCTTTTGATTCCAGAGAAGAATTTGATAAAGCATTGTTCAGCTCCTTAATGGAGATCGAAGCTGATTTGATTGTATTGGCTGGCTTTATGAAAATACTTAGTAAGAAAACAGCAGATCATTTCTATGGAAAAATAATAAACATACATCCATCTCTTTTACCAAAATATCCAGGATTGAATACTCATAGCAAGGTAGTAAAAAATCAAGATATATTTCATGGTGTTACGATACATTATGTCTCATCAGAGTTAGACGCTGGCCCTATAATTGCTCAAGGAAGAATTGATGTTAATACCCATGCAGATATCGAAGAATTAATTAATAGAATCCATCAAGTTGAGCATGTTATTTATCCTAAAATAATAAATCTTATCTGTAAAAATGAAATATATATGGAAAATGGTAATGTGAATTTTAAAAATAATAGTCATCCAAGAGGATACATTTGTAATTCTTATGAAATTTAATTTAATCTTTTTATTAATTTTTGCTTTTTTTAATATAAACGCAGAATCAATCAATGAATACTCTGCTAAATATTTTTATACATCAGATGAGATTTCAATTAAGGGAATTAGAAAGCTTGAAATAAATGATGGTAAATATTCATTCAATTTCAAAGCTAAAAACTTGCTAGCAAGCATGATGATTGGCTCAGAATTTAATATTAATGAAGGGGTTCTAAAAACTAACAGCTACACAATTAGAGTAAAACCTCGTTTTGTTAATAGAGATCAAGATATTGCATTTGATTACACAGGTAATACTATTCAATCAACTGGAAGAGAAGAGTGGAAAGAAGAATTTGATATAAATAGAGAGATACTTGATCCATTAAATGCTCAAATTAAGATCAGGATTAACCTAATATCTGGTCTTAATAAGTTTTCTATAGATCTTTTAGAAATAGAATCGGGCAAAGTAGAAAAAAATTTTTATGAGGTTACAGGAAAAGATATTTATACTTTTAATGAGACCGATTACGAATGTATTATTTTAAAGAGGATAAGAAAAACAGATGATAGAGAAACAATCTATTACATCGCACCAGATTTAAATTTTATGTTTCTCAAGATAGTGGATACGGGAAAAGATAGAAATCAAACCTTAGAACTTATAGAAATATTAAGTTTTGGGTAATGTAACGCCAGTTTGGCCTTGGTACTTACCATCTCTATCTTTGTAACTTGTTTCGCACTCTTCATCCGATTCAAAAAATAACATTTGGGCGACGCCTTCACCTGCATAAATCTTAGCAGGCAAATTCGTTGTATTTGAGAATTCAAGAGTTACATGCCCTTCCCATTCAGGTTCAAGAGGAGTTACATTTACAATAATTCCACATCTTGCATAAGTAGATTTGCCAAGGCATATAGTAAGTACGTTTCTAGGTATTCTAAAATACTCAACGGTTCTTGCTAATGCAAAAGAGTTTGGTGGAATAACGCATACATCGGATTGGATATCTACAAAACTTTTTTCGTCAAAGAATTTCGGATCAACAACAGCTGAATGTATATTTGTGAAAACCTTAAACTCGCTAGAGCATCTGACATCATATCCATAACTAGACACCCCATATGAAATTAGTTTTTGGCCATTCTCATCAAGCCTTACTTGNTTTTTTGAGAAAGGCTCTATCATTTTATGCTCAGCAGACATTTTGGTAATCCACTTATCTGATTTAATCGTCATTTATTTCTGTTCTCCCTTGAATCGCTCTAGCAATAGTATTTCCATCAACGTACTCTAACTCTCCACCTATAGGAATACCATAAGATATCCTAGAAACTTTAATATTATTGATATGATCTTTTATAAACATTGCGGTTGCATCCCCCTCTACTGTTGAGCTTGTTGCAAGGATTACCTCTTTTGTTTCCTCTTTAGCAATTAAGTTTAGAAAATCATTAATTCCTAGATCTTCAGGACTAACTCCTTCTATAGGGGAGAGTCTTCCAAGCAAAACAAAATATTTACCTCTAAAACCTCCTGTTGATTCTATTGCGAGAACATCTGAAGGGCTTTCAACAACACATATACTGTCCTCATCACGAGATGTGTCTGCACATATTTTACATAAGTCATTAGATGTAAGCATTCTACATCTTTCACACCTACTGATTTCTTCTACGGCCTCCTGCATTGTCTTGGCAAGGATACCTGCTCCATCTTTATTTTTATCGAGCAAATATAATGCCATTCTTTGAGCAGACTTTTTACCAACACCAGGAAGAATGGTTAGAGCATTAATTAAGTCATTTAATAAGTCTTGATGCATTTTATCCTCTTGGCTTTATTGAGCCCTCATCAATATTTCCATTATGTTTTTTTAGAAAGTTTTGAATCGATTGATTTGAAGAAATAGATTTTTCAGCTATATTTTGAGTGTCAGCTTGTTGTTTATTTTTTAAATTTATTGGCGATGATGAGGTGTCACCATGCTCAATTTTTATCTCAATATCGCATTCTAGTTTTTCTCTACAGATCAAATTAAATTCTTTAAAAACATTNTCAGGAATACTGTTTTCTTCATCATTAGTATTTAAAGTCANAANATTTCCAGATAGNTCCTTAAAAGATAGGTATCCAAAATAATTTCTAGCAAAAGGGCTTAAATCTAAAGTATTAAAAAAAATAATCCATTCATCTTTTGTAGTAATTTTTACTGCCTGATTACCTGAAGAACTAGGTATCTTATCTTGCGATATCTGATTATCTGATTCTAATTTATCTTCTTTAATATTTTGTACTTTAAGAGTATCAATTTTTAAAGTTTTTTTTTCACCAGCTATAGGGGCTTTCTTAACACCGCTTTCTTCTATTTTATGAAGTGGATTAAAAGCAAGCATTCTTAGTATGCATATTTCTAGTGCCTCTTTTCCATTGGGATGAACGCTAAATTTTGAATACGCATTTACAGTTATCTCATACAGCAATTGACAAAACTCAGCATCAATTTTATTGGCTAACGCTTGTATTGATTGGTCTTTTGAGTCTCCTAGAACCTGATGTAGTGATATTTGATGAATTATTGAAATAATATTCTTTAAAATTACTTCATATTCTGGAGATAATTCTTCAATTTTATATAAATAATTAAATGCTTCTTCGCCGCGTCCATCAATAATAGAATCTAACAAAGAAATCAAAAGTGTATTATCTATTGTGCCTAATAACTTATTAACGTTATTTGAATCTAGAATGCCATTTCCATGGCTATTGCCTGATCAAGAAGCGTTAAGGCATCTCTAACAGATCCAGATGCTGAAGATGCAATAAGTTCAATACTTTCTTGATCATAAGAAATATCTTCTAATTCAATAATTTTTTGAAGATGATTGGTAAGAGTTGATCCTCCAACAGTTTTGAGATTAAGTTGCAGGCATCTTGATTGAACTGTTTTTGGTATTTTTTCTGGATTTGTTGTCGCAAATATAAATACAACATGAGAAGGAGGTTCTTCCAATGTTTTTAAAAGTGCATTAAAACTACTTTTAGATAGCATATGCACCTCGTCTATTAAATAAACTTTATATCTCCCACTCGATGGTGACTGAGGAACAGTTTCTAACAGATCTCTCATATCATCTATTCCAGTCTTGGAAGCAGCATCAATTTCAAGAAAATCTAGATTTCGGCCTGATTTTATTTCATTACAATTTGTGCATCCATCACAAGGTTTTGAAGTGGGATTTTCAGAAGAAAGGCAATTCAAACATTTAGCTAAAATTCTTGCAAGAGTCGTTTTTCCAACACCTCTTGTGCCGGAGAAAATATATGATTGATGTATTCTTTCTTGAGAAATGCCGTTAGATATGGCTTGAACAATATGCTCTTGGCCTACAACTTCTTCAAAGTTTGCTGGTCTGTATTTTCTTGCTAAAACCTCATAGGACATAGCGATAAATCATAACATGACCTAGCTAAAAACTGAGTCAATTTCTTGAAAACTAAAGCCCCTATTTTGTAAAAAAACTTTTTGCTTTGATTTGCTTTTAAAGTCACTAGCAACACCATCTCTATACTTTTTATTAAACGCTTCTAGAGCCGCATCCTTCCAACCGCCAACTTCATCAAGAGCTCCAGATGATATGGAGTCATTTATACCCCTGCTAGATAGCTCATAGCCAATCCTCTTTGGTCCAAAACCTTTTCTTTTTCTTATACGAGCATACATTTCTGCATAGCGCTCATTGTTAACAAGGTTATTTATTTTTAGCCTTTCAATAACCGAATAGATTTCATCAGGGGACTCAAATTTTTTTAAAAGTTTATTTTCTAGCTCTTTTTCAGAATGTTCCCTTCTTGAAATAATATCCAGAGCTTTGTTATAAATATTTGATTCTATTTCTAAAGTCATTTAGTCAAATGGTACGACTCTTGATTTACCATTTCGTTTAATAATTCTTACCTTTTGGTTTTTTGAAAAATTATATGAACTAGTTTCTTGAATGATGGATATAAGTTTTCCAGCATCTGTTTCTATAAGCAATTCGATTGCATTTTTTTTTGTTATTTTAGAGCCTATTTCTGCGCCCGCCGCAGACCCAATCAGGCCACCAATTAATGAAGCTATATCAGATTCAGTCTCTGATTCTGTTACTCCCTTTCCAGCAACACCACCAATTAGAGCGCCAGCAACTGCTCCTTTTTGTCTATCACCTTCGATAACCACCTCAGTTATATCTATAACCTTACCCAAAACAACGTACTGTTGTTTTTGTGCATCACCTCTTGAAACAACATCAGGGGCAAAAGAAGTATTTACACAACTGGCTGCAAAAAATGAAATCATCAATAGGGTTAGTATGTTTTTATTCATCGACATTCTCCATAAATTTATAATTACGTTCCAGCTCTTCTGCGATCATAAAGTAGTTTCTATTTTTATTCATACCATCAAGCAACTTAACTTTATAAATTTTAGAATTAAATTTTGATTCTATGAGTTGTATTTTATATCCAGTATTAAGTTTTTCAATATCACGAGAATCTACAACTGAAAATTCATCCCAGTCATTAAATTTTCTAGCTCTGTAAGTATTATATGCATCGCTTGGTAAATAATATAAAACCTCACTACCAGAATTAGATAATCTACTACTTCTAGTTTCTAACTGCCAAATATCTCCTAGAGCCGGTTTTTGTATTTTAGTTTCTTCTGAAATTAATACTGGCAAAAGTAACATCGAAGCAAGAGTTAGTAATATTTTATTCATATAGGTTTGACCAAAGTTATTCATTAAAGTTTCACCAATATTTTAGCAGAATAAAGAAACTAGTCCGAATGCACTTGTAAAAAGTATAAATGACCATAACTTAGTTGTAAGGAAATGCCATTTGGGTTTCCATATTTTAATAAGCATGCCTTCGGGGTGCTACTAACAGTCGCTTATAAAGGAGGACTATTATGATACTTAATTTTACTGATCCGTTGTTTACAACAAGAGTACTAGGATTTGAACCACTATTTGATAGATTGCAAAGGCTATCTGAATCAACAGACAGATCTTCAAACTACCCCCCATACAATATTAGAAAAGATGGTAACTTTTTTTCAATTGAAATTGCTGTTGCAGGCCTTACAAAAGAAGATATTGATGTTGAGCTCGCAAATGGAGTGCTTTCTATAAGTTATGATGGAGCTAAAACTGAAGTAGTGAATGGAACGAATGAAGTTGTATATCAAGGTATAGCACAAAGAGCTTTTAAACAACAATTTACTCTTTCAGAGGATGTTATTGTTCAAGGTGCGGAATTAATAAATGGACTTTTAACTATTAATTTAGAAAAGATAATCCCAGAAGAAAAAAAATCTAAAAAAATTGAGATTAAATCTCCAAAAAGAATTAGTAACAAATAGATTTTTTAAATATGTTTAAGGGGGCGCAAAAAGCGCCCCTTTTCAATTCATAAGGTAAAATGTTTTATATGAAAATAATTAAACTTTGTTTGCTGCTAGTTACTTGCTCGAACTTTATATTTGCTAATACCGTAAGCACAGGACATGCTGAAGTTTCTATTGTAAAGAGTTCCATCAATCAAACTGCTGCAAACGAATTAATTATTGGCATCAAGATGGATATGCAAAATCATTGGCATACCTATTGGAAAAACCCTGGAGACTCAGGTGGACCTGTAGAGATTACATGGGATGTTCCTGAAAGTTTCGAAATGGGCCCTATTTTATGGCCTACACCCAGCTTAATTCCATACCCACCATTAATGACATATGGCTATGAAAATTTTGTTATATTTCCAATAAAAATAAAGATTCCGCAAGGCAGTGAGACAGAGAGATTTATAGCCGATATAGATTTCCTTATTTGTGATGATATATGCGTCCCAGAAAGAGCCGTCATAGAAACGTCCTATGCTGAATTGTTATATGATTCTAGACTTGATGACGCGTTCAATGAATTACCATCAACCACTTTACCAGTCTTACCAACCCTTAAAAATAATGATCTAGAATTGAGGTTTTCATTCAATCAAGATGTTGAAGAAATATATTTTTATATTAACCAAAGAGACACGGTTCTTCATGCAAGTGAACAGACTCTAATAAAAGAAGAAAATAATTGGTTGCTCATAGTTCCACTAAATGAGGATATCAATACACCGAAATCTATTGAGGGTATTTTAAATGTTAATGATGAGTCATTTATTATTAGTACCTCATTATCGCAGGTAGATGAATCACCTGAGACACTTTCAGTTCTTTCCGCAATTCTTTTTGCATTTTTAGGAGGATTAATCTTAAACCTAATGCCCTGCGTATTTCCCATCATATCTCTTAAAGTATTAAGTTTTATTTCTATGGGCGGTGAATCAAAAAATAAAATAAGAAATCACTC
>JGI26246J51724_1001287_pt1 | contig 11517 bp, 13 predicted proteins | sample SaaInlLV_10m_DNA_FD_51724 | JGI IMG/M metagenome (IMG submission 51724) | reverse complement strand
GGGAACTGCAAAGGTGCGAATTGATAGCGTGGAAGTCATGGGGGTGTCTGATCTTCGCACTCGCGGGGTTGATGAGTACCTCACCCTGCAGTTGGGAGCCTTCATGAATGAAGCCACGGCGAAGGCGCTGGCGAGAGATTCGCAACGTTTGGTGGCCGTGAGCGCCGAGGTTTTGCCGGCTTCAACTGAAACAGGCGTTATTTTTCGCGTTCGTTTGGGGCCTTTTGAGACCCAAGAGGCACTGCGTAAAGGGCAAAACCAGTTGCACGCTGCGGGTTTACCTCAAGGGCAGCCCATACCCTAACTCAAGGGTTTTTTCTTTGATTTTTCCCTCTAGTGCGGAGTCACTGATACCATTGTCTTTCTTATTATTACTACGGTGCTACACGACCGCATGAAAAGCCCTGCTTTAGTTGCATTACTCGTTCTGTTNCTCAGCGCATCAGCCACGGCGGTGACNCTTGTGCCAGCGCCACCGGGAATCAATGCAGATGCCTACCTCCTCATAGACTTNGCTACTGGGGAGGTTCTGGTCGAGCATAATATTGACACCCGCCTGCCCCCCGCGAGCCTGACCAAATTAATGACCTCCTATATTCTTGCAGAGGAGGTGGATGCGGGACGGCTGTCACTTGATGACGAGGTTACGGTCAGTCGTAATGCTTGGTCTCAGAACCCGAAGTTCCGCGGGTCTTCTCTAATGTGGATTGAGCCCGGAAAGTCGGTGACGGTAGGTGAGCTTGAGCAAGGCATCGCCATCTCCTCAGGTAACGATGCGACGGTTGCCATCGCCGAGCATATTGCCGGTAGCGAGGAAGCGTTTGTTGCTCTGATGAATCGCTATGCTGAGGAGCTAGCCCTGACCGCAACACACTTTGAAAATACTCACGGTTTGCCAAACTCTGACCACCTGACAACAGCGCGTGATCTCGGTTCACTCGCCATTGCGACGATTCGTGATCATCCTGATCGATACCGTGTATACCGTCAGCAATCCTACACCTACAACGATATAACGCAGTACAACCGGAATCATCTCTTGCGCGAGGACCCCTCGGTTGACGGCTTGAAAACAGGCTATACCAGCGTCGCCGGCTATGGTCTCGTAGCTTCAGCGGAGCGAGAGGGAATGCGTCTTATTTCGGTGGTTCTCGGCAGCAATAGTACGCGTAGCCGCAAGGCAGAAACACGCTCGCTTTTGAACTACGGCTTCCGATTTTATCAAAATTTGGAAGTTGTCACCGGAGCAACGTCACTGGGTCGTACGCGAGTTTGGAAAGGTAATGCCGAGGCAATTGATGGCGGTTTATTGGAGTCCGTCACAGTGATTGTGCCCAGAACTCAGGCTGCAGCCGAAGTGATAGCCACGTTTGATGACCCGCTACAAGCCCCGATCAATAAAGGAGATGTCGTAGGTCAGCTACAGGTTCTTCTCGATGGAGAGCTGTTGCTGGAGAGGCCACTACAGGCTTTGCAAACTGTCGAGGCAGCGGGTTTTTTCAAGCGCCTGTGGGATGGATTTTTGCTGTGGCTCTCTCAAATATTCAGTCCTTGAGGTCCTGCTAGAGAATATCTATGGAACCGGAAGCCCCAAAGATAGAGTTTCCCTGTCGTTACCCTATAAAAGTAGTGGGTCGGGCGAGCCATGATTACGAGGCCGTTATTTACGAGGTCTTTGAGAGTCATGCGCCTGCCTTTGATCGAAGTCTTACCCAGCGTCGCCCTTCAAAAGCTGGGACTTTCCTGTCTTTAACAGTGGTTATTGAAGCGACGGGTCCAGAGCAGCTTGCGGCACTCCATCAAGATTTGATGGCGACGGGCCGCGTTTCTATGGTGATTTGACCTGTGATTGAGCGACGCCTGCTCGGGCTTGTTGACTATGAGGAAACGTTTTCAGCGATGAAGGCCTTTACTCGAAGTCGAGGTGCAGATACGCCCGATGAGCTTTGGTTGCTCGAGCATCCAGCAGTGTTTACCCAGGGCGTGGCGGGAAAAGCGGCACATTTATTAGCGCCCGGCAATATCCCGGTTGTGAAAATTGATCGAGGTGGGCAGGTAACCTACCACGGGCCTGGTCAGTGGGTGGTATACGTCTTGCTCGATATTCGACGTGGAAGTCTCACGGTGAGGGGGCTGGTGACAGCTATCGAACGGGCGGTTATATCGTTACTTGCAAAATACGACATAGAAGGCTCCGCCGACCCTAAAGCTCCTGGTGTCTACGTCGAAGGCAGGAAGATCGCGGCTCTTGGACTGAAGGTCTCTCGAGGCTGCAGTTACCATGGCGTTTCTTTAAATGTCGATATGGATCTTGAGCCCTTTCGACGTATAAACCCCTGTGGTCATGCTGGACTCGAGGTGATTTCGATGGCGTCTTTGCTGGGATCTGACGCTGTGGACAAAGAGGCCATTGGGCAAGCCCTGCTGGATAGCTTGGAGCGTGAGTTTACGCACTAAAAATTCTGGTTTTGTAGTGATTTGTCGAGATTATTGGTATTTCAGCCCCTTTGTTCCGGTTTCATCGCTCACGTCATGGCGAGTGCACATTGGCACTGGCATAATCCCGCGCTTCAGGAGGAACCAACATGTCGGATACCGTGGCAGATTTGAAACGCGATATTGAAGCTAGGCGCACCTTTGCCATTATCTCCCACCCAGACGCGGGTAAGACCACCATTACCGAGAAGCTGTTGCTGCTGGGTAACGCGATACAGGTAGCGGGTTCAGTGAAGGGTAAGCGAGGACCGCATGCGACATCGGACTGGATGACCCTGGAGCAGGAGCGTGGAATTTCTGTAACCTCCTCAGTGATGCAATTTCCCTATCGCGATCGTACGGTTAATCTTCTCGATACCCCGGGCCATGAGGATTTTTCTGAGGATACATATAGGACGCTTACAGCGGTCGATTCGGCACTCATGGTTATTGATGGTGCAAAGGGTGTCGAGGATAGGACCATCAAGCTAATGAACGTCTGTCGGCTGAGAGATACGCCTATTGTGTCTTTCGTCAACAAGATGGACAGGGATATTCGCGATCCTATCGAGTTGCTGGACGAGATAGAAGCGGTGCTGGGTATTGCCGGTGCACCGGTGAATTGGCCTATAGGCATGGGTCGTCATTTTAAGGGCGTCTATGACTTACGCGATGACGTCATTCACGTGTTTGAGTCAGGCCATAACGCGTTACTACCCCCAGATACTCGGATCCAGGGACTGGACTCTCCCGAGGCCAGGGTATTACTGGATGATGAATATGAGTCAATTTGTGACGAAATCGAGCTCGTAAAAGGCGCAAGTCACCCTTTCGACCAGGATGCTTTTCTCAAAGGTAAATTGACCCCTGTATTTTTTGGCACCGCCCTCGGTAATTTTGGTGTTCGGGAAATGCTTGATAAATTTGTAGAGTGGGCACCCAAGCCCTTACCTAGAGAAACTCGAACCCGGATTGTTGATGCTCGAGAAGAGCCATTTTCAGGCTTCGTCTTCAAAATTCAGGCGAATATGGACCCCAAGCACCGCGATCGAATTGCCTTTGTAAGGATTTGTTCGGGGCGCTACGCCAAGGGCATGAAAATGCGCCATGTTCGCGCTGCTAAAGACGTCAAAATAGCAGACGCAGTGACTTTTAAAGCCGGAGAGCGGGTGCTGGTCGAGGAGGCGGTGTCGGGAGATATCATTGGTCTTCACAATCATGGAACCATTCAAATAGGGGATACCTTTACTCTCGGCGAAGAGCTGCGCTATACAGGTATTCCCCATTTTGCCCCCGAGCTGTTCCGGCGTATTCGATTGAAAGATCCGATGAAACTGAAAGCACTGCAGAAAGGCCTCCAGCAACTTTCTGAGGAGGGATCGACTCAGGTTTTTTCGCCGCTTATGTCCACCGATTTAGTGGTTGGGGCTGTGGGTCAGCTGCAATTTGACGTCGTTGCTTATCGGTTAAAGGACGAATATAAAGTCGAGGCCATTTACGAACCTATTAACGTGTACACCGCGCGATGGATAGAAGCTGAAGATCCTCGAAAGCTAGAAGAGTTTCGTAAAAAGGCCGAAGATAATTTGTCAGAGGATGGTGGTGGCTATCTCACTTATTTGGCGCCAACGCGGGTCAATCTGTCACTCATGGAGGAGCGTTGGCCCGACATTCAGTTCCGGGAAACTCGAGAGCACTAATCCGGTGTGGAAGACCTCCCTGATCGGGGGGCGTATAGAGTCTGAAGGAAGCCACGGCTAACCTATTAACACGAGGCTACCGCCCGTCTAGGTCAGGATCTAATGTATAACCCGGATCCAATTGCACCCCAAAACTATTTAGCATCATCGATACCTGGGTGTATTGACCTACTGTCATAACCAGATCCATGCGCTGCTTTTCAGAGAAGTCTGTCAGAGCCGCCCAATTGAGGTCGCTGATAAATGCATTGTTGGTGAGGTCGTCTGTGGCATTGAGCAAAGCACGATCACGACTACTCCATCCGGTGGCCTGAGGGCCTGCCTTAGTGCGCTCTATTTCTTCGTCGCTAAGCCCACANTTGCGCCCTATGCGGGTGTGCTGTGCCCATTCATATCCNGACTGCCAGTTGTAACCCGTACGTAGAATAACGAGCTCTCGNTCGCGGGGAGTCAGGTCGTTGTCCGATGAAAGGATATAGCCACCCCAGCCCATGAACTTTCGATAGGCTTTCAAAGATTTTCCCAATGTTCGGAAGACATTAAACACCGGGTGGCCTTTGAATTGTTCGCCCAACTCGCTGCGAATGTCATCACCGATATTTTCATCGGTAAGGGGCTGAATTCGCGGTTCGCTTAATCGCACGGTCTTTCCTGAGGTTTGATCCGATCGGTGAGATTGCCCCTCATTGCTGTCAGCGCGAGAGGGGTGGAAGCTTCGCTAAATCGTTAGAGCAATTGTTCAATATCTTTGGCTATGGCTGCGGGCTTCGTTTGCGAGCCATAACGCTTGGCGACCTTGCCGTCGGTATTGATCAGGAATTTTGTGAAGTTCCATTTGATACGCTCGGTGCCCATAATCCCCTTGGCTTGCCCTTTCAGCCAGCCGTACAGAGGGTGTGTGTCCGCGCCGTTGACCTCGATTTTTGCAAAAATTGGAAATGTAGAGCTGAACCGGGTAGTACAAAATTCTACGATCTCCTCTTCGCTGCCAGGCTCCTGACCACCAAATTGATTGCAGGGAAACGCCAGAACATCGAATCCCTTGTCGTGGTATTGGGCTTGTAGCGCTTCAAGGCCCTCGTACTGGGGCGTGAAGCCGCATTTGGAAGCGGTATTGACGATCAGTAAAACTCGGCCCCGATAGTCGTCTAGATTGATGTTATCACCATTAGCAGCGCTTGCTTGAAAATCGTAGGCAGTTGTCATGGGGTTAGTTCCTGAGCATGGTTGGATGCTAAATCATACGGCAATAGGGCCTTATGGATCAGCGCTTAAATTAACCCCGTAGATAGCTTTCAATTTCAAAGTCGGTCACCCGGCGTTGAAATTCATTCAGTTCCTGCTCTTTGGTTTTCCCATAAAGCAACTGGAACTCTGCGCTTAGGTACTTCTCGATGAGTGGTGAGTTAAGAAATTTCTCCACGGCTACGTTCATTAGGCATGGGAGGTCTGGAGTATCGTGCTTCATGTCCCAAGCGTTGCCCTCGATCGCTGCGGGGGGCTCCATTTTATTTTCTAACCCGTGCAAAATGCCAGCGAGCATCACGGCCATCACTAAATAGGGGTTTGCATCGGCACCGGCCACACGATGCTCGATACGTAAAGCAGCTTGGGGGCCCGAAGGAACCCGCAGTGCGGTGGTGCGATTGTCATAACCCCATGTTGGAACAGTTGGAGCATGATTGCCCGCTTGAAAGCGCCGATAGGCGTTGAAGCTGGGTGCAAAAATTAGCATGGAATCAGGCATTAACTCTAAGCATCCTGCGATGGCCTGCTTTAGCAGGGGGCTGCCTTCATCATTACCGTCATTAAAGATATTGAGACCCCGTTCCTCCAATACGCTGCAGTGAATGTGCATACCATTCCCAGCCTCGTTATCTAGAGGTTTGGGCATGAAGCTAGCGATCAGATTACACTGGCTGGCCACTCTGCGAATGCAGCGCTGCATTCTTATGATTTGATCCGCCATCAGCATCACATTGTCGCTGTGTGCCATGTTGATCTCAAACTGAGCTGGGGCAGATTCTTTGATAATCCCCTCGTAAGGGAGATCTTGTGTTTTAAATGTTTCCCGCAGCAGATCCAGCATTTCACTGTGGTGGTCGAGCTCGTTGAGCGCATAAAGATTGCCGCCCAAAGTATCTAGGCTGTCGAGGGATTCTCTCAGTGGCTTGTCTCGCCCAGGATCCGGCAGCAGGTAGAACTCCAGCTCAGCAGCCATGCAGGGCTTGAGATTTCGCTCTGAAAACCCTTCTAAAACTTTGGCAAGGATTTGCCTGGGATCACCCATATAAGGGGCGCCGGTCTCGTCAACCATAGTCATGATCAGTTGTCCCTGATCGGTACCACGGGGGGTGAGCACAGGCTTTAAAGAATNTTCTACAGCCATGCAGTAACCATCGATATCACCGTTGGCATGGGCCAATTCGGGAATATCTCNTCCCCAAATATCCAGACCTAACGCGGATTTTGGCAGCTTCAATCCGTCGTCTAGGATAGATTGTATTTTTCCTCGAGGNATCCACTTACCCCTAGCGACCCCATTACAGTCCGTAATAAGCGCCTCTATCATTTCGACAGATGGGTAGGCCTTCAAGAATAATTCGACTTCGCGTTGCACGGGTATCACCGCTTAATGTTCAAAGGCGAAAGTCTGAGCGGTCAAACTGGCACAGGCAATGCCCCAAAAAGGGCAGTAGTAAGTGCATTTTTGTGAGCTAGTTCAAATATTTACGATCTATTTCATGTAAATAGATAGCGGGTCGCCCCCCAGCGCACTGCCGATGTAAGGCATCGTGTTGATGAAAAGTGCAAATAAATCGGCCTGGCAGGACACATCTAGCTTCTTGTAGAGAGCCTTGCGGTGTCGCCGTACCGTCTCTAGAGAAATCAAAAGCCGTTCAGCCGAGGTATCAGCGCCGTAGCCTCTAAGCATTAGTTCTAATACCTCACGCTCTCGTGGACTTACAAAATCTTTACCAAAAGTTCTAAACGCGAGGTCTATTTGAGCGTCTAGCCCCGGTTGCAAGAGGTTGGTCGTTGCAAAGTCATCACGATGGCAATGCGACTGAATAAGTGACGCGACAACTTCAGAGACGCTATACAGCAGATCGTATTCCCCTTCATTAAAGGGCGTGTCATTGACGTCGCGCATAATACAAAAATTCACAACGCTGCCGTCATCCAAGCGCGTCAGAAAAATAATTTCATCACAGGTCCCGGTGTCGCCATAGTATTCGCGGAAATAGCCGCTGTCTTCGAAGGTACTTCCGGTAAGGCGGCCCAATTTGTATATGCTGCTGCGCGGACTGTTCATCGATATTTGATAGAATGGATCCTCTCGGTAGGGCCCTTCAAGGTAGCGATCTATTTGCAGCGCTACGGCATGATCGGGGATCTCGTGATAGAGAACTCTGGGAGGAAGGTCGCGATGGTATAGCCAAATTTGTGGGTAGATGTGGGCGACCTGATCAGCGAGGGCGGCGAAAAGCTGATTGAAAAACTGCCCCCCCCAATCGCCTCAACAGTTTTAGCGACATCAGAGTTCCAGCGGGTAAACGCCTGTAGGTCGACCATAGTTAGCCAGTCCCTTGTTTTGGATGCACATGTTTTGAGCAAAACCACCGTTGTTAAAAGCGGTTGGCCAATAAACTACCAGTCCAGCGGCGCCATGCGCCAGCGACTTTGCCAAGCTCGGTACACTTTATTGCTGTACACCGGACTGCCAAGTGAGCCGTTATAGGCTGCGAGCGCCCGATGTAAATCTCCTGATTCTCGTTGCCAGTAAAACTGAAGAATTTTGCAGCCGTAACGCAAGTTGGTGTCACTCCGCGTGAGGTTGTCCTCTGATCTGCCAATCTCATCTTTCCAAAAGGGCATAACTTGCATGTAGCCTTGAGCGCCGGCTCTGGACACCGCAAACTGATCAAAATGGCTTTCAACTTCGATGAGTGCCAGTACCAATTCAGGGGGTAGGTCAGCTGCGAGTGCCTCTCTGTGGACTAAGGTCAAAAACTGCACGCGCTCTTCAGGGTCTGGCATAAAGGGCGTCAGGCGTGTCTGCATGTCAAACAGCCAGACTTCCGCGTCAAAGCGATCCTCGAAGCTGGTGGCACTGGCAATTGACCGCTCGAGAAAGGCGCGCATCGCGCTCCTCTCGGAGGTCGCCGTGTCTGCTGCCGAGATGGGCGCCCAACTCAACAAGCCCATTAGTAGCCCTACTGTGGCTTTGTTAAGCACGGCGAATCATGGCGACGATCGCCTTAGATGCCTCTGAAACTGGAATCAGTTGCTTTTGATCACTGGTACGTTCCTGCAGTTCGATGTTGCCTTCTGCAAGAGATCTGTCACCCAAAGTGACGCGCACTGGAATTCCAATGAGTTCCATTTGAGCGAATTTAACGCCAGGCCGTTCTTTTCGATCATCCATGAAAACTTCCACGCCCATAGCAATGAGCTGCTCGTAGAGCGCCTCAGTCGCGGTGGCAACCGCCTCAGATTTATCCATATTGAGCGGCACTAGCGCAACTTCAAAGGGAGCCATGGCATCGGGCCAAATGATGCCCTGATCGTCATGATTTTGCTCAATGGCGGCGGCCACAATTCGTGTCACGCCAATGCCGTAACATCCCATTGCCATGGGTACCGACTTTCCTTCATCGTTAAGGACTACAGCCTTCATCGCCTCACTGTATTTAGTTCCAAGTTGAAAAATATGCCCCACTTCAATTCCGCGACGAATTTCCAGAGCCCCTTGGCCACAGGGGCTAGCATCCCCGGGAATAACTTCGCGTATATCTGCGGTTTCAATAAGGGGTAAATCCCGTGACCAGTTGACACCACTGAGGTGAAAGCCATCTTTATTTGCCCCGCAAACAAAGCTGTTGAGTGCGGCGGCGCTGGTATCAGCAACGATGCGCACATTGAGGCCGACAGGGCCCAGCGAGCCAAACCCTGCGCCCGCTGCGGCCAGAACTTGTGCCTCTTCCGCCATTTCCAGGGGGGAAATTATGCCCGGAAGTTTTTCCGCTTTAAGCGCGTTGAGGCGATGGTCACCTCGCAGCACCAAGGCAACGATTTCGCCATCTTCGCCGTTTACAAACAGCGTTTTAACGGTGTCGGTAATGGTAATTCCTGCCTGCTTGACCAGGTCGTCAATGGTTTTTACTCCCGGCGTTGCAAACTCTATTACGTTGGTGATCTCAGATGCCGTGGCGGGTGTCACTAGCGCAGGTGCGAGCTCGACGTTCGCTGCGTAGTCGCTAGAGTCGGAAAAAGCGATAGCATCCTCCCCTGAGTCTGCGAGAACATGAAATTCGTGGGAGTGACTGCCACCAATAGACCCCGTATCCGCCTCGACTGATCGGAAATTAAGGCCCAGACGGGTAAAAATAGCCGTGTAGGCTTCGTGCATCCGCCAATAGGTTTGTTCGAGTGATACTTGATCGGCATGAAAAGAGTAGGCGTCTTTCATTATGAATTCTCGCGAACGCATGACTCCAAAGCGGGGTCGAATTTCGTCGCGAAACTTGGTTTGAATTTGAAAGAAATTTAAGGGCAACTGCTTGTAGCTTTTAATTTCGCTGCGACCCAATGCAGTGATGATTTCTTCATGGGTGGGTCCCAAGCAAAAGTCACGATCATGTCTATCTTGAAGTCGCGCCAGCTCCGGGCCGTATTGCTCCCAGCGGCCAGACTCCAGCCAGAGTTCCGCGGGTTGTACTACCGGCATGCTGATTTCCAGGGCACCAGCACGACACATCTCTTCCCGAACTACCTTTTCGACACGCCGAATTACGCGCAGCCCTAGTGGCATCCAGTTGTATATGCCTGCCGCCACACGGCGGATGAGGCCGGCCCGCAACATAAGCTGGTGGCTGATGATTTCAGCATCAGCAGGTGTTTCTTTCAGGGTTGATAGTAAAAACTGGCTGGCACGCATGACAGTGCGACTCCCAAAACAAAGGCCCCAATTGTACGGAGAGACAGCAACGGGCGGAAGCAAACTTGTTAGAACTTTGTGTATGGAGAAAAATACAAAAAAATAGGGGTTTTTACCTGTTTTTAGAAAAAAACCCCTTGTTTTAAAGGATATTCTCGTGTTGAATCTGCAGAACTGCACTTTAAACGCTTGATTTTAAGGGTTTTGAGTCGGTTACCCAGTCTCCATACCACTACTAAAAAGGTGATAAAGACCCATGGCAACCAAAAAAGCAGCAGCAAAGAAAGCACCCGCAAAGAAAAAAGCAGCAGCCAAGAAGGCGCCTGCTAAAAAGCCGGCAGCTAAGGCGGCCCCTGCAAAAGTAAAGGCCATCTCTACCAAGATGACTAAAACTCAGATCGTTGGCACTATCGCGGAAAACACGGGTCTGACGAAAAAGCAGGTCTCTGATGTGATGCAGCAAATGGATGCGCTGGTTGAGGGAAGTATCAAAAAGCGCGGTGCCGGGGAATTTACAATTCCAGGCATGATGAAAATCACGACGGTACGTAAGCCTGCGGTTAAGGCGCGTAAGGGGATCAACCCTTTCACCGGTGAAGAGACGATGTTCAAGGCGAAGCCTGCTAGCACGGCAGTAAAGATTCGTCCTCTGAAGAAAATGAAGGAGTTCGCTAACTCCTAGCGGCCTTTTACTATTCCCTCGGGGCTTCGGGTCCGAGGGAATTTCAATAGTGCCGTCGTCGGTTTCGGTAATGCGGGTAGCACCGATGCTCCACGGCAGGATGTGTACCTAAAAAAACCCGAAATGGTCGGCTAAAAACGTCAGTCCTCAAGGTTCAAGACAAGTCTGGTTTAAACAGATCTGCTTTTCCGGTACCCTCCGCTTCCTCATAAGTTCCTAATTCCACTCACTTTGCCCGGAACGATTTAACTGTTCCTGTTGGGAGATACCGACGTGCCGATTTATGATTACCGGTGCAGTGACTGCTCGCACGAGTTTGAAGCCTTACAGAAGCTGTCAGATGCACTGCTTACAACTTGTCCAGAGTGTGGGAAGGAAACGTTGCGCAAGCAGGTTAGTGCGCCCGCTTTTAGACTGGCCGGGAGTGGTTGGTATGAGACCGACTTTAAGACTGGCAAGCAGAAGAATCTCGCGGGTGACGGCAAAGAGAAAAATAGTTCAGGTGAGAAGTCAGCTTCCGGAAAAGGTGAGGGTGGCACTAAGACGACCTCTGAAGGTTCTTCTGGGTCATCTGGCGAGGGGAAAAAGTCCTCAGGTCAGTCAGATAGTAAGACTACATAACAACGGACGTTTGAATCTCTGCAAGGACATGGTGAACATAGTATGCGAACACATTACTGCGGCGTGGTTAGTGAATCGGATATCGACAACACGGTAAC
>JGI26246J51724_1001274_pt1 | contig 11595 bp, 9 predicted proteins | sample SaaInlLV_10m_DNA_FD_51724 | JGI IMG/M metagenome (IMG submission 51724) | reverse complement strand
TTATCAATTTTTAGTATCCTGGATTCTGGGTTAAAACATCTGGTGCAGCATCTATTTCTTGCTGCGGAATAGGAAGGTATGTGTGCGTTGAAGCAACGAAGCCTTGGTCTCCTAACACCTCTGAAGCCTTTCCTGTTCTAATAAGATCGAAGAAACGGTGTCCTTCCGTCGCTAATTCCAAACGACGCTCGGTATAAATATCTTCTAGCAATTGATTTCCAGAGCTCGTTAAAGCAGCGAGACCTACACGATCTCTTACCTGATTAAGGTATGTTCTTGCGGTTCCTTCTGAACCACCGCTTCTTACGATTGCCTCTGCAGCCATAAGCAATACATCCGCATAACGGATTTCACGAATGTTGTTCCCCCAATTCAAAGCAGGGTCACCATCCGGCGCAACATTCGCCGCTATAGGCGCATATTTACGCATCCAGAAGCCCGTGTTTTGATACCCAGGCGTGTATTCAGCGCCGGGCAAGGCATCCGCGTCAATAATGGTGTATCCATAACGTGGGTCACCGTCCATAGCAGCCTCCAATTCAGTGGATACTGGACAGAATCCCCATCCTGTAGCATANGTAGGACCATTGTAATCACGCATTCCAATAAACTGGACACCAACGTTTCCTTCTCCACCGCCCCAGCCGAACGAGCCCCAATCTGAAGCCGAATTTTCGCTGTAGGTGATTTCAAAGACACTTTCTGAAGACCATTCACCGTCAGCGGTCCACAGATCAGCAAAGCTNGTGAGCAACGAATATTCACCAGATTGAATGACCGACNNACATAGAGAGGCAACTTGGCTCATATTGTTTTCATCGTTCTCAAAAAGAAGGGCACGCGCCAAAAGAGCCTGTGCTGCACCTTTTGTTACACGACCTAATTGATTAGAGCTTACCGATGAAGGCAGAACAGCAATAGCATCCTCTAGGTCAGAAATAATCAAAGGGTATATTTGATCAGGACCAACTTGTTCAACNGTATAGTATTCTGATGCGCCCAATGTATGGTCTATTAAAGGGACATTGCCGAACAAACGTACCAGGTCAAAGTAAAATTTGGCACGTAAAAATTTAGCTTCACCTTTCGTGCGTGTTCTNAATGCTTCACTAGCATCCTCAATACCATCAATTTTCTCTAAGAATAAGTTGGCACGATAGATTCCTTTGTACGACTTTCTCCAAAATCCACGCTGTGGACCAAGGTTCGGCGTCAAAGTGAAATTATCATACGCCACCCATGACGGCTGATCAGATGCATCACTTCCTCCTGCATAGGTATCATCAGATGCAACGTTTTGAAGAAAACGGAACATGGTAAACCCATACTGGTCGTTCCATTGTAGGACGTCATAGATACTAACAAGCGCCTCAAAGGCTTGTTCTTCCGTCTGGTAGTAGTTCACCTCCAATACACGACCTACAGGGCGAGTATTCAAGAAGTCTTTAGAACAAGACCCCAAGATCAATGTGAGCGCTAATAGTAAGCTGACCCAGATGCTTTTTGTTTGGTTTAACTTATTCATTATTTATTTATTTAAATGTGATGTTTAATCCAATGGTATTNACGCGCGCTTGCGGATAAATACCTCTATCGATTCCCATTCCGGCCCCAATCTCAGGATCAAAACCGCTATACTTTGTAAAGGTCAACAAGTTTGTTCCGCTATAGTATACACGCATTTTACGCAAACCTAAGCGATCCGCAATGCCGCCCGTTAGATTGTAACCAACTTGAAGTGATTTTAATCTAAAGAAGCTACCGTCTTCCACATAGAAGTCGGAACTACGTGCAAAGTTCTTATTCACGTCGTTAAAGGTCAAACGTGGATAGGCATTCGTACTTCCCTCTCCAGTCCATCTATCGATAGCGGATGCTGGCATGTTAGAAGTAGGTAAGTCGTAACGACGCGTAGCGTTGTAAATCTGATTTCCAAAGACTCCTTGTCCAAAAATGTTGATATCCCAATTCTTGTAGCGCATATCAATGGTCAAACCAGCCGTCCAGTCCGGAGTTGGGTTACCAATCATTGTGCGGTCATCAGCATCAATAACACCGTCACCATTTACATCAACAAAACGGAAATCGCCGGGCTGGGCCATTGGCTGCAAGGTATCACCTTCTACTCCCGTATGTGAGAACACATCATTCATGTTTTGGAAAATACCGTCTGTTTGGTAACCGTAAAGGTAGCCAATCGGTAGACCTTCAGTTATACGCGTGATTTCTAAGCCTTGTGGGCCCCAACCGGCTCCTGTCAAGTAACCTGCATCATTACCTATCAAGACTACTTCATTTTTGATAAAACTTGTATTCCCACTAATTCCTAGAGAGAAGTCTTTACTATACGTGCGGTCGTATCCAAACTCAATGTCTATACCTTGGTTCAACATAGAACCAACATTAGCCGTTGACGGATCATTACCAATATAATCAGGTAAAGGCGGGCGAGTTTTCATACCGTTGGTACGGCGGTTATACACGTCGAATCCAAGAACCAAATAATCGTAGGCGCGAATCTCAGCACCTAAGTTTAACTGGGCAACACTCTCCCAACGTAAATCTGGGTTAGCAACCTGCGCAGGCGTAGTTCCGTTCACTAAAACTTCATTTGCTCCGAACGTATACGAACGACCACCAATGATGGTTGAGGCATATTCTAATGATCCAGCAGCATCGCTACCGTTCAATCCATAACCAGCCTTTAACTTGAGGGTATTCACATTATCATATATCCAGAAGTCTTCTTTATGAACGTTCCATCCTGCTGATAATGAAGGGAAATATCCCCAGCGATTATTCTGACCAAATCGAGAAGAGGCGTCACCACGTAGAATTGCAGTTGCAACGTACTTTCCGTCATAATCATAATTTACACGACCGAAGTATGACTCGATAGCATAACGCTCCCAACGACCTCCATATACTTGCTCAGAGATCTCATTACGACCGTAATCGATCGTTGCATCTTGAAAGTCTTGGGTGGGAACATCGCGTTTGTTACCGCCGATGTAACGTCCATTTACCTCCTGAGCACTGTGTCCTAAGAGGTAATTAAGATTGTGCTTGCCAACACTGTGCGAGTAGGTCAATGTGTTATCCCAAATCCAGGTAAAACCTCTATTAAATGAAGAATATACATTGTTTGTGTCCAATAGGTTGGTAGCATTTAAATAATGTGAAGGTGTTAAGCCGTCGCTACCCCAAAATGCCAAATCAATCCCCATGCTAGAGCGTGCCTTTAATCCAGGAAGGATTTCAAATTCAGCATAGGTGTTGTTTACAATCTTGTCCGCCCATCCCACGTTATTGATTATGCTGTACGCAGCAACGGGGTTGACTACCTCTGATGTAACTCTATTCGAGATTCCGAAGATTCCGTTATCATCTCTTACTAGGTTTGATCTAAGCACACCGCCAGAAGAATAAGGCGTACCTGATAAAACCGTTGGATCTGTTTCGTATAAAGGCGTAATGGGGTCAATATTCAAAGCGCGACCCAAGGGTGATCCCCATTCTGTATTTTCAGCTACACCATTGCTTTGGTTGTGTGTGTAAGCTACGTTCCAACCCACTGTGAGACGGTCGTTAACTTTTGTAGTCGTGTTTAGACGAGCTGCAAGTCTTTCATAGTACGATTTGCCTTCAGCAACAATTCCTTCCTGATTGAAAGAACTAACAGAAGCATAGTACGAACCGCGATCTGTTCCGCCGGCAACACTTATATCACTATTCTGAATGATCGCGTTTCTATTGAACACTGCATCTTGCCAATCTGTCCCAGCGCCATATTGAGATGGGTTTGAGTAAGGAAGCGCCTGACCTGCCGCTGCGGCCATTTCATTTTGCAAGGTGGCGTATTCTGTTGCATTGAGCACTGGAGTTTTCTTCCAAGGGTTTTGCAGTCCCGTGTAAGAAGTAACCTTTACTTGCATTCCTTTGACCTTCGATCCATTTTTGGTTGTAATGATAATTACACCGTTTGCACCGCGCGCTCCATAAATTGCAGCAGATGCTGCATCTTTAAGAACTTCGATTGTCTCAATGTCATTTGGGTTTAAGAAATCAATCCCTCCACCGATAACTACTCCATCAATGACATACAGCGGGTCCGATCCGTTAATAGAAGACGTCCCTCTAATGCGTATCGTTGCCCCCGCACCAGGTTGTCCTGAGCTTTGAACGACGCTGACTCCGGAAGTACGGCCTTGAAGCGCAGTTTCAACACGTGGCAGCTGCAAATCTTCAAGATCTTCGCTTTTAACACTTGAAATAGCGCCAGTAACATTGGATTTTTTCTGAGTACCGAAACCAACTACAACTACTTCATCGAGCGTGCACCAGCTTGGTCATATTTTAGTTTAACAGTAATCTCCTTGGACGCGCCAAATTCAATATTCTGAGAGAGATAGCCCACAAAGGACACTCTTGCTGTTGAACCCTGAGCCACATCAAGGGTCCATCTACCCTCTATATCTGTCATTGCAGATTCCTGTCCTGCCTTGANAACTGCACCNGGAAGAGGTGAGTTGTCCGTAGCATCCAGAACAACGCCTCTNTACTGGGCGCCCAACTGCGCNGAGAATCCTATCGTGAANAGGAACAATAGAGACGCGATGAAATGTTTTCGTTTAGTCATTTTGTCGAGTTGTTTTTAAGATAAAGTGTATTTGGTACACTCAAAGATGCTTAACTGTATGTCGAAACACAAACCTTAGCGCCGGACAAATGCCGGACATTNGCANAAACCGCCCTGNTATTATAGGTTTAACAGCGCTNAAAGCGGTTGCCTACACAAGGATTAAGCGTCTAACAAATCGTCAATATCGCGACGGTCCTTTTTTGTAGGGCGTCCTAGTCCTTTTTGACGACTGACATTACGCGCTAAGCGTAGAAACGCCATTTTATCGAGCTCTACCTGAGGGGTTTTGTTTTCGATAAGGTCCGCAACAAATTTCGCGCTAACCCGACTTTTAGGCAATGCTTTGATTTGGAAGACTTCATCATAGCCGTGACGTTTTAAGGTGAAAACATCTCCCTCTTTGACTTCGCGTGAAGGTTTAACGGAATTTTCATCCATGAAAACACGATTGCTGCGCACCTGCTCACCGGCTAAGGTGCGGGTTTTGAACAATCGGACACACCACAAGAATTTGTCTATACGCATGGCTACAAAATTGCACGTTTTCCACTAATTTCAAGCCTTCAAGATTAAAAATGATCGCATGAAGAAATCAGCACTCCTCGGGGCATTTATCTTTAGTACGTTATTTGCCTGTCAAAACGCAGACGAAGCGGCAACCGCGACCCCGGAAGAAAGCACTCAGGTTATGAATCACTCAGCAAAAGGCTACCAATTGTACACCGTGCGTGAAGCACTTACCGGGGCGGACTCCATCTCAGCTACCCTGCGGGCTACGCGCGAAATGGGTTATGAAAAAGTGGAGAGCTTTGGCTATACGGAAGGCGGTTTTTTAGGCCTGAGCACCACAGATTTTAAAAAGGCAATTACAGATGCGGAGCTTAAAAGTCCATCTGGACACTATATGCCTCCAGAATTGGCCAGTGAGACGATGGGAACCATCGATCCAGCGTCCATTGATGCGTTTTTAGATGCTGCAGAGGCGCTTGAACAAAAATGGGTCATTATACCCTGGATGAACGAAGCATGGAGAAATAAAGAAGGGTACGATCATTTGATTGAATACCTTATCCAGCTGGGAGAAGCTGCAGCAAAACGCGGTATGGTAGCGGGCTGGCACAACCATGATTTCGAATTTACACCTTTAGTAGCGAATGATCCGAACGCGCCCTTTGCGTACGAATACCTTTTAAATGCCTTAGAAAGAAGCAACGTGATCTTTGAAATGGACATACACTGGGTGGCCTATGCTGGACAAAATCCTGTTGAATGGATGGCGAACTATCCGGGCCGATTCCCTTTGTGGCATGTGAAAGACTTTGCAGCGGATACCGCAACGCAAGTACCTGTTGGTCAAGGTGTATTGGACTGGGCGGAAATATTCGCTATGGCTGAAACTGCTGGGCTGCAACATTACTTTATCGAACAAGATTTCTGTGCCGCGGACAAAAGCGTTCAATGCCTTCAAGAAAGTATTGATTGGGCCAACCAACAGCCCTTCATGGATTAAACTAAACCGCTCAAGCAGCGTTAACACAACAACGAATTCAAAAGACCTATGTACGGAGGATTAAAGGACCATTTGACCACACAACTCGAGGAAATAACGGACGCTGGATTATTTAAGCGCGAACGAATTATTACGACGCCACAGGACGCTGTGATTAAGACCACGGAAGGCGAAGAAGTGCTCAATTTCTGCGCAAACAACTACCTAGGATTGAGCTCGCACCCGCGCGTGTTGGCGGCGGCCCAGAAGACATTAGAAACACACGGTTTCGGCATGTCATCGGTACGCTTTATTTGCGGTACCCAGGATATTCATAAGGAGTTAGAGGCCAAGCTTGCGGAGTTTTTACACTGCGAAGACACCATTCTCTACGCAGCGGCTTTTGATGCCAATGGCGGCGTATTTGAACCGCTTCTAACCGCGGAAGATGCCATCATTTCGGATAGTTTAAATCACGCGTCTATTATCGATGGGGTCCGCCTTTGTAAAGCACAGCGGTACCGTTACGCAAATAACGATATGGCAGATTTAGAAGTGCAATTGAAAGCTGCTGAAGGTGCCCGATTCAAAATTATTGTGACCGACGGTGTGTTTTCTATGGACGGTTATGTGGCACAATTGGACAAAATTTGTGATTTGGCAGACCAATACGATGCGCTCGTGATGGTCGATGAATGCCACGCCACTGGATTTATAGGCAAGACCGGAAGAGGGACGGTAGAATTGAAAAACGTGCTGGGCCGCGTGGATATTATCACCGGAACTTTGGGCAAAGCTTTGGGCGGCGCCATGGGGGGTTTTACCTCTGGCCGCAAAGAGATCATTGAGATGCTGCGTCAAAAATCGCGTCCCTATTTATTCTCGAATTCGCTAGCACCCGCGATTGTTGGTGCATCCATAGAAGTGTTGAACCTTTTAGGTGAAACTACCGAACTCCGGGACCAATTAGAATGGAACGTCAACTACTTTAAAGACGGCATGAAAGCGGCTGGATTTGACTATAAGGACGGCGAAAGTGCTATTGTACCTATTATGCTCTACGATGCTGCACTCAGCCAAAATTTTGCGGACCGATTGCTCGCGGAAGGCATCTATGTGATCGGGTTCTTTTACCCTGTCGTACCGCAAGGCCAGGCAAGAATTAGAGTTCAGTTGAGTGCTGCGCATACCCAAGCACATCTCGACAAAGCCATCGCCGCTTTTACAAAAGTGGGTAATGAACTCGGGGTACTGAGCTAATTGATCCACATTTAACAACACTTTATCGAGGTTATACGTAGCTAAAAGCGCTTATCTGCAGCCGTAGCGTTACTTTTGTTCCTCATTAGAACTACAGCACATGCTTATTCAGATTTTACAGTTCGTCTTAGGACTCTCTATATTGATCGTACTTCACGAGTTTGGCCATTATCTCCCGGCCCGTTACTTCGGTGTACGCGTCACGAAATTCTACCTCTTTTTCGACTACAAGTTTTCATTGTTGAAGAAGAAGATTGGGGAAACGGAATGGGGAATTGGTTGGATTCCATTGGGCGGCTATGTAAAAATTGAAGGCATGGTGGACGAAAGCATGGATACCGAAAACCTCAGCCAAGAGCCAGAGGAATGGGAGTTTAGAGCAAAACCAGCCTGGCAACGTGTGATCATCCTTACCGGCGGCGTCATCATGAATTTTATTACCGCTTATTTCATTTATGTCTTCTTATTGATGTCCTACGGGAAAGACTATTTACCAAACGAGAGTTTGGTCAACGGCATCTGGACAAACGAAATGGGACTCTCCATGGGATTGGAGCACGGGGATAAAATTGTGAGTATCGGAGATATGGTCCCCGAAAGCTACCGTGAAATTCCAATGGAGATTCTATTAAGCCAAGAAGAAGATATCGTCGTGGAGCGCGCGGGTAATCTAGTTACCGTACCCATCACCATGGAAGCTATCGAAGATATGATCAGCAACAAAAAATTTGTTGGNTTGATCAAACCCCGTATGCCCTATGTCATAGGCGCATTTGGCGAGGTTAGTGCCGGTGCCGATGCAGGACTTGCCGTGGGTGATAGCATCGTCGGTCTTAACGGTCAGGAGCTGCTGTTTTTTGACCAGTATAAAGAAGCCTTACCGGAATTCGTAGGGCAAGAGATTGTACTTTCTGTGTACCGTGAAGGCCAATTGGACAGTGTTAAAATGACCGTCCCTGAATCTGGTCAGATTGGTGTTTACAATACTGGCGAGGTCTTTAAATACTACGAAATCAAGAACAAAGCGTACACCTTTGCTGAAGCCTTGGGCGGCGCTGGTGGCGAGGTCCAGAATAAATTAATGAGCTATATCCGTCAATTCAAGCTCATCTTCAACCCTAAAACCGAAGCGTACAAAGAGGTTGGCGGTTTCTTGACTATTTTAAAACAATACGACCAAGCCTGGAATTGGCGTCATTTCTGGGAATTCACTGCATTTTTAAGCATCATGCTCGGATTCTTAAACATCCTCCCTATTCCCGCATTAGACGGTGGGCATGTGATTTTCACAGTAATCGAATGGGTATCGGGTAGAAAACCATCCATCAAAGTGCTGGAATATGCACAAATGGTTGGATTCTTCTTACTTCTCGCGCTACTCATTTTCGCTAATGGGAACGACATAATGAAGGCCGTTGTAGGCGGGTAATCCTATGGATTTAAGCAGTACCATATACACGCATCTCGGTCAGGTCAACGATCCTGAGATTCCGGTACTGAGCCTTCACGATATGGGGATTTTACGTGGGGTAAACGTGCTCCCTGAGACGGACGAACGTCATGCGCAGGCGCTTGAAAGCTTTCGTACGAGCCATCCCGATGCCCCAAATGAACATGCCGATCATGTCTATGAGATTGTCATCAGCCCAACATACGTAGGCTGCCCAGCAATGGACCGGATGTCGCAGGATATTGAAGAAGCGATGTTTGTGCGCCAATTGCCCTTCGCCATCACCCAACAACTCCAACCTTCCTGGACCACCGAATGGATTTCGGAAGAAGGAAGAAAAAAAATGGAAGCTTACGGCATTGCACCCCCTGTATCTGGGTCAGCTGATAAAAGAGCCCTCTTTGCGGAGGCGCCGAAAGTCCGCTGTCCCAAATGCAAAGACCCAGATACCCGAATGCTCAGTTTACACGGCAGTACGGCTTGCAAAAGCCAGTACGTCTGTAACAGTTGTTTAGAGCCGTTCGAATACTTTAAGTGTTTGTAGAAACGGCCGAGGACAAATGCGCTCCATGTCCTAACTTTGAGGAGCCCAAACACAGACTCATGTCAAAAAAGACCACTATTCCGTTCGAAAAAGCGTTTAAGCTCATGGCCACGGCCAAGAGTATGACCGAGCTGTATGAGCGGGAAAAGGATACGACATCAAAATATGTTCACGCGACGAGCCGTGGCCACGAATCGGCCCAGCTTGCGCTTGCCCTTCATCTAGAAGCAAGAGATTACGTTGCCCCGTATTACAGAGACGACAGTTTGCTGTTGGGAATCGGCATGACACCTAAAGATTTAATGCTGCAATTGCTCGCTAAGGTGGACGATCCTTTCTCAGGAGGGCGCACTTACTACAGCCACCCGAGTCTTAACGATACGGACAAACCGAAAATTCCGCACCAGAGTTCTGCCACTGGAATGCAAGCCATTCCTACAGCCGGTGTAGCTATGGGGATTCAATACCGCGAGCAACAGGGGCTGGCCACTAAGGAGGAATTGGGCGGGATCGCCGTCTGTAGTATCGGCGACAGTGCCATGACGGAAGGTGAGATTTCAGAAGCGCTACACATGGCTGCTTTGAAGCAGTTCCCGCTACTCATGTTCGTTCAGGACAACGGCTGGGACATTAGTGCAAATCGTGCAGAAGTACACCACAGCAATGCGGTAGAATACGCAAAAGGCTTTACCGGCATTGAAGCAGTTGATATAGACGGAACCAACTTTGAGGAAGCGTATAAAAAATTAGGTNCGATCATCAAGACGATGCGCAAAGAGCGTCGTCCGTTCTTAGTTCGCATGGATGTCCCGCTGCTGAACCACCATACTTCTGGTGTGCGAAAGGAATGGTACCGCGACGATCTAGAGGAAGCGGCGAAACGCGACCCCTATCCTATTTTGAAGGCGCAATGTTTAAAGGCCGGAGTGAGCGAAAAGGAATTGGACCAGTGGGAAGCCGAAGCGGGCCAATTCGTTCAAGCCCAGTACGAAAGCGCCTTATCCATGCCGGATCCGCAACCCGCAGACCTCTTTACCCATGATTTCGCGCCAACTCCCATTACTGAGGAACGCGGCGAGCGTGCACCAAAAGGTGCTGAGCCTACGGTAATGGTAGATGCTGCATTGTTTGCTATCAAAGAACTTATGGCAGCGCATCCAGAAGCATTACTGTATGGACAAGACGTAGGTGGAAGATTGGGTGGCGTATTCCGTGAAGCTGCCACACTTGCGCAGAAATTTGGTGACGAGCGTGTTTTCAATACACCCATTCAAGAAGCATTTATCATAGGTTCTACGGTCGGTATGTCGGCTACTGGACTGAAACCGTTCGTAGAAGTTCAATTCGCAGATTACCTCTGGCCGGGCATGAACCAACTGTTCACTGAAGTCAGTCGCAGCTACTACCTCAGTAACGGAAAATGGCCCGTTAGTGCCGTCATCCGCGTCCCGATCGGAGCTTATGGCTCCGGTGGCCCCTTCCACAGTTCTTCTATTGAAACTGCCGTGACGAGCATTCGCGGTATTAAAATTGCCTACCCGTCGACCGGGGCAGATCTCAAAGGCCTGATGAAATCGGCTTTTTATGATCCCAATCCAGTCGTGATTTTTGAACATAAAGGTTTGTATTGGAGCAAGATACCCGGTACAGAAGGGGCCAAAACTCCCGAGCCAGACGAAGATTATGTCATTCCTTTTGGAAAGGCGCGCATGGCGTTAGAGGCAGATGCTACAGCAGTGACAGAAGGCGATGCGGCCCTGGTTGTTACTTACGGCATGGGCGTTTATTGGGCACAGAAGGCTGCGAAAGCTTTCCCAGGACGCGTCAGCATATTAGACTTACGTACCCTCGCACCGTGGGACCGCACTGAAGTCATGGCTCAAGCAAAATCGCACGGCCGCGCATTAGTTCTAACGGAAGAATGCAGTAGTCCAAGTTTTGCGCAAAGTGTGCAAGGTGCCATTGCTGAAGAATGCTTCGAGTTTTTAGACGCGCCTGTTCAGCTTTTGGGTGCGGAGAACTTGCCCGCCATACCATTGAACACCACCTTAGAACAAACCATGCTTCCCAACGCGGAAAAAGTGGAAGATGCGTTGCGCAGTTTGCTCACGTATTGATAGGGACCAATTCAGTAAAAATGGGTACTTTAGTCGCTCAAAATCAGTAGTGATGAACACAGTATTTCTAGGGATCATGGGTCCCAACCAAAT